>Ga0105054_10010151_pt1 | contig 12049 bp, 10 predicted proteins | sample BON02_FD_78091 | JGI IMG/M metagenome (GOLD analysis project Ga0105054, IMG submission 78091) | Freshwater microbial communities from Lake Bonney liftoff mats and glacier meltwater in Antarctica - BON-02 (megahit assembly) | ecosystem: Environmental > Aquatic > Freshwater > Ice > Glacier... | reverse complement strand
CCCCATCGTCCCCATCGCCTGGGGTCGATGCGGGCGTCTCATAGAGCGCCTTCAACTGTTTGCCATGGCGCCACATCAGGGCAAAGGCCCGCGCCGCCGTGTCTGGAAACCCAAACGTGGGAATGCCCGCGGCATTTAGCAGCTCCCGACCCGCTGCGACATCCTCTCCACCCATCCAGCTGGTCAGGACCGGCTTCGTGGTGCCCTTTGCCGCCGCGATGACGGCCGAGGCGCAGGCCTTCGCATCCGTCATCGCCTGCGGCGTCAGCACCACCAGCACGCCATCCGAACCCTCGTCCTGAAGCGCGGCCTTCACCGCCACCTGGAACAAATCCGCCCCCGCATCCCCCAGCACATCAATCGGGTTGCCATGACTCCACTGCGGTGGCAGGGCCGCATTCAGCTCTGCCAGCGTCGCCTCCGAGAGACTGGCCAACTCACCTCCGCTGCTCACCGGCATGTCCGTAGCGAGGGCTCCGGGCCCGCCGGCGTTGGTCACGATCGACAGTCGCGGCCCCTGCGGTCGGGGTTGCTTGCTCAGCACATCCGCCATGTCAAACAACTCGCCAATGGTATCCACCCGCAGAACCCCGGCCCGCCGAAAGGCGGCCTCCAGCACCGCATCACTGCCGGTCAGCGCCCCGGTGTGCGATGCCGCCGCCCGCGAGGCTTCCTCGGTGTGCCCCACCTTGATCACGATCACCGGCTTCGTCTGTGCCACCTCCCGCGCTGCCGAGAGAAAGGCCCATGGATCCCCGATCGACTCCATATAAATCAGGATGCTCTGCGTCATCGGATCATCGCCCAGCCAATCAATGAGATCCCCCCAGCCCACATCCGACATCGAACCAATCGAGACAAACGCACTGAACCCAACCCGGCTCTCCCGGCTCCAATCCAGAATCGCACTGCACAGCGCCCCACTCTGACTGATGAACGCCACCCGCCCGGGCGCCGCCGTGTGCGACGCAAACGTCGCATTCAACTTCAGGTGGGGGGACATCACCCCAAGGCAGTTTGCTGCCCGATGATCCGCAGCCCACCGCGCGCAGCCTCCCTCATCACCGCCTCCTCCAGTGCCACCCCCGCCTCACCGATCTCTCTAAAACCTGCCGACACGATGATGGCGGCCGTCACCCCGGCATCGACACACTCCTTCACGATCGCCGGCACCGTCGCCGGAGGCGTGGCGATCACCGCCAGATCGACCTGCTGCGGCACGGCCTCGATCGACTGGTAAGCGGGCCGGCCCATCACTTCCTTTTGAAAGGGATTCACAAAGAACAGCTCTCCGCCAAAGGACCCCAGGTTGCGCGCCAAAGCCGCCCCCACGCTGTCTTCCCGTTCACTCGCCCCGATCAACGCCACCGACTGCGGTTGAAAAATCGCCTCCAACGGATTGCGGTGCATCTGCCGCAAGATGTCGTGGGCGTTCTCTTTTTTCACGCTCTTACGTTTCTCGGCAATGGACTTTTTCATACACAAACAACCTCCTTCAGCCTAACCCCCGCCCCCTCAAAAGCACCGCCAATCTTGTCCTTTACTTACGGTCTCTTCAAATCCTCACAATCTCCGCATCTTCTGGCGAATCCTCGCCACTCATTGCGCGCACCTTGCCAACAGGGGGGAAGGGATCGAGCTTTGTGCCATGATCTCTATTGAAGTCCTCCTGCTGTCGCGAGCCAATGTCCTTGATCTCGCATTGACTCCCGACCAGGTCCTCGGCGCGGTGGAGCAGGCTCTGCGGGAGCACTCCAATGGAACCTACGAGATGCACACCAAGATCGGAGTTCATCCGACCGGAACCGATCCGGGCAATTTCATCCACGCCATGCCCGCCTACCTGCGGGAGAAAGGAGTCTGCGGACTGAAGTGGGTGGGCGGCTTCCCCGGGAATCGAGAGGGGGGATTGCCCAATGTGTCGGGAGTGCAGGTTTTCAACGACACCGAGACCGGAGTCCCGCTCGCGATCATGGACTGCGCCTACCTCACCGGCCTGCGCACGGCGGCCGTGAGCGCCACCATTGCCCGATGCTGCGCCCGCCCCGGAGCCGAGAGCCTGGCCCTGATCGGCTGTGGATTCGAAGGGGCCAAGCACCTCGATTTTTTTCTTCATGTGTTTCCCGATCTTCGAAGCATCCGCCTGAACGATGTCCGGCCGGAAGCCATGACTGCCCTAAGGGACGGGATCCGTGATCGATTCCCGGGCGAGATCCTCCTCTGTGAGTGAAGCGAGGACTGCCTGCGCGGCGCCGACGTGATCTCCACCTGCACCAACGGCGACGTGCAGATCATCGAAAAGGAATGGTTCGCCCCGGGAGCCTTTGGCGTGGGCATCGAGGGTGGCTGTGCCTACACCGCCCCGGCCCTGCAGCAGGTCGACAAGTTCATCGTCGATGATATCCCGCTGGCGGAGTATTTTCAGAAAATCTCGCTCGACCACCCCGATGCCGACGGTGAGATCAACGAAGAGTTCCCCGGTGGAATCCCGCCTGTTTATGCCACCATCGGCGAAATCGCGTCCGGGAAAAAAGCGGCCCGGGAGTCGGACGAGGAGCGCATCGTCGCCATTCCCATCGGCATGGCCATCTGCGACGTCGCCCTCGCCAGCGTCGTTTATGAGCAGGCCCGCGAGAGAGGCATCGGCCAGAAATTCACCCTCGCATAAACCGCAGTAGTGGCGGACTCTTGTGACTCCGTGCAGGCCGGTCCCGCTTGAGTCCGGTCTCGTGGAGCAGGTAGGGCTCGACTTTCGCTCTTCCGCTTGCTAGATTCGGCCAGCATGGACAAACCCTCTCGCCGCACCTTCCTGATCTCCGCGCTCGCTCTCGGCACGGCCGTGGCGGGATTTTTTCTTGGTCGGGTGACGGGGCCGGATCCGTCCGGGCTGGCTCTCGACGCCCCCCTCATCGGGATCGCGAGTCTCACGAGTGAAAATTATATCCGTGCGGTGCGTGAGTCGGGCGGTATCCCCATCGTGCTGCCGAACACGGATGGCAGCGTCGATCGGATCGATGATTACCTCGCCCTCCTCGACGGATTGCTGATGCCGGGCGGGGCGGACATCCCGCCATCGGAGTATGGCGAGGAAGCTCACGAGACGGTCGAGTTGCTCGATGATGACCGCTTTCACTTCGAGAAAGCACTCATCTCGGCCTGGATGAAAAAGACGGACAAACCACTCCTCGGGATCTGCCTCGGCAGCCAGTGGATCAATGTCGCGAGCGGCGGCTCGCTCGTGCAGGATATCCCTTCGGAGTTCAATGTGAATCACCGCGACACCGATCACCTCGTCACGATCGAGCCCGACTCGCGCCTCGGCCGCATCTTCGGCGCGACCGAGGTCGAGGTGAACTCGTGGCATCACCAGGCGGTGCGGAAGCTCGGCGACGGTCTCCGTGTCGTCGCGAAAAGTCCCGACGGCATCATCGAGGCGACCGAGACGACAGACCCTGACCGATTCCTCATCGGGGTGCAGTGGCATCCCGAAAAGCTGATGCCTGGCAATACCACTCAGGCGAAGCTGCTCGAGGCCTTCATCGAAGCGGCGGCAGAGCGGAAGAGAAAGTGAGCAGTCCTCAGACGAGATCGATGATGGATCCGAAGTCGGCGTCGAAGAGCCGCTTGTAGATGCGCGTGGCGATGCCGTCGGTCATCTTCGCGAGCACGTCGCAGACGACGCGGGCGCGGCCGGCGACGTCGGGCTGGGAAAAGATGAGTTTTTCCTCCTCGTCCGAGAGCAGTAGGTAGTGTCCGCTCCCCGGCTCGGAGGGATGGATGTAGAGATCGGCGAAGACTTCGAAGAGCCGCGAAAGGATGTAGTCGGACTTGCGGTCGAGTTGCTGGAGCTGCTGACTTTTGAAGACGAGGTCGAGGGAGATCTTTTTATAGAGAGCGCAGGCTTCGTCGATGACGGGATCGATCACGAGCCGGTAGCGGTGCCGCGCGGTGCGGTCGCTGAGAAATCCGCTCGTCTCCTCGAGCTCGGCCGCGTTGATGAAGGCCCCGATTTTCTTTCCAATGGTGGACTCGATGCGTCCGCGCCGGATGGCGTCGAGCAGCTCATCGACGAGCGCGGACTCCGGAGAGGAGATCGGCCTCGCCGCCGCCCATTTTTCGATCTTGTCGACATTGATGAATCCGGCCTGGATCCCGTCGGCGATGTCGTTGAGCGAGTAGGCGGTGTCGTCGGCCCAGTCCCTGATGCGGCACTCGATCGAGCGGAAACCGTTGCGGGGTTTCCCCGGAGGGAGCGTCTCCGGAAAGGTCTCGCCGCCCGTGACGAAATTTAGGATCTCCGCCTGCGCCGCGTAGAGGAAGTGATTCACCTGCTGCTCGACCTCGCCGAAGAGCGTCTTGTATTTCAGGACTCCGTCCATGAGCGCCCGCGAGGGATTCATGCCCCGGTCGGGTCCGAAGAGGATCGTCGTGAGGATGCGCAGGGTCTGGGCATTGCCCTCGAATCCGCCGAAGGGGCCCATGAGCCGGTGCAGGGTGCGCTCGCCGGTGTGGCCATAGGGCGGATGCCCGATGTCGTGGGAAAGGCAGGCCGCCTCGACGAGATCCGCGTCGATATGGTAGGTCGGGGAGAGTAGCGGCGAGGTCTGATTGAGCCGGTTGCAGAGGCTGCGACCGATCTGGGCGACTTCGATGGAGTGAGTCAGGCGGGTGCGGTAGAAGTCATACTCACCGCTGAAGAAGACCTGCGTTTTGTTCTGTAGCCGGCGAAAAGACGAGGTGTGAATGATGCGGTCACGATCCACCTGGAAGGCATTGCGGTACTCGCCCTCCCGCGGCGGGGGATCGCCCTGGTTGCGCTCGCGATCAAACATATCGTAAAAGTCATTCTTCACGGGCCGAACCTAGCCTCCCCCTCGCGACTGGAAAAGCAGGGATTGCAGGAATTAGAAAAGGGGGGCTGGGTTAAATTTTTGTTAATTATGGGTTTTCGGGTATCGTGAACTCCGTGACCTGCCATGGCGGACCGCTACGAAATAAAGGGCCGAGTCGGCCGGGGTGGCATCGGCGCCGTTTACGAGGCTTTTGACCTGCGGCTCCAGCGCAGTGTTGCGATCAAGCGACTCCTCCCCGTCGACGACACGAAGCTCAACGACCCCGCCTCGACGGAGACCCTCGCCCGCGAGGCACGGGCTCTCGCGAGCTTCCAACATCAGAATGTCGTCTCCATCTACGAGTTCGCGGTCGATGACGAGGGACCTTACGTGGTTTTCGAACTGGTCCGGGGAGACACGCTCCAAGTCATCACCCAGAAGAGCGCCTTTTCCGTCGGGGACTTTCTCGAGCTGGTCGATCAGACCCTCGACCCGCTCATCTCCGCGCAGGAGCTCAATCTTCTCCACCGCGACCTCAAGCCCAGTAACATCATGATGACCTGGCAGCCTTCGGGCCGGTTCCAGGTGAAGTTGCTCGATTTCGGCCTCGCCAAATTCAGTCAGGCGCCGTCGCTCCAGACCCTCGACCAGACCGGCTCCTTTCTCGGCTCGATCGACTATATCGCCCCCGAGCAGATCGAGGTGCGCCCGCTCGACCAGCGCACCGATCTCTATTCTCTCGGTTGTGTCTTTTACTTCGCCCTGACACAGCGGGCCCCGTTTTCCGGCGCCTCTGTGGCCGACACGATGAATCGCCACCTCGATCATCGGGTCACTCCGCTCGCGGAGCTGCGTCCCGACCTGCCGCGACCGATCAGCGACTGGGTCATGCGGCTCATTTCCAGAAAGCCGGAGGACAGGCCGGCCCACGCCGCCGCCGCGATGCGGACCTTCAAACAGGCCAAGGAGGCCGCCGCTGACCTCGACGATCCCGCCCCTGCCATCCCCGTGGCCATCCCGGTTGCCGCCGCCGAACCGGTCCTCGCTCCCGGCGTCCTCGAGCAGACCACCTACCACGTTTCCCGACCACTTTATACCGAACCCCAGCGCCCCGTGCGTCGCCCGGCCACCGACCATGTCCCGAAACCCGTCATCGCTTCGCGCTATCAACCGACGGTAAAAGAGGATGGGAGCCAGAAATGGATCGTCGGGGGAGTCATCGCCGCTCTCGTCATGGGCATCGTCGCGCTGGGCACGATGACCTCTGCTCCCACTCCGCCCTCTTCTTCGATCGCGACGTCTTCGCCCGCGCCGGTGAAAGCTCCTGCCCTGACGGAGTCCTCACCCGCACCGGTGCCGATCGCCTCGCTCCCGACGATTCACACCGTCGCCCGCCTCAATAATCTCACTCCCGCTCCGCCCGTGGTCCCGCTCCCGGGATTGCCGGCCGGCGGTGTGTTACTCTCACATTACCAACCGGCGGAGGGGGCTCTTTCCCCGGTTGGGACGCGTCTCACCACTCCCGGCCAGCCCATCGGCGCGATCCAGAACCTGACTCGCGGCCGCGGGCCGGATCATCTTCTCCTCGGGACGGGGCCGGCGGGGACTTTCCCTCTTTTGTCTCGCGATGGTCGCGGCCGCTATCGAGCTACCTGCGGAGCCGGGCAGCACTTCCTCGCCCGTTCCGAGGCGGTCCAGGGCGACCTGCTCATCACCGATCTGCTCACCATCGCCTTCCGCCTCGAGACGAGTGAGGGAGTCTCCGGACCGATAGCCCGTTTTTCCCTGACAGGGCCAAAAGGCAGCGCCGATCTCACCACGCTGACGCTCGATGGTGGCTTGGGTGAGCTCAGCTACCGATCAGAGCGAGGGAAGGAAGCCGTCGCAACGAAGCTGCCCTGGATCGTTGGAGTGGAGGGCCTCGTCATCCTGCAATGGGACGGACGCCGGAGCCGGAAGACGCTTTTCGTAAAGCAGGGAGAAGCACCTCTCACGGCGTCGCCGGGGGGGCGCTCGCTCGCTGTTGGGAAGCAGTCTCTCGGCGGGCATGCGCTCGGGTATCTCCAGGCTCCTTCCCCTGCTCCGGCACCGGATATCTCCCTCCATCTCGGCGAGATCCTGATCTATCGAGGGCTCATCCCCGCCAACGGGCTCGGGACCCTGGCGCGGGAGTTGCTGAAGTAACGCGTGCTGCCTCATTGCGGATTTTCGTGATTTCGATTGCGGAAAAGAGCGTCCCCGTGTTTGAGTCGGTAGTCTCACTCGTCTTCAGCCCATGCCTTTCCAACCCTTGCCGGACACCGGACCGGAAAAACCCCATCTCAGCGACTTCGGGCTGCTCCTCATCCGGGTCATCACGGTGGCGATCTTTTTCTATTACCAGATGGGGCATCAGCTTTCCCTCGGCATCGACTTCATCTGGGACGCGGGGGAATGGGACCTCGTCACGCAGTTGACAGATGATGGGTTTCCCGCCCCCTCCGTCCTCGCCCTTTGTTCCGTCGCGATCCTGACAATTTCCCTGCTTGGTGTCTTGCTCGGAATTTTCACGCGGATCAATGCCCTCATCCTCGCCCTCCTCACCGGGGTCATCCTGCTCGCTCCGATCATTCTCTCGGCGACACTCAATCCCCAGGCGCTCGCTCTCTATGTGGGGCTGTTTGCCGGTCTCGCCTGCGGCGGCGGCGGCGGACCTTCTCTCGACTACGCCCTCGCGAATCGACGGGAAAGGCGAAGAAAGCCCCTCTGACGGACGGGAAAGGCCCTTTTCGGGCAAAACTCGACGAATTTTCCCCTTGAAACAAAGGGCCTAAGCCGCGTTGATCCGTGATGCCTTCATTTGAAGATCTAGGATTGTCTGGTCCGGTGCTCCGTGCCATCGCGAGGACCGGTTATACGGAGCCCACACCCATTCAGGCTCAAGCAATTCCGGAGGCGTTGCAAGGTCGTGATATCGTCGGGGCTTCGCAAACCGGGACCGGGAAAACCGCTGCTTTCGGCCTGCCCATCATCTGCCGGATGCAGCCCTCGACGAGAGTCCAGTGCCTCGTCCTCGAGCCCACTCGCGAACTCGCCGCCCAGGTCGAGGACCAGATGAACGTCTTTTCCTACTACAAGCCGCTCAACGTCGTCCTCCTCCATGGCGGCGTCGGCTACGGCCACCAGATCGAGGCGCTCGAAGGCAAGCCCGACGTCATCATCGCCACTCCCGGGCGTCTCCTCGACCACCTCGAGAAAGGCAATCTCGACCTCAGCGAAGTGAGGTTCCTCGTCCTCGACGAAGTCGATCGCATGCTCGACATGGGATTCCTCCCCGATGTGAAACGCATCATCGACCAGTGCCCCTCGGGCCGTCAAACCCAGTTTTTCTCCGCGACGATGCCCGGCGCGATCCAGACCCTCGCGAACTGGGCCCTCAAAGATCCCATCGCTGTCGAGATCGGCGAGCGCCGCTCTCCCGCCGAGACCGTTAGCCACGCCTTTTACCCCGTGGGGATGGACCAGCGCGACGAACTCATCGTCGCCCTCGTTGAGAAGACCGACTACGACAGCATCATGATCTTCACGCGCACGAAGAAAGAGGCCGACGCCCTCCTCCCCCACCTTCAAGCCCTGGAAGGGGCCCGCGCGACCGCCCTGCACTCGGACATCAAGCAGAGCGATCGCACCAAGGCGCTCCAGGGCTTCCGCGACGGCACCTTCAATATCATCGTCGCCACCGACATCGCCGCCCGCGGCCTCGATATCTCGGGCGTCACCCACGTCATCAACTACCGCGTTCCTGAGAATCCCGAAGACTACGTCCACCGTATCGGTCGGACCGGACGCGCCCAGAAGGAAGGCGACGCCTTTACCATTTTGACCGCCGACGAGCTGGAAAACGCCAGGTCCGTCGAGCATTTCATCGAGCAGAAGATCGAGCGCCGCAAGTTGGAGGGCTTTCCTTACAACTACACCGCTCTGCTCGAGGACAATCCGAAGCCGCTCCGCAAGAAGCGTCCGCCGGCACCGAAGCGCCGCAAGCGCTGATCATTGAGCGCAAAGCGCCCGAATTTCTCAAACCCCAACGCTCCGGCGCGCCATGAAATACGCGATCTGCAACGAGACTTTCCAAGACTGGCCCTTTGAAAAGGCCTTCGCCTACGCCGCCTCCGTCTGTTACACCGGCATCGAGATTGCACCGTTTACACTGGGTGGTCCCATCGCGGAGTTCGGTTCGGAAAAGCGGGCCGTTCTCAAAGGACAGATCTCCGATGCCGGGCTCGAGTGTGTTGGCCTGCATTGGCTGCTTGCCAAGACCGAGGGTTTTTACCTCACTACTCCCGATGAAGCGGTGAGGAAACGCACCGGTGACTACCTCGCCGAGCTCGCGAAGCTCTGCCGTGATCTCGACGGCACCATCATGGTCCTCGGTTCTCCTGTGCAGCGCAATCTCCTCCCCGGTGTCTCGCACGATCAGGCGATGGCCTTCGCCGCCGACACGATCAAGCGCGCCATGCCCGTGCTCGAGGATTGCGGGGTCACCCTCGCGCTTGAGCCTCTTGCCCCGAGTGAAGGCGACTTCCTGAACACCGCCGCCCTCGGGATCGAGTTGGCGAAAATGATCGACTCTCCGAACTGCCGTCTCCACCTCGACGTGAAGGCGATGTCGAGCGAAGCCATCCCTATCGCGCAAGTCATCCGCGAGAGTCGCGATTGGATCGCCCACTTCCACGCGAATGACCCGAACCTCCTCGGACCGGGCATGGGCGAGGTCGTCTTTGACCCCATCTTCGAGGCTTTGAAAGAAATCGCCTACGACGGCTGGGTCTCGGTGGAGGTCTTCCGCTACGAACCAGGGATCGAGACGATCTGCGAAGAGAGCATGCGCTACATGCGCGAGGTCGAGGCGCGGGTGTGAGGGGGGATTTTCAGATCCCGGCCCACTTTCGCAGCTTTTTCCACAAAGCTTCCAGGCTGAACGGCTCGGGGATGAAAAGGTAGTGTGTCTTCGGATCGAGCCGCACCCGGGAACCTTCGGGATGGTGGGTGAGGTATTCTTCGAGCAGCTCGCGGACGGTTACGTTTTCGTAGTGACGGGGGAAATAGTCGTCGGGAAACTCGGCATCCTGGAAATTGAGGCGGACAACCGCATGGGAAGTGATGGCCCGTTCAAGGTCCCACCCTTCCCGCGCTTCGAGGTGCGGCAAGGTGATTTCGAAGAGATTGTCTGTCTCGCGATTGTGCTCCGGCATTCCGCGCAGGGGAGGCAGTTCGAAGATGATGCGTGCCTGATGGGGGCGATAGCGAAGAATCAGTTTATCGAGATCTTCGGGCAGCGTCTCCGTTGCAATGGAAGTCACCGTATAAGTTCTATCGAGCTCGATGATCTCCTCTTCCCCTTTTCGATTCACGAGAATGATGTCGCAGAATCGTCCCAGTTCCGGAGCTGAAACGGAAAAAATGACATGGGTTCGCGGCTCATTCTTTGGATCAAGATGAAAGGAAAGGGCCCGGGTTTCGCGGTTGCCGACTTGTTTCAATCTTCCGCTATTCTGGCTCCATGACATGGATATTCTTTCAATCGCAATAACCTCAATCGCCAGATCCGGGAGTACACCGCGACTCTCCGGGACAGCGGGGAGAAGCACTTCCTCGCTCGGGCCGTAGGCGACATCAAGCCCGACAGCGAGTCTTGCAGGATAAAAAACCATGGGCGCGGGCATCGTATGAAAGTGTCCGGTTTGATGGGCGTTAAAGCTCCCTCCGGTATCCCGCTCAACCTCGGTCATGGTATCGAGGTTCATCAGTTCGACAGAACCGATGGTCCGAAACTCGGGGAGGCCCTCGTGCAGGAATTCAAAGTAGAGGGAGGACTGTCCGGGGCTCCAGCCAGGCAAAAATGAATCGCTTCCGCGTGGGAGTTTCAGAACATCTTTCTGATATTGAAGCAGGGCCGCATCGTCGAGCGGTTCCCAGGTGTCGCCGCGCACAGTTACTTTCGTAGGGGTGAAGGGTTGTTTGACGGGGAAGTTTTTGAGGCTTGGATTATACCCCATGACGCCCCAGCCCAACCGTATCGTCCCGGCACCCGGGAGGGTGACCACCTGTTTCTCGTCGTCAGTATAACGGGGCGGAACGCGTCCGATGATTTCCGCGCGTTGCCAGGCTGCTTTCGGCTCTTCCCAAATAAAGGAGAGCTTTTCGTCAGTCAGCTCCCGCTTCACCTCACCGCTGCGCAGAGCCGCGAGTCCGGTAGGAATCGACGTTTCGGCTTCGGTGAAAAACTTCACATCGCCAAAATCGCGGGGAACTCCGAGTCGGCTGACCCACTGGTTTTTCGGGAAGAAAACAAGGATCACTGCGCCCCAGAGAGCGACGAAGGCCACTGCAAAAGTGAGTCTTGTGACGAGCGCCTTCTTTCGCATGGGAGCAGGTCAGTCCGGTATAAGGACGTCCCGGCAGGATAAGGGAAGAGAAATGGGAATAGGAAGCATTATTTCCGATTACCTCCTGCCCTGATCGAGGCTGCCCTCTACTGCGGAGTGCGCAAAGTCTCCCGTTTCTCCGCCCCTTTGCCCTTTTCACGGTTTTCGCGGTCCTTTTCCTTGCGTTCTTTCCCGGGCTTTCCTTTGGCGCCGCCATTGGGTCGATTCGGTTCCCCGGCGTTTTCCGGCTCGGGGGTGATTTCGGAATCGGGGTCCGTCTCATCGACCGGGAGCGGAGCCGGCGTCGTCTCGCTGGCTTCAGGAGTGTCCGCGGCCGGCATCGGCGGTGCGGGTTTGTCTGCCTCGTCCTCGGGTTTCGTTTCGGTTGGCTCAGGTGCGGCGGCCGGTTCAGGAGGTGCGGGCAGCGGGTGTTTCCGGCGCAGGCGCGGGCATCGGGACCGGAGGAGCTGGTGCCTCCGGCGCAGGGGCAGGCGCAGGCATCGGGACTGGGGGAACCGGCGGTGTCGGCGCCTCGGGCTCGGGAGTGGACTTCGGCACGGGGCCAGGTAGCGCCATCGGCGCAGTCGGAGCTACCGGAGCAGATGTCTCTTCTTTCCCTTCCTGCGGTGGCGCTGCCGGCATGGGAGCGGGCGGCGCGAGATCGTTCGGCCGGGGGCGGGATTCCGGGGCAGCAGGGGCAGGTCTGGCCTCAGGAGGATTGTCGGTCTTGCCCTTGGGGGCGGAGTTCGACGGTTCCTTCGGTCGTTCCTTCGGTTGGTTGATTGGCTTGTTGATTGGCTTGTTGATTGG
>Ga0105054_10010142_pt1 | contig 12055 bp, 11 predicted proteins | sample BON02_FD_78091 | JGI IMG/M metagenome (GOLD analysis project Ga0105054, IMG submission 78091) | Freshwater microbial communities from Lake Bonney liftoff mats and glacier meltwater in Antarctica - BON-02 (megahit assembly) | ecosystem: Environmental > Aquatic > Freshwater > Ice > Glacier... | reverse complement strand
GCCGTCATGAGCATTGGCGCTATCGTGCGGAAACAAAACTTGGGTTTGCGCCAACAACTTACCAGCAGGCCGCCGGGTTAACGACCTATTACAACCGCAACAAGTTTCATGCGCTCCTGCTGACACATGAGCCAGATCAGGGGCGGGTGTTAAGCATTATGTCATGCCTTGGTGATTGGCCGGAAGGTGCGTTGACGCTAGCGCATAACGCCACGATACCGGTGGCGGATGGTGACGTGGCGTTGGCAGTGGAAGTCGATGGCGCTGAGCAGCAGTTTTACTGGCGGCAAGAGGGCGATTGGCAACTTATCGGGCCCAAATTGGATGCAAGCTTGATTTCGGATGAAGGCGGGCGAGGCGAACATGCCTCATTTACGGGCGCATTCGTTGGCATGGTCGGCTTTGATATCACAGGCCAAACCCGCGAGGCGCGGTTTGGTCGTTTCAGCTATGATCCAACCCAAGGCGCGTAGCGCCCACTGCCACGCCGCAAATTCGATCAAAGAACGACCTCACGGCTTAGCTGTGGCGGCGCGGTAAGGTTGCAAGCGTTGTGACAGTGCGCCCGCGCCGCAATGCAATGTGGCGCCGGTCGCGCAGCTGTGGGGCCACCTGTCGCGCAAGCTACGCCGACACGCGCCCGTGCTAAGTTCAGGGGGCAAGGCCTGCGGCATCAAGTGCGGATTGCAGCACAGCGACTGTGCCGTCAACATCCGTCAACTTATCCAAGCCAAACAACCCAAGGCGAAAGGTAGAAAATCCTGCCGGTTCATCACATTGCAGCGGCACGCCCGCCGCAATTTGCAACCCGATTGCCGCAAACTTTTTACCGTTTTGAATGTCAGCCTCGGCCGCGTAGCTGACCACGACGCCCGGTGCCTCATAGCCCGGCGCGGCAACGGATTGAATGCCGCGCTGGGCAAGCATTTGGCGCACGCGTTGCCCAAGGCTCGCTTGGGCAGCTTTGAGCTGGGGAAAGCCAATGTTTTCAGCTTCAATAATTGCATCGCGCAGCGCCAATAACCCTTCGGTGGGCAAGGTGGCATGGTAGGCATGCCCGCCGGCTTCATAGGCTTTCATGATGTTTGACCATGTTTTCAGATTGGCCGCAAAACTACTTGAATCGCGCGACTGCATCAGCTCGTAAGCCGTATCATTCATCATAACGATTCCAGCGCAGGGTGTAGAAGACCAGCCCTTTTGCGGCGCGGAGATCAAAACATCGACCCCAGTTGCGGCCATATCAACCCAAATGCAGCCAGAGGCGATGCAATCCAGCACCAGAATGCCGCCCACACCGTGCACGGCCTCCGCCAGCCTAGCAATATAGTCATCCGCCAACATTATACCCGAGGATGTTTCGACATGTGGGGCGAAAACCACACCTGGTTTTTGGACCTGAATGGTGGCCACAGTCTCCTCAATGGGCACTGGCGCAAAGGGCGCATCCTGCGCGGAATGGGTTTGGCGTGCTTTCAACACAGTATGGCTTTTGTGAAACTCGCCTGCGTCCAAAATCTGGCTCCACCGGAACGAAAACCAGCCATTTCGAATGGTTAAAACATCTTGACCACCCGCAAATTGCCGCGCCACGGCCTCCATTGCAAATGTGCCACCCCCGGGCACAAGGGCGATGTGCTGGGCATTGTAAACAGCGCGCAGCTTTGTGGAAATCTCGCGCATGGCCAGTTGGAACTTCTGGCTCATATGGTTGGTGGAGCGATCGGTAAAAACGACCGAGAATTCACGCAGGCCATCGGCGTCAACATGGGGGTGTAGGGCTTTCATCGCGGTTCCTTGCAATTTTCGGGCTATTGAAAGCTAGGCGGCGGCGGCTGTCCAGCCTTTAGCGCGGCTCTTTACCATATGGAAAGCGATTTTGGTCAAGCTGTGGTGCAGTCTTTGCACGGAAAATGAGTTGAAAATGACACTTATCAAAGCAGAATCAGCAGCACCGCAGCCTTCGGTGCCAACACATGCGGCAACGGCAGACGCGCTTGTGCGTGATCTGCTCAATTCAATAGAGCAGGGCGTGTTGGTCTGGGAGGCTGATTCCATTTGCCAAATGTTCAATGAGCGCATTTTTACGGTGCTCGAAATCGGTAAGGATGAGCTCGATCGCGGTGCGGAACTTAACGAATTTTTATACAAAGCTGTGCGACGTAATGAGGTAAATCCTGCTGATATTGACGAGGCACTGACCTGTTTGGCGCAAAGCATGCCTCATACGCATAAGCGAAGATTGCGGTCTGGGCGGCAGAAGCAGAGCTTGGCGCAAGGCTTTCAGACGTGAAGCGAGAAAAGCAGGTGGTAGAGGCCCGCCAAGCGGAATTGCAGCGTATGTCGCTTGTGGCCACGCATACAACTGACATGATTATTATTGCCAATGCAAAGGGGAAGGTTGAATGGATCAATGATGCGTGCACTGCGCTGTTTGGGCTTCCAGCCGCGGCAGTGCAGGGCCGCGATATTGTCGATATCATTTGCCGGGCAGGGTGCCGACCTGTCTGCCCGTGCGGACTACATGGCTGCGGTAACGGCGCGCGAACTATCAAGCCAACAAATCCGCGCGATTACATCAGCAGGCACCCCATTTTGGCTTGAGGTTACGCTATCTCCCGTGTTTTCAGCTGAAGGGTTGCATTCAAACGTTATTGCCGTTGGCCGCGATGTTAGCCCCGCGCGCGCGGCCCATGAAAAAGAGATGAGCGCGCTTGTGTTTGAACAGCGCAAGCATGATGAAAGCCGCCTCTTGGCCGAATTCAACAAATGGCTGAATTAATCTGACACCCTTGATGAGCTTTTTGCGGTGGTCAGTGGCTTTCTCGGTCGGCTATTGCCAGCCAGCCAAGGCACAGTATTTGTCTATTCAAACTCACGCGATGTGCTTGAAGCCGCATGTTCGTGGAATGGTGCAAAGCAATTGCCGCATTTTTAAGCGCCTGAATGTTGGGCGTTGCGCCGCGGCCGCGCATATTTTTATGATCAAGAAGATTTAAATTTCCCCTGCCACCATGTCCACGCACAGCATGGCGCGCATGTGCCGCATAACTATTTCTGCCTGCCGATTATTGCCCATGGTGATAGGGCTGGCCTGATGTATCTGGTGGTTTTAGATTCAATTGCGCTTGATGAGATAGAGAAACTGGCCGGGTTTTGCGCCGAACAAATTCGCCTTGCCATCGCCAATGTGCGGCTGCGCGTGCAACTGCGCGACCATTCGACAAAAGACCCGTTAACAGCACTTTATAACAGGCGCCATTTTCTAGACGCGGCGCGGCGTGAAATTGGCCGTGCGCGCAGTGATGCAAGCCTAGTGTCGATCATTTCGCCCGATGTTGATCATTTCAAATTGTTCAATGATACCTATTGCCATGATGCTGGCGATATGGTGTTGCGCGCTTTAGCTGAAACGCTTTCAGCCATGTTTCGGGTGCAAGATATACCCTGCCGGTATGGTTGTAAGGCGTTTGTTGTGCTGATGCCCGGTGCCGCAAACGATGTGGCCCTTGCGCGCGCTGATGAATTGCGCCGAAAAATTGAAACCTATGCATTGCGCTATGGGGGTGAGGCGCTCAAAATCACAATTTCGGCAGGTGTGGCAACATTTCCGCTGCACGGTGAAAACTCCGCTGCACGGTGAAAACGTGCAAACCTTGCTCAAAACGGCAGATGAAGCCTTGTATGAGGCCAAGGAAGCCGGGCGAAACTGCATTTGCGCTGCCAAACCGGTTGATCAAATGCGCGGGCCTGTTGGCTCAGATTCCACGACAACTACGCTGGGTGCTTGAAACCTGCCCAAACAGGCAGTATGTGTCCCCCGCTGGCATGTTTGATGCGTGCCGCGCAGAAGGAGCACGCGATGGCCAACCCAATGAAATTTGTGCAGCAAACCCGGGCAGAGATTGCCAAGGTGGCTTGGCCGACGCGCCGTGAAACCATGTTGACCACCGCAATGGTGTTTCTGATGGCCACGATATTGGCGATATTCTTTTCGCTATTTGATATTTTAATTCGCTTCGGACTTGAGAGCATTCTGTCGCTCGCCTCTTGATCCAAGGCGCGTCTGCAGCTATATGCGACGCTTCCATGGATAACGGGTGCTTAGCGATTCGGCGGCGCCCTTTGTGCTGTTTAGAACGTCAGTAGGGCTAACCTACTGGGAATACAGAAAAATCGGACGATGTTCCGAGTAGAATTGAGGAAGTGGGCAGCATGGCTAAACGCTGGTATTCGGTTAGCGTCCTGTCGAATTTCGAGAAAAAGGTCGCCGAGCAAATTCGCGAGTTGGCCGTCCAGCGTGGGCTGGAAGACGAAATCGAACAGGTACTGGTGCCCACCGAAGAGGTGATCGAGGTGCGCCGGGGCAAAAAGGTGCAGACCGAGCGCCGCTTTATGCCGGGCTATGTGCTTGTGCGGATGGAATTGACCGACCGCGCCTATCACATGATTAACGGCATCAACCGGGTCACCGGGTTTTTGGGCGCGCAGAACACACCATCGCCGATGCGTGATTCGGAAATTGCACGCATTCTGAACCAAGTTGAAGAAGGTGCTGAAGCACCACGATCGCTGATCATCTTTGAAATTGGCGAACAAGTTAATGTGACCGACGGCCCGTTTGAGGGTTTTGCAGGCATGGTTGAGGACGTTGATCCTGAACATTCGCGCTTGAAAGTGTCGGTATCAATCTTTGGCCGGGCAACCCCGGTTGAACTGGAATTCACGCAGGTGACCAAGGTCGCCTAACTGATGTCGCTGTGGGAGGCGAGGGCGCGCGCGCCTAGACCGGACCACTATACAATGGCCCACGGATCGCGATCCGCCGGGCGGTGAAGCAAAGGAGGCCAACATGGCCAAAAAAGTAGCGGGCAAGCTTAAGCTGCAAGTTGCCGCAGGTAAGGCAAATCCATCCCCGCCCGTCGGCCCAGCTTTGGGTCAGCGCGGGTTGAACATTATGGAATTCTGCAAGGCGTTCAACGCCAAAACCCAAGAGATGGAAGTCGGGCAGCCTTGTCCAACTATCATCACCTATTACACCGACAAATCCTTTACGATGGATATTAAAACGCCGCCGGCGTCGTTCCTCATCAAAAAGGCTGCTGGTCTGGCTTCGGCGTCCAAAACGCCCGGCAAAGAGACCGTAGGTTCGGTATCGCTGGCACAGGTGCGCAAAATCGCCGAAGCCAAGATGAAAGACCTGAGCGCCAATGATATCGAAGCGGCAATGCTGATTATTGCTGGCTCAGCGCGTTCGATGGGTATCGAGGTTAAAGGCTGATCATGGCAAAACTCGGAAAACGTTTCACCGCTGCGCGCGCAGCTTTCGCTGGCAAGGATAACCTGTCGGTAAAAGAGGCCGTTGCGCTTATCAAAGCCAATGCAAAAACCAAGTTTGACGAAACTTTGGATATCGCGCTGAGCCTGGGTGTTGACCCGCGCCATGCCGACCAAATGGTGCGTGGCGTTTGCGCCTTGCCAAATGGCACCGGCAAAACCGTTCGCGTGGCTGTATTTGCCCGTGACGCAAAAGCCGATGAGGCAACGGCCGCTGGTGCCGATATTGTTGGCGCAGAAGACCTGATGGAAGCCATTCAGCAGGGCAAAATTGATTTTGACCGCTGCATCGCAACCCCTGACATGATGGGGATTGTCGGTCGTCTTGGTAAAATCCTTGGCCCGCGTAACCTGATGCCCAACCCCCGGGTTGGCACGGTGACGATGGATGTTAAGTCCGCTGTTGAAGCCGCGAAAGCTGGTGAAGTGCAGTTTAAAGCTGAAAAGGGCGGCGTCGTTCATGCAGGTATTGGCAAAATGTCGTTTGACGAAGCCAAGCTTGCCGAGAACATCAAAGCCTTCGTTTCGGCTGTGAATAAAGCAAAACCAGCCGGTGCCAAAGGTACATATATGCGCAAAATCGCGCTTTCGAGCACGATGGGCCCCGGCGTTTCGCTGGATATTGCCGGTGCTGTGGCTGAATAAGAATTCTACCGGGGTGACCCGGTGGTTTGGCGGGCTGCCACGGTAGCCCGTCTTCTGTCCGAGATGGTGGGTGGCTGTATGGCCTTAATATCCTGCCTGAGACGGGAGCGGATCAGGATCAAACGAGGGCGACCTCGGGCGGTTTTGGCTGGTTCCGTAAAGGACCTAAGCGTCGGGGTAACCCGGCAAAATGAGCTGGAAGGGGCAACCCTTTCTAATATGGAGCAAACCTGTGGATAGAGCCCAAAAGGAAGAAGTGGTCGCTGAACTCGGCCAAATCTTTGCGGACTCTGGTGTAGTTGTGGTTGCACACTATACTGGAATCACAGTTGCTGAGATGACGGATTTCCGTAATCGCATGCGTGAAGCAGGCGGCGGCGTCCGTATTGCCAAAAACAAGCTCGCCAAAATCGCTCTGGAAGGGAAGCCTTGCGAAAGCATTGTTTCAATGCTCCAGGGCCAGACTGTATTTGCCTATTCAGTGGACCCGGTTGCCGCGGCGAAAGTCGTGCAAGCCTATGCTAAGGACAACGCCAAATTGGTTGTTCTTGGTGGTGCCATGGGCAACGCAGCTCTGAATGCTGACGGTGTGAAGGCCGTTGCAGCTATGCCATCGCGTCAAGAGGTTATTGCCTCAATCGCGGCTTGCATCGGTGCACCAGCTTCCAATATCGCCGGTGCGATTGGCGCGCCAGCTTCGAATATTGCGGGGATCCTTTCGACCCTCGAAGAACGTGAAGCGGCATAACATCTTTGCAAATGTGAACGGTATTGTGCGGTTGCACATGCTGGACATCACCTTAACCTGATACGGAAACAAACAAATGGCTGATCTAAAAAAACTAGCTGAACAGATCGTGGGTCTGACCCTTCTGGAAGCTGTAGAACTAAAAAATATCCTTAAAGACGAGTATGGCATCGAGCCAGCTGCTGGTGCTGCTGTTGCAGTTGCTGGCCCGGCTGCCGCTGCTGAAGCTGCGGAAGAAAAAACCGAATTCGACGTGATCTTGGTCGAAGCCGGCGCGCAGAAAATCAACGTCATCAAAGAAGTTCGCGCCATCACTGGCCTGGGCCTCAAAGAAGCTAAAGACCTGGTTGAAGCCGGTGGCAAAGCTGTCAAAGAACAGTGCAGCAAAGCCGATGCCGAAACGATTAAAGCCAAACTTGAAGCCGCTGGCGCCAAGGTTGAACTGAAGTAATCCGCCGCGGGCATTGCGCCCGCCGGACTATCAAAAACGGCTGGATCCGCGCATTTGCGGGTCCGGCTTCTTGTGTCTCTCAGGGTGGCGAAAGGTTAACGCTACGGCATCCTGACAGGCACGAGCCCCTTCGGAAGCGTGGAACTGGGAAGCCGCGCAAGGATTGAAGGGATCGGCCCCGCAAGGCAGAACTGGCGTTCCCCGCCGTCGGTTTCTGCGTGCAAAAAAAGGTGAGACTACACATGGCGCAGACCCATTCCGGCCACAAACGTATCCGCAAATTTTACGGCAAAATCCGTGAAGTTGCAGCTATGCCTAACCTGATTGAAGTCCAGAAAAGCAGCTACGATCTGTTTTTGAATTCCGGCGATGCCCCGATCCATACTGATGGTGAAGGCCTAAACGCGGTATTCCAGTCGGTATTCCCGATTAAGGATTTCAACGAAACTGCGATTTTGGAATTCGTGAAATACGAGTTGGAAGCCCCGAAATACGATGTCGAAGAATGTCAGCAGCGTGACATGACCTATAGCGCGCCCTTAAAGGTGACGCTGCGGTTGATCGTGTTTGAAGTTGACGAGGATACTGGCCTCAAGTCGGTAAAAGATATCAAAGAACAAGACGTTTATATGGGCGATATGCCCTTGATGACGGGCAACGGCACCTTCGTTGTGAACGGCACTGAGCGGGTTATCGTTTCCCAGATGCACCGCTCGCCGGGCGTGTTCTTTGACCATGACCGTGGTAAAACCCATTCCAGCGGTAAATTGCTGTTTACCAGCCGTATTATTCCCTATCGCGGTAGCTGGTTGGACTTTGAATTTGACGCAAAAGACATTGTATTTGCGCGTATCGACCGTCGCCGCAAACTGCCCGTAACCACCCTGCTTTATGCGCTTGGGATGGACCAAGAGGGCATCATGGATGCCTATTATGATACGGTGCAGTTCCGCCAGATCAAGAAAAAGGGTTGGGCAACCAAGTTCTTCCCCGACCGTATTCGCGGCCAAAAGCCGACCTATGACATTGTCGATGCCAAATCGGGCAAAGTGGTGGCTGAGGCCGGTAAAAAAGTGACGCCGCGCGATGTCAAAAAGCTGATCGAAGATGGTTCAGTTGCTGAAATTCTGGTGCCATTTGATGCGCTGATCGGTCGTTTTGCGGCCAAAGATATGATCAACGAAAAAACCGGTGAGATCTGGGTCGAAGCTGGTGATGAGCTGACTTGGGAGTTGGACAAAGCTGGCGAAGTTTCCGGCGGCACACTGAAAACCCTGCTCGACAATGGCGTCACCGATATTCCTGTGTTGGATATCGACGGTATCAATGTTGGCGCCTATATGCGCAACACGATGCAGGTTGATAAGAACCTGAACCGTGACACCGCATTGCTTGATATTTACCGTGTCATGCGCCCCGGTGAGCCACCGACCGTTGAAGCCGCAAGCGCAATGTTTGACGGTATGTTCTTTGATTCCGAACGCTATGACCTTTCGGCCGTTGGTCGGGTAAAAATGAACATGCGTTTGGCACTTGATGCGCCCGACACAATGCGCATTTTGCGCAATGATGACATCGTTTCGGTTGTGCGCGCCTTGGTTGACTTGCGTGATGGCCGTGGCGAAATTGACGATATTGACCATCTTGGCAACCGCCGCGTTCGTTCGGTTGGTGAGCTGATGGAAAACCAATATCGCGTTGGTTTGCTGCGTATGGAACGCGCGATCAAGGAACGGATGAGCAGCGTTGAGATTGACGCGGTAATGCCGCAAGACCTCATCAACGCCAAGCCAGCCTCAGCTGCGGTGCGTGAATTCTTCGGCTCATCGCAGCTGTCGCAATTCATGGACCAAACCAACCCATTGTCTGAAGTGACGCATAAGCGCCGCCTGTCAGCCCTCGGGCCGGGTGGTTTGACGCGTGAACGTGCGGGCTTTGAGGTGCGCGACGTTCACCCAACCCATTATGGCCGCATGTGCCCAATTGAAACGCCTGAGGGGCCGAATATTGGTCTGATCAACTCGCTGGCGACTTTTGCCAAGGTGAATAAATACGGGTTTATCGAAACGCCGTATCGCCGCGTAATTGATTGCAAGGTGACCGATGAGGTCATCTATATGTCGGCCACCGAAGAAATGCGCCATACAGTGGCGCAGGCCAACGCGCAGCTAGATGAAAACGGCAAATTCACCAATGATTTGGTATCGACCCGTAAATCTGGCGAATACATGCTGAACCCGCCGGCAGCCGTTGATCTGATCGACGTGTCGCCAAAACAGTTGGTGTCGGTCGCGGCCTCGCTTATTCCCTTCTTGGAAAATGACGACGCGAACCGCGCGCTTATGGGTTCTAACATGCAACGCCAGGCTGTGCCGCTACTGCGGGCCGAAGCGCCCTATGTTGGCACAGGCATGGAAGAAATCGTTGCCATCGACTCGGGCGCGGCCATTACGGCACGTCGGGCTGGTATTATTGACCAAGTTGATGCAATGCGTATCGTTGTGCGCGCCACCGAAGACCTGCAGCCGGGTGATCCGGGTGTAGACATCTATCGTCTGCGCAAATTCCAGCGGTCCAACCAGTCGACCTGTATTAACCAACGCCCATTGGTGAAGGTTGGTGACTCGGTTCACAAGGGTGAGGTTGTGGCCGATGGCCCGTCAACCGACTTGGGTGAATTGGCGCTCGGTAAAAACGTGCTCGTCGCGTTTATGCCTTGGAACGGCTACAACTATGAGGACTCGATCCTGATCTCGGAACGTATCGTGAAAGACGATGTGTTCACCTCGATCCATATCGAAGAATTTGAAGTTGCAGCCCGCGATACACGGCTTGGGCCAGAGGAAATTACCCGCGACATTCCAAATGTGGGTGAAGAAGCGCTGCGTAACCTTGATGAGGCTGGCATCGTTTATATCGGGGCCGAAGTTGGGCCTGCCGATATTCTGGTTGGTAAAATCACCCCCAAAGGTGAAAGCCCGATGACGCCGGAAGAAAAGCTGCTGCGCGCCATTTTTGGCGAAAAAGCATCTGACGTGCGTGATACATCGCTGCGCCTACCCCCCGGTGATTTTGGCACCGTGGTTGAAGTGCGTGTGTTTAACCGCCACGGCATCGACAAAGACGAACGCGCGCTTCAAATTGAGCGCGAAGAAGTTGAACGTCTGGCCCGTGACCGTGATGACGAGCTCGCGATTCTAGAGCGCAACGTCTACTCGCGTTTGCGCAGCCATGTGCTGGGTAAAAAGGCTGTTAAAGGCCCGAAAGGCGTGAAAGCAGGTTCGGAAATTACCGAAGAGTTGCTGGCAACCCTAAGCCGCGGCCAGTATTGGCAGTTGGCGCTGGGCGATGATGCCGATGCGCAGGCAATGGAAGCCATGCACGGCCAGTATGAGTTGCAGAAAAAGCAGCTTGATGCGCGGTTTGAAGACAAGGTTGAAAAAGTTCGTCGTGGTGATGATTTGCCACCGGGCGTAATGAAAATGGTCAAAGTCTTCGTGGCTGTGAAGCGCAAGCTGCAGTCGGGTGATAAAATGGCCGGTCGTCACGGTAACAAAGGTGTTGTGTCCAAGGTTGTGCCTGAAGAAGACATGCCATTCTTGGCTGACGGCACCCCGGTTGACGTTGTGCTGAACCCGCTGGGTGTGCCTTCGCGTATGAACGTGGGGCAGATCTTGGAAACCCATATGGGTTGGGCTGCGCGCAACTTGGGCCGCTCGATTGATGAATCGCTGAAGGAATATCGTCGTTCAGGCGACATGACCCCGCTCAATGATTCATTAAAACTGGCTTATGGCGAAGAGGTTTATGAAGCGGCGTTCCGCGGCATGACCACTGATCAACTGTTGGAAGCGTCTGAAAACGTCACCAGCGGCGTGCCAATCGCGACGCCTGTCTTTGACGGCGCGCGTGAGATTGACGTGAATGACGCGCTAACCCGCGCCGGGCTAGATACTTCTGGCCAGTCGGACGTCTTTGACGGCCGCACCGGTGAGCAGTTTGCCCGTCAGGTAACTGTTGGTGTCAAATACGTGCTGAAACTGCACCACCTTGTGGATGATAAAATCCATGCGCGCTCAACCGGGCCTTATAGCTTGGTTACCCAGCAGCCGCTAGGTGGTAAGGCGCAGTTTGGTGGTCAGCGCTTTGGTGAGATGGAAGTCTGGGCGCTTGAAGCCTACGGCGCCGCTTACACGTTGCAGGAAATGTTGACCGTGAAATCGGATGACGTTGCCGGGCGTACCAAAGTGTATGAGAGCATCGTGAAGGGCGAGGATAATTTCGAAGCCGGAATTCCCGAGTCGTTCAACGTGTTGATAAAAGAAATCCGCTCACTCGGTTTGAATATCGAGCTGCTGGATTCGGAGCAGGAGTAGGGCGGTTCGCGCCCACTCCCCCAGAAACGAGATCAAGGAACATCCAATGAACCAGGAAGTCATGAACCCGTTCAATCCGGTCCAGCCAGTCAAGGCGTTTGACGAGATTCGCATCTCGCTCGCCTCGCCGGAACGGATTTTATCGTGGTCATTCGGGGAAATTAAAAAGCCCGAAACCATCAACTATCGCACGTTCAAGCCAGAACGTGACGGCCTTTTCTGTGCCCGTATTTTTGGCCCAGTCAAAGACTATGAATGTTTGTGCGGTAAGTATAAGCGCATGAAATATCGCGGTGTTACCTGCGAAAAATGTGGCGTTGAAGTGACGCTGCAAAAGGTTCGCCGCGAACGTATGGGCCATATCGAACTGGCAGCGCCAGTTGCGCATATCTGGTTTCTGAAGTCATTGCCGTCGCGCATTGGCCTGATGCTGGATATGACGTTGCGTGATCTGGAGCGCATTCTGTATTTTGAACAGTATGTGGTGATTGAGCCGGG
>Ga0105054_10010141_pt1 | contig 12056 bp, 9 predicted proteins | sample BON02_FD_78091 | JGI IMG/M metagenome (GOLD analysis project Ga0105054, IMG submission 78091) | Freshwater microbial communities from Lake Bonney liftoff mats and glacier meltwater in Antarctica - BON-02 (megahit assembly) | ecosystem: Environmental > Aquatic > Freshwater > Ice > Glacier... | reverse complement strand
TCAATGCATCGCCGCCGCCAGCAAAGGATACGCTCACGTCAAGCGGGGTCAGCGGAGCCTCGACTGGTACGACTTCGGCTTCAGGCCGGAAGATCGACACCGGTGCGGATGGCTCCGGCGTTGTAACTGCTTCCGGCTCGGCTGAATTACACCCACTCAGGGCGAGCAGCGAAATCGCAGCGAATGCCGGGGTGGCGCGAAGTCTCTTGGTCATCATCATCATATAGGTTGGGCCTTTGTCCCGCGCTTCTCCGCGTTCTTCGCCGCCGCCTGTTCGGCGGTTACTGTCTGGGGCGGCGAGAATGAAATTATGGTATCGCCGGCGCGCGGGTCAGGCCGGGAAGCGTGCGTGAAGAACCGCATCCGGCCGGATTCCCGGACCAACAGCAGCATATGGGTCGATTCGGGCAGCTTTTCCTGAGCGTCTTCAAAATCAAAAGCGGCGGACAATTTGGTCTGACGGAAAATCCAGCCGTCAGACTGGCGCTGATTGACATCCTCCACCCCGAAACCGGACTGGAACAATGCACGGCCACGCAAGGAATCTGGTAATTTTCTGTAATCATCGAGCCCGACTGCTTCGCCCAATTGGTACACCGCATCGCGGCCGATCTCATGTGCGAATTCGTTACAAACGAGCGCGTTATAAGCCTCGTTCTCAGTTGCTGCGACCAGCACCTGAAATGGTGTGAGGTCGAGATTATAATCGGTCGCCTCGTTCAAAATTTCACCGTGATAGAACGGTAGCCCTTTTTGCCGCGCTGCCGAGAGGCGTTGCCAACTCGAATCGACCACCATAACCGGGGTCTTCAATTTGTGCAGTTGCTGGGCCAACGCGATCGTCCACGGGGTGCTGCCGACGATTAACAATCCTGGACGAGTCTCGCCCTTCACTTTCAGCCAGCGGGCCACCAGATCGATGGTGAAGCCATGGGCCACAATGGTGACCACGACCACCGCAAAACTCAGGCTGATCAGCACGCTGCCGTCAGCGTAGCCAAGTTCTGTCAGACGCAGCGCAAAAAGGCCGGAGATAGCAACCAGAACGATACCGCGCGGGGCAATCCACGCCAGGAACAGCCGCTCATTCCAAGGCACCGAACTGAACATCAGGCTAAGCAATATTGTCGCCGGACGGACGATAAATAGCAATGCCAGCAGGAACAGGCCAAACCGCCAGTTGAGATAGCTTAGCTGGCTGAGATCTAGTGATGCAGACAGCAGGATGAATATGCCGGAGACCAGCAAGACCGCGATATTCTGCTTGAACGGATGAATGCTGCGCAGGCTGGAGACATTCATATTCGCCAGCGCAATACCCATCACCGTCACCGCGACCAAACCGGCCTCGTGCTCAATCTTGTTCGACACCACGAAAACGCCGATAACTGCGGTTAGTAGAACCGGGACTTTCAGATATTCAGGCACTGCCCCGCGAGGGAATGCCCAGGCAATCGCGGCCGCCGCCAAATAGCCAAGCAATCCGGCCAGACCCGCCGCGATGATCATCGGCGGGACAACTTCGATCAATGTCGCATCCGGGGTTTCGGCAACTTTGCGAAAATATTCATAGGCGATAACCGCACACAGCGCGCCCGCTGGATCGTTGACGATAGATTCCCATTTGAGAATGGCTGCGGGGCGCGTCTGGATGCTTGATTGACGCAGCAAGGGCAGCACAACGGTGGGGCCAGTCACCACCAGAATGCCGCCAAACAGCACGGCGACCGGCAAAGCCAGACCGCCAATAAAGTACGCGGCGGCCGCGCCTATGGCCCAGCCAAAAGGCACGCCAAGTATAACCAATCGCAAGACACCGTCACCAGCGTGACGCAACTCGCGCAGATCAAGGCTAAGTCCGCCCTCGAACAGGATCAACGCCACGCCGATGGCAATCATCGGTTCCAGCAAATCGCCAAATGCATGTTCGGGATCGATCAGGCCCATGCCAAAATAGCCAAGCCCCGGCCCGGCGATGAAGCCGGCTGCCAACATCAATACGATCGCGGGCCAGCCGGTGCGCCAGGCGACCCATTGGGCTCCGATGCCCAGAACGCCCACTAAAGCGATTACGAGTGCCTGTTCTTCCAAAACATCCCCTTGTTCAGCTTCCTTGATGCCAGGAAATACTGCTTGGACCGGTAACGCACGAAACAGGATTCATGTCCCGAAGGGCGGCGTTTATGTCGCCAATGACCCTAATCACCCGCGAAATGCATGATTGCTTCTACTGCCACCCCAGCGGAGCGCAAGCTCTCGGCGCCGCCAAGGTCAGGCAAGTCGATGACAAACAACGCATGATCAATCTGGGCGCCTGCCATCCGCAGTAATTCAGCCGCCGCCAAGGCCGTGCCGCCAGTGGCAATCAGATCATCCACGATCACGACTTTTTGATTACTGGTGATCGCGCCGGGATCAATCTCCAACCTATCGGTGCCATATTCTAATGCGTAATCTACGCCGATTGTCTCGACCGGCAATTTGCCGGGTTTGCGAACTGGTACGAATCCGATCCCGAGCTTTACCGCCACTGCTGCGCCGAAAATGAATCCGCGAGCTTCCATGCCTGCGATTGCCTGCGCACCAGCTGCTTCCGCGCGCTGAGCCAGATTTTCAACCGCCGCGGCCAATCCCGGGCCATGTCCGATTAAAGTGGTGATGTCGCGAAACTGGATACCCGGCTCGGGGAAGTCCGGCACCGTGCGGATAAGAGCTTTCAGGGCATCGGCGTCCATGGTGTCATTTCCTAAGTTAGATTGGCCGCAAATTAGAAAGGCCCCTCGCATCGCTATGATGCAAGGGGCCTAAATGCAAAGCACATCTAAATTATAGCGAGGCGACTAGTCCTTCGACTTGGTCGCTTTCTTAGGCTTCACTGCCGACCAAACTTGCTGCTTGGCGAAGTATGCGAGAATGGTCGCAAACAGCACGAAGCCAAGAACCGCAAAACCAGTCTGCCGACGCTTCACCAATGTTGGCTCAGCAGTCCACTGCAGGAATGCGGCCACGTCGGTCGACATCTGCTCGATGGTTGGTTCGGGATTGCCCGGTGCATAAGTCACCTGACCATCAGCCGCCAGCGGAGGCGCCATCGCGATGTTGAGGTTTGGAAAGTACTGATTGTAATGCAGGCCCGGGGGGGTGCTGAATTCGGGAAATTCCTTGGTAACTTCAACAGGCACGCCGGAATAACCGGTCAGTAGCGAATGCACATAGGCTGTACCGTCATGCCGGGCCTTTGTTATCAGCGACAAATCAGGCGGGATCGCGTTATTGTTCGCGGCAGCGGCGGCCACTTTGTTAGGATAAGGCGATGGGAAATAGTCAGTCGGGAGGCCGGGCCGGGTGCTGGCTTCACCGGTGTTTGGATCGATCCCAGGCACTGTCAGGCTGGCTGCTTCGGCCTTGACCTGACCTTCGTCATACCCAAGCTGCGCCAGATCGCGAATGGCGACGAATTTCAGCGAATGGCAGGCCGCGCAGACCTCCTTATAAACCTGATACCCGCGCTGCAGCTGTGCTTCGTCAAAGGTGCCGAAAATGCCGTCAGTAGACAGGCTTAGCTTCTCCGGATGCTCGTAAAAAACTTTCTCGGCGGTTTTTTCACCCAGGCCTTCGGTCGCGGCAACGAATGCGCCGTTCGCAAAGGACCACATCACCGCCACGGCGAAGAACAAACCAGTCAGAATTCCGAAGAGGCGGATCATGTCAGTCGCTTTCTACTAATATTGCCGAGTGCCAGCGCGTTCACTTCGCGGCTGCTGGGATTGCAGGAGCTGCAGGACCTGCGCCAATCGCCGCATCCTTGTCTGCCCCCAATACCGACTCTGTGATCGAATAAGGCAGCGGTTTAGTCTTCTCGATCGAGGAGACGATTGGAAGGATCACCAAGAAATGCAGGAAGTAATACGCCGTCGCCAATTGGCTGAACATCACGAATGGTTCCTCGGCTGCCGCGCCGCCCAACCAGAACAAGATCGCCATGTCGACCACTAAAATCCAGAAGAAAACCCGGAAGATCGGACGATAATGGCCCGAGCGAACCGGCGATTTATCCAGCCAAGGCAGGAAGAACCACACGAGGATCGCGGAAAACATTGCGAGCACACCCATCAACTTCGCCGGGATGAAGAAAAAGTCGACCGTGAAGGCCCGCAGGATGGCGTAGAATGGCCAGAAATACCATTCCGGCACAATGTGCGCAGGCGTGGAAAGCGGGTTTGCTTCGATGTAATTGTCTGGATGGCCCAGATAATTTGGCAGGAAGAACACCATGGCAAGGAACAACAGCAGGAATACGCCCAGCCCAAAACCATCCTTGGCTGTGTAATATGGGTGGAACGGAAGTGTGTCCGCTTCTGTCTTGATTTCGACACCAGTGGGGTTCGAAGAACCGGGAATGTGTAGCGCCCAAATGTGCAAAATAACCACACCGGCAATTACGAATGGCAGCAGGAAGTGCAAGCTGAAGAAACGGTTCAGCGCGGCATTGTCCGGCGCGAATCCGCCTAGAAGCCAGATCTGGATCGGCTCACCCACCACCGGGATGGCGCCAAACAGGCCGGTAATCACCTTCGCGCCCCAGAAGCTCATTTGGCCCCAAGGTAGAACGTAACCCATGAATGCGGTCGCCATCATCAGCAGGAAGATGACCACGCCCAGTAGCCAGATCATTTCTCGCGGTGCCTTGTACGAAGAATAGAAGAAGCCGCGGAAAATGTGCAGATAGACCACTACAAAGAAGAAACTCGCGCCGTTGGCGTGCGCATAACGCATCATCCAGCCCCAGTTTACATCGCGCATAATATGTTCGGTGGTGGAAAATGCGACCAAAGCGTTTGGCGCATAATGCATCGCCAGAACCACGCCTGTTACGATCTGCATCATCAGGCAGAAACCGGCCAGGACGCCAAAGTTCCACATATAACTAAGGTTGCGCGGCACCGGATAACCGGCGCCAATTGCGCCATACATCAATCGCGGCAGCGGCAGTCTCTCGTCGAGAAACTTTGTGAAACCGTTGGTCGGCTCATATTGGCGGGCCCAGGGAAAACTCATATATTGCCTCTTTAGCTTCAGCCGACCTGAATTACAGTGTCGGACGTGAATTCATATTCCGGGACGAGCAAATTGGTTGGCGCGGGCCCTTTGCGGATCCGGCCCGCAGTGTCGTAATGTGAACCATGGCATGGGCAGAAATAACCGCCATACTCACCCTTGTTCTCGCCTTCGGCAGCCCCGAGTGGGACGCAGCCGAGATGGGTGCAAACGCCCATGGTCACCAACATATCGACGTGATCTGGCTTGGTGCGCTCTTCCAGCGATTGCGGGTCACGTAGATCTGCGATTACGACCGCATGAGCCTCCGCAACTTCCTTTGACGTCAAGCGCCGGACAAACAGTGGCTGCTTGCGAAAGATCGTTTTAATCGCCTGGCCAGGTTCAATCGCGCTCACGTCTACTTCAGTGCTGCTTTCCGCCAGCACATCAGCAGATGGTGACATCTGACTAATCAGCGGCAAAAGCACTGCTGCCCCGCCGACACCGGCGAAACTGACCGCCGCAATATTGATAAAGTCGCGCCGCCGTACGCCGTCTTCGCCATCGACGCCAGTTGCGGCTTCGATGTTTTCCGGTGTTGCGGTGCCAGTCGTATCAGCCATTCATCCAGCCTTGTTAAACGTGCCTTGTTAAGTCTTCTAAGCGCGCTGCGTATCATACAGAACGCGGTATTTACCAAACGGCCGCTTCCGCAGAACATCACCTTCAGGATAACGCCCTGTTTTGCAGCTATTCAAGCAGATGCCAAGCAGGCGCTGCCCAACACCGGTTTGGGCGCGCTGATAGCCGCGATTAGGCGCCCTGCCAACCGCCTTTTTGGTACGATGCGTTCGGTTTTTTGCAATAGGGTTAGTGCTGCAGTCACAGTTACAGCCATGGATTGGGGGCTGGTGAGGCAATAGCCGCGATCAGTCAGCGGTCCGCAGGCGCTGAAACCCGTGCCGGCAAGGTCGATTGCTGCACCTGATTATGGGGCAAGGCCGATGACACTTAGCTGCCGTCCGTATGTATCCTCAGACCGGTGGGTCGACCGGCGGTAAGAGTAAAAGCGTCCCTCGTCAGCATAAGTATCGAACCCAAGAGGCTGCACCCCCCCTACACCGCATTCCGCCAAACGTGATGCGACATAGGCTTCTAGATCGAACTGTAAGTGTCCGGGCTTGCCGGGGACGAAGAACCTATCCGAATCGGTGCCGAACTGCGCCCGGAAACCCGCGTCCACTTCGTAGCTGGCCTGCGCAATGCAAGGGCCGATGGCGGCAGATATTCGCGCTGCGCTGGCGCCAAGCCTTTCCATGGCCGCCACAGTGGCGGCAATCACGCCACTGTGCGCGCCGCGCCATCCGGCATGGGCAGCGCCAATAACTCCGGCCTCCATATCCGCGAGCAGAACGGGTGCACAATCTGCGGTGACAATACCCAGCAGCAATCCAGGCCTGTCCGTCACCAGCGCATCGGCGCGTGGGCGGTCAGCCATTTTCCAAGGTTCCTGCACAATTACGGCATCCGCCGAGTGCACCTGATAGGGGGTCACCAACGTTGAACCGGGTAGAACAGCGTCTGCTGCCCGACGCCGGTTCTCGGCAACCGCCGAATCTTCATCCCCAGCGCCCAACCCGGTATTGAGGCCCGAGATCAAACCCGTCGAGATCCCGCCGCGGCGTCCGAGAAAGCCGTGCACGACCCCCTGCAACACTCCCTCAAGAACTGGGGCGCGAATGACCTCTACTGGTTCAGCCAAGGCTGCGGGTCACTTGTTCGAAAGTATCACGCGACAATGTCGGTGCCGCTGCGATCCGCTCCAGTTCCGCCCGCATCAAACCGGCCCGGACAGGCTCCAGCCGGCGCCAGCGGCCCAGCGGCGTGACAAACCGGGCCGCCGTTTGTGGATTGACCGGATCAAGCGCCAGAATCAAATCGGCGATCATCTGGTAACCTTCTCCGTTCGCGGCATGAAACGCATGCGGATTGCCGGCAAAGGCCATGTAAAGCGACCGCACCCGGTTGGGGTTGAGCAAAGTAAAGTCGGGATGATCTGCGAGCGCCTTCACATGCGTCAGCGCGGCCGGATGCAAAGACGATGCCTGCATCGCGAACCATTTGTCGATTACTAGATCATTGCCCTGATGGCGGCGATAGAAATCGATCAACTTGTCAGTCCGGGCGGCGGTATTCAGCCCGGCCAAGACCATCAATGCGCCCTGCCGGTCGGTCATCGTCTCAGCGGCATCATATTGCGCTGCGGCCAGATCCGAAGCTGCTGCCGCATCACCAGCGGCCAGATAGACCAGCGCCTGTGTCTTGACCTTGCGCGCACCGCGGGCCGCAGGGTCCAGCGATGTCGGCACGGCGCTGACACGGGCGTGGAGATCTGACAATTCAACTGCTAATTGCCTGCCAAGCCACGTCTTCAAACCTTCGCGCTCAGCGTGAATGCGGGCGGGATCAGAGATTTCCAGCTGTTCTGACAGATAAGTCTGGCCCGGCAACATCATCAATTCACCGCGCATTGAATCGTCGATGGCGGGATCGGTCAGGATAGCGCGCAATGCGGAAGTGATATCGGCCCTCGCCGCATCGCGGTCGCCGTCATCCAGCCCCTCGCCAGCTGCAAGTGTCAGATGACCAACCACCAGGTCCTGCATCGCTTCATAGCGGGCAAATGGATCATCATCACGCGCAGCGAGGAATACCAGTTCTTCGCGACTGATCGGGCGATGGATGGTCACCGGAGCAGAAAATCCGCGGTTAATCGACAGGATCGGCTTTTCGGTGAAACCTGCGAAAGTGAAGCTGGCCTCGTCCTTGTCCAAAACCACCAGATGTTCGCCAGAATGCTTGCCCGCACTCTTGTCAAACAAGGCAATCCGCAATGGGATCGGCATGGCCTGCTTGTCCGGCTGCCCCGGCGTGGCGGGGACGGTTTGCTTCAGATGCAGCGTCGCTGTCTCGCCCTCATGGGTCAGCTGGACATCTATGCGCGGCGTGCCCGCCTGGCTATACCAGAGCCGGAACTGAGTAAGATCCAGCCCAGTGCCTTCCTCCATTGCGGCCACGAAATCTTCGCAAGTCGCGGCCTCGCCATCATGGCGGTCGAAATAGATGTCCGAACCCTTCCGGAACAATTCCGGTCCGGCCATTGTTCGGATCATCCCGATAACTTCGGCCCCCTTATTGTAGATCGTCGAGGTGTAGAAATTGGAGATTTCCTGAAAACTGTCAGGCCGGATTGGATGTGCCAATGGCCCTGAATCCTCCGGGAATTGAACCGAGCGCAAGACCCGCACATCTTCGATCCGCTTGACCGCTTCACCCTGCATATCCCGGCTGAACAATTGATCGCGCAGGACAGTGAAGCCTTCCTTCAAGCTCAGCTGGAACCAATCGCGGCAGGTGATCCGGTTACCGGACCAATTGTGGAAATATTCATGCCCGATGACGCCTTCGACCGCGTCATAGTCGCCGTCCGTCGCAGTTTCGGTATCGGCCAGCACATATTTGGTGTTGAAGATGTTGAGGCCCTTGTTCTCCATCGCGCCCATGTTGAAATCGCTGACCGCGACGATGTTGAACAGGTCGAGATCATATTCCCGGCCGAAGGTTTCCTCGTCCCACTTCATCGACGCACCTAGCGATGCCAGCGCATGATGCGTCCGCGGCAGATCGCCGTCCCGAACGTAGATATTAAGCGTGACTTCGCGGCCAGACATGGTGGTGAAACTGCCAGAATTAACCACCAGATCGCCAGCGACCAGCGCGAACAGATAGGCGGGCTTTGGCCATGGATCGTGCCATTCTACCCAATGGCTGCCATCTTCCCCGTCGCCGCTGGCAATCATATTGCCATTGGACAAAAGCACGGGGAACAGTTTCTTCGATCCCTCCATCCGCACCGAATAAGTCGACAGGACATCGGGCCGATCGGGGAAGAACGTGATCCGGCGAAAACCCTCAGCCTCGCACTGGGTGCACAGCATCCCGCCAGACGCAAACAGACCCATCAGTTGGGTGTTGGCCGATGGGTTCACTTCATTGACCACAGTGATCTCATGGCTGTCGCCCGGCAAGGATACGATCAGATTGCCTTCCTGAACTGTCCAGCTGGGGCTCAGCTCGCCGTCGATCATGACCGACAAGGGCACCAGGCCATCACCGTTTAGAAAGATCGTGTGGGATTTTTCCGCAGCAGAATTGCGCGTGACGGTCAGAGTGGCGGTGACTGTTGTCCGCTCTGCGCCGAGTTCGAACGAAAGCTTCGTTTCCGGCACGAGCCAGGCAAAGGGCCGGTAATCGGCGCGCTTGATGGTCGCCGGGCTTTTGGGCTCGGCGTCGGCGTCGGCCATTTCAGGGTTTCCGCCGGTGGTGGAGGGGGTGCGGGCGATATCCATGAAAGTGCCTTCGGTTGGGATCTGAGTGTCAATTGACGGGCCATACCGCAAACACTCGCCGTATGCTTCAGCTCATTTGCCTAATTTTTAGCCCGAAGCAATTGACACTTTCTTCGCTAAGAAACAGGTGTGGAAGTTCGAATAGGGAAGGGGCCCCACATGTTTGACCTGCTTACCGCCGCCGCCGCATCCGCCGGCGGGTTCGATGTCGAAACCGCGACACGGGCCTACCTCGACACGCTCCAAGGCGCAGCGCGGGACAGCTCTGATGCCTATTTTGAAGGTGGGCATTGGCTGATCTTGTGGGGAGCGCTGGCTGCTGCCCTGGTCGATTGGCTGATCTTGCGGTTCCGGATCAGCGCCGGCTTCCGCAATCTGGGCGAAAAAGTCAGCAAGCGGCGAGGGATCGTTACCTGGATTACCGCATTCCTTTACACGGTCGTCGGTTGGCTGATGATATTGCCATGGACGATCTACACCGAATTTTTCCGCGAGAAGCAATATGATCTACTCGATCAGACCTTCGGCGCCTGGTTCGGCGAAGCGATGATCGACTTTGCCATTTCGCTGGTGGTGATACCTTTCCTGATCGTGGCGATTTACGCTGTCATCCGCCGAGCGCCAAAAAACTGGTGGATCTTAGGGACCTGTATTACCGCCGTTTTCCTGACCATCGCCCTGCTGCTATCGCCGATCTTCATCGCTCCGCTATTCAACGATTATACCGAAATGGAAGACGGCCCACTGCGTGACAAGCTGGTGGCAATGGCCGCGCAATATGATGTCCCTGCAGAACATATTTACGTGTTCGACCAATCCACCCAGAACAAGCGGATTTCCGCCAATGTCTCCGGCCTTGGCCCCACCCTCCGCATATCGCTAAATGACAATCTGCTGGAGCGGACCACTGAACCGGAAATCATGGCTGTAATGGGTCATGAACTCGGCCATTATGTCCTGCACCATACATTCTGGATCATCGGGATCATGCTACTGATTGTGGGTGTCGGCCTGTTCCTGATGTCCCGCATCGCGCCGCGTTTGATCGCGCGTTACGGCGAGAAATGGGGCGTGCGGGATATTGCCGATCCTGCTTCGCTGCCGGTGCTGGGAATATTGCTGTCAGTGTACTTCTTTGCCGCCACCCCGGCCTTTGCATCGCTGGTCCGGATCAATGAAAGCGCCGCCGATGCCTTCGGGCTGGAGGCCGCGCGCGAGCCAGACGGGTTTGCCAGGGTTGCAATGCGCCTGTCGGAATATCGCAAGATCGAACCGGGTCCCTTGGAAGAATTCCTACTTTTCGATCATCCCTCGGGCAAAACGTGAGTCAAAATGTCGATGGAATGGAAAGCGGCCAATGAAGAAAATCCGCAAATGGTCACGCCGGAACCGGGTTATCTCGACAAGTGAGCCACCTGCTGATCTTTGGTCTCGGTTACACCGCTTCGCGCATAGCTGCGGAATTGCGCGGGCGAGGCTGGGTGGTGGAGGCTACCGGGAGCGCTGGCGACGTTAATTTTCGCGATGGCGCAGCGGTGCGGGATGCCTTGACGCGGGCGAGCCATGTGCTGTCATCTGTTCCGCCGGCGGATGGCCTAGAAGACGGGGCTGACCCCGTTCTGGGCCGCTATGGCACCGATCTGACACAGGAATGGGTGGGCTATTTGTCCTCCACCGGGGTCTACGGCGATGCGGGCGGGGCATGGGTTGATGAAACTGCCGAGATTGGCACTGGCCGCCGCACCGCGCGCGCCGAGGCAGACGGAAAATGGCTGGAGCGGGGCACACGGGTGTTCCGTTTGCCGGGAATTTACGGGCCGGAGCGCAACGCGCTGACCCGCGTGCAGGCAGGCCGCGCAAACCGAATCGATCTGCCAGGGCAAGTTTTTAGCCGGGTACATGTCGATGACATTGTCAGCGGGGTAATTGCCGGATTGGCCGCGCCCGCCGGGGCTTATAATCTGTCCGATGATCTCCCCGCCAGCCAGAATGCCGTGATCGAGGAAGCCTGCGCTTTGCTGGGCCGCAATCCGCCGCCTTTGCTGACGCTGGAGGAAGCCAAATTATCGCCTATGGCACGCGGGTTTTATGGCGAGAATCGCCGGGTCGCCAATGGCAAGGCCAAGCGCGTGCTGGGCTGGCAGCCAGCCTATCCCGACTTCAAGGCTGGCCTGCGCAATCTCTTGTAATCAGCTATTCTTGGCCCGCAGCGCCAGCACAATTCCCAACAGCGCTAGAATCGCACCGACAACCGCCAATAATGACCAATCATACCCCTCGAAAAAGGTCGAAATCAGCATCGCGACCACCACGACGAACACGGAATTATAGGCTGCCCGGCCCGCGCCGATTTCCCGCACGATGGTGTAATAAAGCGGGAAGGTGACAACCGATCCAGCCAGCGCCAACCAGACTATCCCCCCCCAATACTTAGCGTCACTTGGAAATACCGGCGGCCCGGCAGTAAACCATGCCAGCGCGAAATCCGCGATTACTCCGTAAAGCATCGACCATGCCAGCAGGCTCGCCATTGCCAGTGCCCGGCCCGTTGGGTTGGCCTGGATAACATTGGCGACCGAAGCCGACAGAATTCCCCCAATCGCCAGC
>Ga0105054_10010138_pt1 | contig 12060 bp, 12 predicted proteins | sample BON02_FD_78091 | JGI IMG/M metagenome (GOLD analysis project Ga0105054, IMG submission 78091) | Freshwater microbial communities from Lake Bonney liftoff mats and glacier meltwater in Antarctica - BON-02 (megahit assembly) | ecosystem: Environmental > Aquatic > Freshwater > Ice > Glacier... | reverse complement strand
TCGGCCACCAGCAGGGGGTGAGTATTTTCTGTGGCATCGGCGAACGCTGCCGCGAGGGCGAGGAGCTTTACCGTGATATGAAGGAGGCTGGGGTGCTGCCCAATATGGTGATGGTATTCGGTCAGATGAACGAACCGCCAGGCAGCCGGTTTCGCGTGGGTTATGCCGCGCTGACGATAGCTGAATATTTTCGCGACGATGAACACCGCGACGTCCTGTTGCTCGTCGATAATATTTTCCGCTTCATCCAAGCGGGCATGGAGGTATCCGGCCTGATGGGGCAGATGCCGTCACGGCTCGGTTATCAACCCACCATGGGCACGGAACTTTCCGGCTTGGAGGAACGGATCGCAAACACCGCTACCGGCGCGATCACCTCGATTCAAGCGGTGTATGTGCCAGCGGATGATTTTACTGACCCGGCGGCAGTGCATACGTTCTCGCATCTCTCCGCGTCGATCGTGCTCTCCCGTAAACGCGCGAGCGAGGGACTCTTCCCAGCAATCGATCCACTCCAATCCAACTCCAAGATGGCGACACCTGGCATCGTCGGCGAAAGGCACTACGCGCTGGCCCAGGAAATTCGCCGCACGCTGGCCCAATACGCCGACTTGAAGGACATCATCGCCATGCTCGGCTTAGAGCAGCTTTCCCTCGAAGATCGCAACGTCGTGGGGCGGGCCCGCCGTTTGGAACGCTTTCTGACTTAACCGTTTTTCACGATCGAGCAATTCACCGGTCACCAGGGGAAACTCGTGAGCCTAAAGGATTCGCTGGATGGCTGTGAACGCATCCTGCGCGACGAGTTCAAGGATTATCCCGAGAGCGCGCTCTACATGATCGGCACGATCGGCGAGGCAAAGGCCCCCACTGAATCACCATGAATACCTCTCCGTTTATCAAATGGTTCGCCGACATCACCATCGACGACGTTCCGCTCGTCGGCGGCAAAAATGCCTCACTGGGCGAAATGGTGCGTGAACTCGACAGCAAAGGCGTGAAAGTGTCCAACGGCTTTGCGGTCACCGCTGAGGCCTATCGGCATTTCATCCGCGAAGCTGGCATCGACAAGAGTATCCGCGCGACGCTCGCGGATCTCAACACAGGTGACATGGCGAATCTGAGCAAGCGGGGGCAAGCGGTGCGGCAGGTGATTCTCAATGCGACGATCCCTGCTGATTTGCAGGAAGAGATCACGGCAGCTTATCGCGAATTGCAGGGTGACAGCGCGGGAGCGCTCGATGTCGCGGTGCGTTCGTCGGCCACGGCTGAAGATTTGCCGGATGCGAGTTTCGCGGGACAGCAGGAAACCTATCTGAATGTCCACGGTGCCTCAGCGCTGATGGAGACCTGCAAACGCTGCTTTGCCTCACTCTTCACCGACCGCGCCATCAGTTACCGGGTAGATAAGAAGTTCGATCATTTCAAAGTCGCACTCAGCATTGGTGTTCAGCGGATGGTGCGTTCAGATCTGGCCTGTTCAGGCGTTATGTTCACCATTGATACGGAGACCGGATTTCGCGACGCGGTGATGGTGAGTGCCGCTTATGGCCTCGGTGAAAACGTGGTGCAGGGTTCGGTCACACCGGATGAATACATGGTTTTCAAGCCGACCCTCAAGACAGGTCACCGGCCCGTGCTGCAGCGCACCGTGGCAGCAAGGAGTTCAAGCTCGTGTATGACTCCGGCGGCGGCAAGATGGTGAAGAACATTCCGGTATCGCCGGGTGAACGCGCCAAGTTCGCGCTCACTGACGACGAGGTGCTCGAACTCGCCCGCTGGGCCTGCATTGTCGAAGATCACTATTCCGAGAAGCGAGGCAAACCGATGCCGATGGACCTGGAGTGGGCCAAGGATGGCAACACGAGTGAGTTGTTCATCGTGCAGGCCCGACCGGAGACCGTGCAATCGCGCAAGGATCTCGATGTTTTGGAAACCTACGTCTTGAAGAAGCGCAGCAAGGTGCTCACGAGTGGACGCAGTGTGGGAGCCAAGATTGCCACGGGAAAGGTCCGCGTGATCAAAAGCGCGGAGTTTATTGACCAGTTCCAAGAGGGCGAAGTGCTCGTCACTGACAAGACCGATCCCGACTGGCAGCCGATCATGAAGAAGGCGGCAGGCATCATCACCAATCGCGGCGGGCGCACCTGCCACGCGGCGATTGTCAGTCGCGAGCTTGGCGTGCCGGCGATCGTCGGGACCGAGCATGGCACCGAGGAGTTGAAGGACGGCCAAATTGTCACCGTGAGCTGCGCGGAGGGCGATACCGGTTTCGTCTATGAAAGTGAACTACCCTTTGAGGTCGAGAGCACCGACCTCAAGTGCCTCGGCACGCCGCGCACCAAGGTGATGATGAATCTCGCCAATCCCGAGGAGGCTTTATCGCTCTCGTTCGTCCCGAATCAAGGCGTGGGCCTCGCACGGATGGAGTTCATCATCAGCACCTACATCAAGATTCACCCGCTCGCGTTGATCGACTTCGCCAACCTCGCCGATGCTGCTGCCAAAGCTGAGATCGAGAAGCTCACCGTCGGCTACATGGACAAGCCGTTGTTCTTTGTCGATAAGCTGGCGCAAGGCGTCGCGATGATCGCCGCCGCGTTCTATCCCAAGGACGTGATTTTGCGCCTGAGCGATTTCAAATCCAACGAGTATGCCAACCTCCTCGGCGGCAAAGCTTATGAGCCCACCGAGGAGAATCCCATGATCGGTTTCCGCGGGGCGAGCCGCTACTATCACCCGCGCTACCAGGCTGGCTTCGCCCTCGAATGCCGTGCCGTAAAGAAAGTCCGCGACGAGATGGGTCTCACCAATCTAAAACTGATGATTCCCTTCTGCCGCACCCTTGAAGAAGGCCGCAAAGTGCAGGCTGAAATGGAGAAGAACGGCCTCAAGCGCGGGCAGGACGGACTGGAGATTTACGTCATGTGCGAGATCCCCAGCAACGTCATCCTTGCCGAAGAATTCGCGGATCTCTTCGACGGCTTCAGCATCGGCTCAAACGACCTCACGCAGCTGATCCTCGGGGTGGACCGTGACAGCGAGATCGTCGCGCCGATCTTTGATGAACGGGATCCTGCGGTGAAGAAGATGATCGCTCAAGTCATTGCCACCTGCCGGGCCAAAGGTCGCAAAATCGGCATCTGCGGCCAGGCACCGAGCGATTATCCTGACTTCGCCGAGTTCCTCGTCGAGCAGGGTATCGACAGCGTCTCGCTCAATCCCGACACGGTGCTCAAGACCACGCTTCCATTTTGGAAACGGAAAAGTCTCTCGCCTTAAAACCCATGACTACCCTCCCGTCTCCGTCTTCGACCCCAAGCCTTACGACCGCGAATATCTCGCGCAGGCGAATGGCGAGAAATAACTGATGAAAGAACTCGCCAACACCAACTGGCACGCGCTTTCCGAGCAGGAAGCTATGCACCTGCTGGTGTGCGATCGCGCGAACGGCCTGAAGAGGGGCGAGGTCGAGGCGCGGCTGCAGCAGTTTGGGCGGAACGAGATGACGGCGCGGAAGCGCATGAGCGAATGGAAGCGCTTCCTCCTGCAGTTTGCGCAGCCGCTGATGTATATCCTGCTGATCGCGTCTGGGGTGACATTCGCGCTCGGTGAGTATGTGGACTCCGCCGTGATCTTCGGCGTCACTTTCGTCAACGCCATCGTCGGTTTCCTCCAGGAGAGCAAGGCCGAGAAGGCCATCGAGGCGCTTTCGCGGATGGTCCTCACCGAAGCCACCGTGCGGCGCGACGGGGAAAAGCACCGCGTCAACTCTGAGGAACTCGTGCCTGGTGACATCGTGCTGCTCCAGTCCGGCGACAAGGTGCCGGCAGATCTACGCTTGCTGCACGTGCTTAGCCTGCAAGTGGATGAATCCGCGCTGACTGGCGAGTCGGTGCCGGTGGAAAAACAGTCCGGAGCGCTCGCCAGCGGGGCGGGGCTCGCGGATCGAAAGAATCTTTCCTTTGCCGGGACGCTCGTCACCTACGGGCAGGCCGAGGGGGTGGTGATCGCGACCGGAAACCATACCGAAACCGGCCGCATTGCGCAACTCATCCATGGGGCGGCAAACCTTTCCACGCCGCTCACCCGGAAGATCGCGCAGTTCAGCAGGCTCGTGCTTTGGGTCGTTCTCGGATTGGCGGCGATGACTTTTGCGATCGGAGTCGCACGCGGTGAAAAGGCTGTCGAGATGTTCATGGCCGCGGTCGCTCTCGCGATCGGCGCAATTCCGGAAGGATTGCCCGCCGCGGTTACCATTACGCTCGCCATCGGCGTCTCGCGCATGGCGAAACGCCGCGCCATCATCCGCAACCTCCCCGCGGTCGAAGCTCTCGGCAGCACGACAGTCATCTGCTCGGACAAGACCGGCACGCTCACGGAGAACCAGATGACCGTGCAGCAAGTGTTTGCCGGCGGAAAGTTCTACGATGTGAGCGGCTCTGGCTACGAACCGTGCGGCGAAGTGATGACTGAGGGGCAGCGCGTCGCGCTCGACGAACACGAGGCGCTGCGCGAAACATTGCTCGCGGGCATGCTCAACAACGATTCGCAAATTGTGCGCGACGGCGATCACCTCAAGGTTGAAGGCGATCCGACCGAAGCCGCGCTCATTGTCGCCGCGAAGAAGGCCGAGATGGCCACTGACACGCACGCCGCGCATCCGCGGCTCGACGTGATTCCGTTCGAGTCAGAGCATCAGTTCATGGCCACTTTGCACAGTCGCGGTGAGGGCCAGTCGCGCGTCATTTTTAAAAAGGGCTCCGTCGAACGTCTGCTCGAACGCTGTTCACACGAGCTCCGCGACGAAGGGAAACTCGCACCGCTCGACCTCGCACCCATCCACGCCGCCGTTGAGCAGATGGCCGCGCGCGGCCTGCGCGTGCTGGCGTTCGCACGACGTGAAGTGGCGCCCGATCACCAGCAGCTTGACCACGATGACGTGAAGGAGGGACTCACCTTTCTCGGGCTGCAGGGTATGATCGACCCTCCTCGCGCCGAAGCCATCGTCTCAGTGCGCCTGTGCCAGGAGGCCGGTGTTCAGGTGAAGATGATCACGGGCGACCATGCGCTGACCGCTCGCAGCATCGCGCAGCAACTCGGCTTGAAAGGCCGCGCGGGCGGGGAGCTCATCGCCGTGACCGGGCGCGAGCTGGAAAATATTTCCGACGTCGATCTGCCGGAGCTTGCCGAGCGCACCGCCGTCTTTGCACGGGTCGCGCCGGAGCAGAAGCTCAGGCTCGTGCTTGCGCTGCAATCGTCCGGGCACATCGTTGCGATGACGGGCGACGGGGTGAACGATGCGCCCGCGCTGAAACAGGCCGACATCGGCGTGGCCATGGGCATCACCGGCACCGACGTGGCCAAGGGTGCTGCCGATATACTGCTGACCGACGACAACTTCGCGAGTATCGAAGCTGCCGTGGAGGAAGGCCGCGGCGTCTTCGACAATCTGACTAAATTTATCATCTGGACCCTCCCGACGAATGCCGGTGAAGCCCTCATCCTGCTCACCGCCATTCTGCTCGGAGCCGCGCTGCCCGTGCTGCCCGTGAAACTTCTTTGGATCAACATGGTCACCGCTATCCTGCTCGGCTTGATGCTCGTCTTTGAACCGAAGGAGAGCGGCCTGATGACACGCCCGCCACGCGATCCCCGGCAACCAATCCTCACCTTTCCGTTCTTCATCAGAATCGGTCTGGTCTCGCTGCTCACCCTCGCGGGCGCATTCGGGGCATTCCTGTGGGAGCAGCAGCTGCGCGGGAAAACTGTGGTCGAAGCAAGGACCACGGTCATCAATGTTATCGTGATGGTGGAGATGTTCTACCTGCTGAATTGCCGCTCACTCTTGCACTCGATGTTCCGCGCCGGCGTATTCAGCAACCTCTGGATCTATGGTGGCATCGGCGCGATGCTTGGCGCGCAGTTACTCTTCACTCACGCACCGATCATGAACCGGCTTTTTCACACCGCCCCGCTCGACGCTGCGTCATGGCTCTACATCACCGGAGTGGGATTCGTCGCCTATTGTTTTGTCGAGTTTGAAAAATGGGCGCGCCGCAAAGTCGCCCACATTACTTGAATCATGATAACGACCGCCGTTTTTGACACCAAAGCCTATGATCGTGAAAACCTCGTGCAGACAACTGGCGCGGGGCTCATCACGTGGCGATTCCACGAATTCCGGCTGAGTGTCGAGACCGCTCCGGCGGCCAAAGGCGCGCAGGCTGTGTGCATCTTCGTGAATGATCAGGCGGATCGTGCCTGCTTGGAGATCCTCGCATCCCTCGGGGTGAAGCTCCTCGCCCTGCGCTGCGCGGGATTCAACAATGTGGACCTCCCCGCCGCGAAGTCGCTCGGCATCGCGGTCACGCGTGCGCCGGCCTACTCACCGCATGCGGTCGCCGAGCACGCCGTGGCGCTGCTCCTTACCCTCAACCGAAAGATCCACCGCGCCTACAACCGTGTGCGCGAGATGAACTTCTCACTCAGCGGCCTTGTTGGCTTCGATGTTCACGGCAAGATGGTTGGCATCATCGGCACAGGTAGGATTGAACGCATCACCGCACAGATCTTCCGTGGTTTTGGTGCGGATGTGCTTGTCCATGATCTTTTCCCGGATGCCGATTGGGCGGCCAAGTTCGGCGTAAGGTATGTGGAATTTGGAGAGTTGCTGGCGGCGAGCGACATCGTCTCGCTGCACGTCCCGCTCGTGCCCGAGACGCTCAATCTCCTCAATGAGCAGTCTCTGGCGCAGATGAAGCGCGGCGTTTTCATCGTCAATACCAGCCGGGGTAAACTGATCGATACCACCGCCCTCATTGTCGCGTTAAAATCCGGCCATGTGGGCGGTGTGGCGCTGGATGTGTATGAGGAGGAGGAAGGCGTCTTCTTTGAAGACCTCTCCGGGCAGATGCTGCAGGACGATGAGTTGTCGCTGCTGATCAACTTCCCCAACGTGCTCATTACGGCGCACCAAGCTTTCCTCACCCACGAGGCACTCAGCGAGATCGCCCGCGTCACAACGACAAGTCTCTTGCGAGTCGAAACGAGCGAACCCTTTCTGCCGGGCACTGAGCTATCCACCGAACCGGAGGCCACCCATGAATCTTAAAGTCCTACTACCTTTTCAGATCTTCGCCGAGAAGTCTGCGGTCCTGCGCATCGTGGCCGAGACCCACGAAGGTTCGTTCGGTCTTCTGCCGCATCGGCTCGACTGCGTGGCGGCATTGGAGCCCGGGATTCTGACTTTTGAGACCGAAAAAGACGGCGAGGTATTCATGGCTGTCGACGAAGGTATGCTGGTGAAAACGGGACTAGACGTGCTCGTTTCCGTGCGGCGTGCCATTGCCGGAAAAGACCTCGATCAATTGCGCGAGGAAGTGACGAAGGAATTTCTAACGCTCGACGAAGAAGAACAGAGCGTGCGCTCCTTGATGGCAAAACTTGAAACTGGATTTCTCCGTCGCTTTGCGACCTTCCGCCATGAGTGAACTTCCTAAAAAGATTCAACCGTCGGAGTCGTCACTTGCCGCGCAGATCGGGGCCAAGGCGGCGCGTAAAGCGAAGGCTCGCAATTCCACGCAGGGTGTCTGGTTCGGCCTCGGCATGATGGGCCTGATCGGCTGGTCGGCGGTCGTGCCCACGTTGCTTGGCGCGGCGCTCGGCCTGTGGTTGGATGATCATCACCCGGGCCAACACAACTGGACTCTGGCCTTGCTGGTCGCCGGTCTCGCGATCGGCTGCGCGAACGCTTGGTTTTGGGTCGCCAAAGAAGACAAGGCCATGCGGGACGAAACGGAGGATAACGATGAATGAATCTTTCATACCTCTAGGCCTCGCGGGCCTGGCTGGCGTCGGACTCGGCGCAATTTTCTTCGGTGGACTGTGGTGGACGATTCGCCGTGGCGCGTCATCACCACTCGCGGCCCTGTGGTTTCTGGGCAGTGCTCTGATCCGGATGGGAGTGGCCTTGACCGGATTCTATTTTGTCGGAGGCGGGGAGTGGCAGCGTCTGGTCGCGTGTCTTGTTGGATTTTTGGTCGCGCGATTTACGATCACTTGGCTGACCAGAACCACGGGAAAAATTACCCACGATTCAACTCAGGAGGTTCGTCATGCGCCTAAGTCCTGATCAACTGATTTTCTGGGAACACGGTTTCTTCAAGCTCAACGCCACCATTGTCTTTACGTGGGGCTTGATGATCTTGCTCGCGATCGGAGCGAAACTAATCACCCGGAAACTCACCGCGGAACATGAACGGTCTCGCTGGCAGAATTTGCTCGAAATCGTCGTGACCGCCATCGCCACCCAGATCCGAGAAGTCGGACTGAAGGAGCCAAAAAAATACCTTAGTTTTCTCGGCACGCTCTTTCTCTTCGTCGCGGCATCCGCGCTCTGCACGGTCATTCCCAGTTTTGAACCGCCGACGGCTTCGCTTTCGACCACGGCGGCGCTGGCGCTTTGTGTGTTGGTGGCCGTGCCTTTGTTCGGCATCGAGGAACGAGGGCTGGGGGGCTACCTCAAGTCTTACGTAGAGCCGACGTTTATCATGCTGCCGTTTAATATCATCAGCGAAGTATCGCGCACGTTGGCCCTGGCCGTCCGGTTGTTCGGAAACATGATGAGCGGAGGGATGATCATCGCGATCCTGCTCACGATCACGCCATTTATTTTTCCTGTCGTGATGACTCTGCTCGGCCTTCTGACGGGCATGGTGCAGGCCTACATCTTCAGCATTCTCGCCGCGGTCTACATCGCGGCTGCCACTAGAACTTCTAAGCCTGCCACCGAGACGGAACCGAATTCCGTCGACTAAAACTCTCATCCTTCAACCAAGGTAATATAATGGATAACATGACCCTCATCGCCGTCGCCTCGATCACGACCGCCGGCTTCGCCACTAGTATTGGCTGCATCGCACCAGCCCTCGGCGAAGGCCGATCTGTGGCCTCGGCGCTGACAGCGCTTGCTCAACAACCGGACGCTTCCGCCACCATCACCCGGACCCTTTTCGTCGGTTTGGCGATGATCGAGTCCACTGCGATTTATTGTTTCGTGGTCTCGATGATTTTGATCTTCGCGAATCCATTCTGGAATCACGCGATCGCCGGAGCGACTCAAGCCGCGGGGAACTAATCCCATGCTCATCGATTGGTTCACCGTCGGAGCGCAGACGCTCAACTTCCTCATCCTGGTCTGGCTGATGAAGCATTTCCTTTATCAGCCCGTCCTGAACGCCATCGATGGTCGCGAGAAAAAATCGCGACCGAATTGGCCGATGCGGCAACAATGAAAACCGAGGCCGCGAAGGATCGTGACGACTTCCAGCAGAAGAACGCCGACTTCGATCACGAGCGAGCCTGCCTTCTGACCAAGGCCACGGACGAGGCGAAGCAGGAGCGCGAACGCCTCCTCGACAAAGCACGTCAGAGCGCCGACGCGCTCGGCGTAAAACGACAGGAGCAATTGCGCACCGAGACCGGAAATCTTCATCAGGCACTCGCGCGCCGCACGCAGCAGGAAGTGTTTTCTATCGCCCGTCAGACTCTCACCGACCTCGCCAACACGACACTGGAGGAACGCATGGTGACCGTGTTCAAATGCCGACTTCAAGAGATGGATGGCGACGCGAAGCAGACGTTGGCGGCGGCGCTCAAAAGCGCGACGGAACCGGCGGTCGTGCGTAGTGCATTCGACCTGCCAACGGAGGAACGCGATGCGGTTCAGAAGGTCATTGACGAGACCTTTTCCCTCGACGTGCAGCTGCGTTTCGAGACCGCGCCGGATGTAATCAGTGGAATTGAACTCAACTCAAACGGCCAAAAAGTGGCCTGGAGCATCGCCGATTATTTATCCTCGCTCGACAAGGAAGTGGACGAACTGCTGAAGCAACCGACTAAGCCGCAGCCCAAAGCGAAAGCCACGGCCCAAGACGAGGCCGCGCCCAAACCCGAAACTAAGCAGTAACCATGCACACGACGCGCGATTTCAGAGACCCAGCGGCTAGCACCGAAAGGTGGAATGCGTTGTCCCCAACGCGTTGCGGCGAAGCCGCTCCGAACCAGCGTGTGGGGGCAACACTCTCCACCTCGTCGGCATGGATACGGCTAAGACCGAGACGGAAACTGAAAACCCGGCCGTCCCACATTCCAGCAAATGAGCGCACCGATTGATTCGCTCCAGGCCGTCATCGACCGCACTTTCACCGACATCGGTCAAGTGCGGTCCGGCTTTGCTCCGCGTCTCGCACCCCGAGAGATCGGCATCGCCATTGATGTCTCCACTGGGATCGCGCGCGTGAGTGGTTTACCCAACGTGGGCTTTGAGGAACTGCTCGAGTTTCCTGGAGGTGTTTTCGGGATCGCGTTCAATCTGGATGAGGACGAGATCGGCGTCCTGCTATTGGGCGACTACGCCCATTTGCAGGCTGGCGCCGAAGTCGAACGCACGGGCCGGGTGATGGACATCGGAGTAGGGGACGCATTGCTCGGCCGCGTGGTGGACCCGCTTGGTCGTCCGCTCGATGGGCTCGGCTCGATCACCACGAGCAGCCGTTTGCCCGTGGAGCGGCCGGCCGCGGCCATCATGGATCGCGCGCCGGTGACCGTGCCGCTGCAAACCGGACTCACGGTAGTTGACGCGCTTATTCCCATCGGCCGTGGCCAGCGCGAATTGATTTTGGGTGATCGCCGGACGGGCAAGACGGCAATCGCGCTCGACACGATTCTCAACCAACGGGACCGAAATATGGTGTGCGTGTATTGCTCCATCGGCCAGCGTGCATCGGCCGTGGCGAAGGTGGTCGCCAGTCTCCGTGAGAGAGGTGCCATGGACTACACCGTGGTCGTGGTGGCCGAAGGCAACGATGCGCCCGGGGTGGCGTATGTGGCGCCCTACGCCGCGACGAGCATTGCAGAACATTTCATGGCCGCAGGACGCGACGTCCTGATCGTCTATGATGATCTCACCCATCATGCCCGCGCCTACCGCGAACTGTCCCTCTTACTCCGCCGGCCCCCTGGTCGTGAGGCCTTTCCGGGTGATGTTTTCTACATCCATTCTCGGTTGCTCGAACGCGCCACTCGCTTGAATGAGGAACGCGGCGGTGGCTCGCTCACCGCGCTTCCGATCATCGAGACCGAGGCGCAGAATATTTCCGCTTACATTCCGACCAATCTGATTTCGATCACTGATGGTCAGATCTACCTTTCCCCTTCGCTGTTCGAACTGGGCGTGCTGCCCGCAGTGGATGTGGGAAAGTCTGTGTCGCGCGTTGGCGGCAAGGCCCAGCGGTCTGTCTACCGCGCGGTGGCTGGCGATCTTAAGCTCGCCTACGCGCAGTTCGAGGAACTCGAAACATTTGCCCGCTTCGGCGCTCGCCTTGATGACGACACGCGCAAGATCATCGCACATGGTCGGCGCATTCGCGCGTGCCTCAAACAGTCGGAGTTCGCGCCCGTGTCCGTCTCAGCACAAATTGCCATCCTCCTGGCCTTGACGGCAGACCTCTTTGATCCGGTGCCGTTGGACCAGATGACCAAGGCCCAAAAAGCCGTGAGCGAAGCGGCGACCCAGATTCCGCCGGACGTGGTGGCGCATTTTGATACAGCCAAAAAATTAAGCGACGAGGATCGCAAGGTGATCATCGAGATTGCCCGGCAGGCCCTCGCCGTTTACTCATCCGAAGCCGACAATAGTCAGCCCTCGAAACCTGAACCCAAGGTCGAATCGACCAAACACCATAAAGCAAAATGAACACTCATCCTTCGACCCAACATTTTCCATCCAAATTGCGCGCCGCTTCGGTGGGGTTGATGCTAGCAGTCTTGACGATCTTATTTGGTCAGGGAATGGGAATCGTTTTCGGTCTCAACGAGGATATGATCAAGTCGCGGCTGAAAGCAGACGCCGCCGAGGTTCAGGGAACGATCTATCAGGATGATAAAGCCGCCAGCAAGGCGGTCGTCGATAAATCCTGGACTTACATGAAACGGGCCCACCTTCATGCGGGAGGAATGGGAACCACCGCAATCGCCCTGATCATCGTGCTATGTCTG
>Ga0105054_10010137_pt1 | contig 12061 bp, 10 predicted proteins | sample BON02_FD_78091 | JGI IMG/M metagenome (GOLD analysis project Ga0105054, IMG submission 78091) | Freshwater microbial communities from Lake Bonney liftoff mats and glacier meltwater in Antarctica - BON-02 (megahit assembly) | ecosystem: Environmental > Aquatic > Freshwater > Ice > Glacier... | reverse complement strand
CATCATAATTGCTTTTATTACTGGAAACAGTAGTTTAGAACCCTTGATTGAGGGTCTATGTGCTCAAATTCATGTGAATCTGAGGTGACGTGTTTTCGGCCGGAATCGAACCGGGGGCCTTACAGATTACTAACTTTCTTGAGTGCTGCGCTCTCCACCACTGAGCTATGGTGACAGATGAATCACCGAAAATCCTTTAGGACCCTATTTCATTCTTCAAAAAACAAAATGGCAGATCACAAACGAAAGGATCGTATAAAAGATTGTTGATTGATGAGAGGGCCCGTCTGTGCCGAATGACTTCTTAGTCAAGAATAGTCTTTTTAAGTTGATCTGCTTATTCTCACTTAAAGGTTGATCCTAAAATATCGTGATGCCTTGAAAAGACACGGGCTAAGATGCAAGAATAACTTGTTTTTTTCTTTCCTTTTCTTTTTTCATTCATCATTGCTTTTATTGCTTGAAACAGTAATTTAGTATCCTTGATTTAGGGTCCGACAGTAGTATGTAGCTCAAATCCATGTAGATTTGAGTTCTCTGCTATTAACATTTAATAGCAGCACTTTAAACCAGTGAAGTGGTGACACTGTGTATCAAAAGCAGAAGTTTGAACGACAATAACAAAATCATGCTTGCGGCGTTTTTTACAAACGACATCCCGGCAATCTTGCAAAACCAGAAGCAAAAAACAACTACTGTGCAGAAAACAAACCGAGTATACGCGGACATTGCCTTTTTCCTAGAAAGAGTGTGCAAAGACATCAAAATCATGTACCCCAGTTCCAACGGAGATTACCAGTACGTACGCACACTCTTCAATCGCTATATGGACGCTGATATGCCAGTTTCCACCGCCGCGGGCAACGACACCCTCGCTTAGATACAAATACAACAATAAAAGCGTTTAAACCTTGCATTATCATTTGAGATTTTCGAGCTACCAATGAAATGTGCAAAACATATATAAGTGCTAGGTCGCTAGGTCTTACACCGCCCAAAAAGGAGTCACAGCCTCAAGAGAAAGAGTTTGTCTGCTTTGATTTCTCGCATTTTGCACATTCGCCATAATGAGGGTAATGGATCTCATCAACCAGTTCGAAAACAATGCGAGTTACAACACACGGAAAGAAAATACTGACGTGTTCATGTATGGAAATCTTGTCGAACAGCCCAAAGATGTTGACATTTGGTCCTTCGTACACCACTTTGTGTCCAAAATGTCGTCATTGTATTGCAACCAAACAGCAGAGGTTTCGCAGTTGTTTGCGAAAAGTCTCGAGGAAGAAATAAGAAAATTTGAGCGGAAACAGAGTACAAACACCTTGTTTGTTGAAGTGTGTCATTCCAGGCCTTTCGAGTCGGAGGAAGAAACTGAATTGCGCATCGTGTTGTGTTTGTCATCCGTTTGCGAAGAAATTGTCCATCTCTTTTACTCGATTTGTAAAGTACACGAAAATGAGATTGTTCAATTTTTGCAGCGATGCTATACAAACACCACGAATCGCAGGTTAACACGCTCAAAAAAAAAGACACTGTGCGACAAACACTGCAATCTCAATTGACCACCAAAATTCGCCTCCGCAATGAGATCTCGGCAGATCGTCTTCTCAATCAACTCGAACAAGAAATCCACGATTACAACGAACTAAGTCGCGATTTGGGCAATAACATACAGTGATGTGCATGCTGCACCACAAATCGTGACATTTTTGTACTTTAACGGTTTGATTAATAAAAAAATTGCAGAAGCCCCAATATTGTGTGTTTTGTATACTCCCGCAGCAAAATTGAGTGTCCGTCTCAATTGAATACATCGCTAATAGTATCGCTGTCAGTCTCATTCTGTCTGTCATCCTCATTCTGTCTGTCATGCTCATTATGTCTGTTCGTCTCATTCTGTCTGTCATCCTCTGCATCCACACACGGTGCAATCCCTTCTCCCGACCGGTACACAAAATAAAGACGCAAAGTGTCCACAATACTCCGGCACCCCGACACAATATCAATGTACGCACGCGCTCCCGTAACTACTATCCTCGACGACTTGAAAATCAGCAGCACAATCGGTGAATTGTCTGGCCGAAATATCAGCCCTGCCAAACGCATCAATAAACACCGATGAATATCACACGATAACAAAACCCCATCTCGGCAGAACAAATCACCGACAGCCCAGGATCAAGCACAAAAAACCTGGAAAAATCGACGGCTGGAAAGTGCAGCTGGTGCCAAAATCCTTGTGCAGTTTCTGTATGTCAATAGTAACAAGATTTCTGAATGACACGTTACACACGATGTTTTGTACAATATGGTTCGTATAGGAAATTTGCAAATGCGGGAAAATACTGTTCAGCATAAGCACTGTGCTTCGTACGCTCGCAATCGCCATCTGCTTGCTGTTAGCCCCTGTGATCACCAATTTCCCAGAAGAAAACAGCAGCGCAGTAGTCTTCGGCGCATCCACCCGGATAGTCATCGCCGCAAATCGCTTCTTGTTATACGCGCTGCAGTTGTTTGCATACACACACACAAAAAGCTAAATGACCGTCCTTCACAAAACACGCCACGTCAACTAGCGCACACATACAAACACAAATACTCTCACGAAAATTTACCTGTTAGGAATAGACCCCGATATCATGTCCAGGTCAATTCGTTCTGTATTAGTCTTCAAATGGATAGTTGATACCATATTGTGTGCTGTTGGAGTGGAAACGTCTTCAGAACGAAACTTCTGGCACACATTTTTCTTGTCGAGTCGATTGAGCAGCGTTTGTAGACATTGTTCTTCTGACATACTTTGATACTGCAGAAGATCACTATTCAAATTCAAATTGTCCATAGCTGTTTGCAACAGCGTCTGCTGTGCCGAAATGTTGCAGTACTTTCGCTTGCGCATTTTTGTCAGAAATGCTCCTTGCGAGAAAAACTGCATACACAGTAGCCTTTGATTTTATTTTTTGGAAGACAGGCAGAGTTGATTGACCCAGACAAAGGAAAGATTTTGAATTTTTTATAATAAATTCCAAAAACTTGAAAATGATGAGATTAAAAGTGATAATATTAAAAGAGTCTAGCGAAGCCAACGGCGGTGCTGCTTCAGAGCCGACTTTTATGGTTTTTGAGACACTCGAAGCAACGCTGTGCAATGAAATTATCCAAGATACAGAAACCAGGGGGAAAACACGACAGAGGCCAGGATTATGCGTTAAACCTGCTATATCCTCGTAGATGTTGATTTTAAGAGTGTTTTGGTCTGATTTTTATTATAAACGTTGAAAACGCAATGCGAGCAGCTGCGTGCAGAACCGTTTTTCCTCTGTTGTCCGGTCCATTTTTTCCCTGTCTACAGTGGTGCAGGCAACAGGTCGGTGGTGCGTCTATGGTGTTTCAGGCGACAGTCCCAAGAACCTCGAATGTGGCAATGCTGATATGTCCAACGTCCATGGATTCGGGTTATTGGGCATTTCATTTCATTGTCTCGCCAAATCGTGGAAAAAATCTTCTTCCTGGGCGCTGGTTTCACAAAGACGACGAATGTAACCCTCCTGATACAACTTTCCTATGGTGTCCAAGTTCATGTGCGTGCATATAGCAGCTTGTACTCTATGTTCCAAGTAATGATCATCTGTCATATGCATCATTGCCTCTAAGTTGCATATCATCCACTTGGAAGCCTCGAATTGCTCCGAGTCTGAAAAGGATAGGTCGTCGTATTCGACGCACTCAAAAATCTTTTGCGTTAACATGCAATATTTAGAGTAAGTGGTATCAAACTCTGATGTTGTGCACGGCTGCTGGCATACATTGTAGATCAACGTCTGAAATCTGACGATATTCCCCGGTATTTGAAAGACATATATCAAAGCACTGTCGACAGTGGAATGGTTGTTTGGCATAGAACCCACGGCGTCCATAAATTTGTGAATAAGACTCCGGTCGCGGGCGTTGCGCAGACATACTGTCAACATTGTAGCATATACACCCGTTCCCGTCAAGTGAAAACAAATTTCTGCGTGTCTCTGTCGTGCGATTATGTGTAGTTCCCACTGGGCGGCCCTACTCGGTGCATGTGTGTTCTGGAACTCTTCGTACTTGAAATTGCTCTGCGCATACGCAAATCACTCGAATAGGTACATTCAATATTCGAGTGAAAAACATGTATTTGTGCATGTCAGCCAGCAATACTGAATTCCCGCACAATGCGTGCGTATTGCGTGCAGTAAGTGAAAGCGAGACATTTCCGATCCCGGTTTGCTCGTGATGAATTCATCCAGCACCGAGTTATCCAACAGCGGTGTCCGCAGGTGTACTTCGAGAACAGCCCGAGCACGAGTCCTCATTACATGCAGCGAATTCAAGCCACCCAGCACCCTTTTCAGAGATATATTATCTCGCAAGCTTTTCGATGATTGCACTAAGCAGCTAAGCATTCGAAGAGTTCTGTCGTCTTCATTTCCCGTGTAGATGACTTCGCTGCATTCCAATAACGTCGTGAGCATCGAAACAAACGGAGACACGACTACCTCGCTCATGTTCCAGAACAAAAATTTCTCCTGCTTATATATATACTTGCTCTCGTGCCGCACCCGCGCTTTGTATGCAATCGCGAACCCAATGGATTGTGTTTGTGTTCAACAAAACAAGCCACTTTGGGACATCTGTGGGAGGAGTTTTAAACACGCAGCTGTTTGTATTGATCAATTTTACTTCCGAGATAGAGAATTAAAGCAATAATTTACATAATTTCACACGTGTATGTGTTACACACATATATCACAGTCCTGTGTCTATTTTTGTTTGGTATGCAATTGAGAAACCACCCATTATATATACAATAAAACGTTGATAAATCACATCAGCATAATTCTGTATTAACTAGCCACGAATAATATCTGATATGGACCTTAATGTCCTCGCTGGCTCTAGCGTTGATGCCACACCTACTACTGTTGCTTTGCAAGGAACAGGGCATGTGGGTGTTGTCAAAACTATCAAAAAGAAACGCATACAGCATAAGTGTGTTCATGGCAAACAAGCAAGTACACGTTGTGCTGAATGCCTTGGACATCCAGTTCAATGGAAAATTGTCAAAAAATGTCCACATAATTTGATTAAAAGCCGCTGTGAAGACTGTGTTGGCCATCCTATCATGAAAAAGAAACAAAGTCCAAGGTGCCCACATAACAAACATTCAAGGACACGTTGTGCTGAATGTCTTGGACATCCAGTTCAATGCAAAATTGCCAAAATGTGTCAACATAATTTGATGAAAAAAAAATGTGAAGTTTGTATCGGCCACCCAATACTGAAACAAAAACAGAAACCAGCTAGGCTGTGCGATCACGGATGTCAAAGGAAAACATGTCGGATATGCTCTCCCCACAAATACTGTCTGCATAAACGCCTGAAATACACATGTGTAGAATGCAATGATGGTGGTATATGTGGTCACTTGAAAATTAAAAGCAATTGCTATGAATGTAGGTACATCAATTCTCTTAGGCTAGCCAACGACATTAATTTCACATACTTAATCCAACACTTGCCAATGACATTAATTTCACATACCTAATCCAAGTAAAGATATCAAACGTTATGCAAATGTTAAAGACATCATCTCATGTCAGAAAGATTGTTTCTTTCTAGCAGATTTCGTGGCATTCAAATTTCACTGGCTATCACTGGCACGACATGCTGAATACCCATCATGGTTATGAAGGGTGTACCTCTGCTGTGTTTTCGCATCATACATTTGTACGCATGGTGTATTCTGGCAAACTGAAAGACTACTATGTTTATGCAGTTATGCTGTTCGAACGTTTGGCCCAGTCTCCGGACCTCAGAGATGCAAGCCTAGATTTTCTCGTAGCAGGGCCCTCTCTGTAGAGGCTAACGACCTCGCGCGCCTAGCACAAATTCTAACAGCATCTGCATCTCCCCCCCACTACAATTACTGTTGTTAAAATTAGCTACAACTAAATGTAGGCGTCGTTGCCCCCAAAACGCTTCATGAACACGATCGGAAACTTTTGGATTGGCTCCCATGTGGCAGACAACAAATCATCATCCGAGACAATGTGAAAACTAGCTCAGTTGGTCAGAGCGCGGGACTAATAATCCCGAGATCGTCGGTTCGATCCCGGCAAAAACTCCAAAAAAAAAGGAGAACTCAAATCTACATGGGTTTCAGCTACATAGACCCTCAAGCAAGGTTACTAAATTACTGTTTCAAGTAATAAAAACAATCATCAATCAAAGGAAGCACACTTGACTAACACCTTTTGCTTATGATGGTGCACACGCTTTGCAAGCATCTCTTTTGATTCTTGTACGCCCGCGGCACCTTCAACCATACTACATTTGGATTCGTAGCAAGAGCCGGAGGTGAGAGAATTTCAAACAGGCACAAGAACTTTGACGTAAAGTTGCACAAATTGAAATTCTTGGATGAAAGCCACGCTTGATCACAGGTCTTGAAAACTTCAGCTAGCCGCCTTGATCCTTCGTTCTTTTTTCATATTTCTGCTTTGCCTGTTTGATGGTGTCGCGTGTATTGTTACTGTAGCAAAGTTGGCATCACGTCCGCCAGCTTTTCGGCCGCAAGCATGTCTAAGCTTAATTTTCCAAGGTAGGCTGCACACGTGGCTCTCGCCAAATTTGAAAAGAACGGAGTTGACCCAATTGCACTAATTGTACTGCTGTTGATTGCAAGTTTTGACACGTTTCAGCCTGAGGCAAAAGATTGCGCCCACTCCTTGCCTGCATATGAGCCCATTGATCTTAAGACATTCCCGAGTACAGCGTTGACACGTTGACATTTGAATTTGGGGCGTGTACGCCGTCGAGAAATTCAAATCCGTGCTAAAGCGTTGTTGTAATGCACGCCAGAAATATGCTTTCACTGCCAGTGGCAAATGCACAGCTCGATCACTGACGATTGAGATTGGCATACCATGCAATCTCACCACGTTTTTCACAAATTGGTTTGCTTGTTGGTTTGTTTGTTTGTTTGTTTGCAAACTTGAAGTAACCCACACAAACTGTTAAAAACGCACATGAGTAGTGCGCAGTAATAGGGTGGCCCGGAAGCGCGGTCCCTGGGCACTGTGGCTCCCGCAATGGATTTGAAGTCGCACGTACACACACAAAAGCAACAAAAAGCAACACGTCAAGTGGTTGGCTGTATCTTTAGCCGTTTCTATCTTTTTACATGCCTGCAGATGCACCATGCCTGTGACCGCAGAGAAACAACACCAGAATGGCATTGAATCCTTCTATTCTAGAGATCCAGTTATCCAATCCATGTGCACCATATCTCATGGCGCTTCAGGTACAGGTAAAACTCTCAGCTCGCCCATTCGTGCTCTGCTGTCGATTTGTGAGATCTGACAGGGATGACATATCTCAACATACTTGACTACGTCCCCTGTCCCATAGAAAGTTCCAATCACTTGCCTGTCTGTCCCATAGAAAATTCCCATCACTTTTGCCAAAGTGCGCCAAACGCCTTGATGGCCAGGCTGTCTTGCTGTCATACATCTCTTTCAATACATGCACTTTGTCTGCTTCCTTCAGCATACAAACCCAATCTGAGCCAATGTACAAACTAGCTCAGCTTGGTCCGAGCGTGGGAATGTTAATTTCGAGGTCTTTGGTTCGATTCTGTCAAAAACTCCAAAAACCAAGAACTCAAATCTACATGGATTTGAGCTACATAAGGGTTTAATTATTGTTTCAAGTATTGAAAGCAATCATCAGTCAATCTTGCACCTGAGGCCCCCATCTTGGCATTTTCCATAGCAGATGTTGATGTTGAAAATAATCTCAATTTTCATTACTGCGCTCCTTTCCAGATTTCAGCAAAATCTGGATCTGTCTTGTACAATGATGATCACTTGATGCACCACTGCTGCAAGCTAGCGCCTTCCAGATGCTGGCACTCATACGCGCCTGAAGCCCAACAAACTTGCTCAATGCTGTGGCTTTTGCATGCGTTGCTCCCCCCCCACGCTCGCCTCCTTAATGACCAAATTGTGGCCAGGCTGGTGAAGCAACTTCAAGATCTAATGACTGTGCTTGCTGATGAAGGGTAAGCTTCGTCTGGAGCACCTCCGCTGTCTATGTGCGTGTGCGCGCAAGTGTGTTCGTGCCTGGCGCACGCATGTGCGTGTATGTGAGTTGTGCTGGCTTGCGTGCGTGTGCGTACTATCACGCGCCTGAGAGTGTGTGTATGTATGTGCGTGCAGACTATCTGCGCTCACTTCCTGGTCCCCCGTCAATGTGTAAAGCACGTCTGGCTCCACGCAAAATGGCATTATATCATCACTGTAAGTTTCTTGCTGTCTTCTAGATAGGGCATCTGACAGATGCGCGGGCAGACTGCATGCTGACTCAATGCTGTTCAAGTTGGCGCTGGTGTTGTTAGACTGCCCATTGTGCCCTCTCTGCTGGCCTCCACACACGCTGCTCGAGATAAGATGCGGAGGTTAAGGGTGATGATGTCAACAAAGGTGGCGGGCTCCAGAATGATAATGTAACGACCTTTGGCGAGGCAGATCTAAGTGGTGTATAGTGAGTCAGAGTTTCAAAATTGTAAATCTTTGATGTGGGGGGTAGTGGTCACTACTAGGCACCACTACCAGTGTATGTGGTAGACTGCAAGGAGCTTGACACGGCCAAAGTTTTTCCTAGTACCATAGTTGACAGGAACAACTTGGTCTCCAGTGCATTTTTTTTCGCGGAATTACTTTTGCATCCAGCGAAAGTCCGTGGACAGGACCACTGCCAATGTCTGGTCAAAAAGTAGACGCCAGAGTGTAAAACCTCAGTGCTTTATGATGCGCTACATCACGTGAGAGTTCCTGCGGGCGGGAGATCAGTTCCTCGTTTCGACCGTTCGCAAGTACGTACTGTGTTGAATGCAGTCTGGTAGTAGTAGTAGTTGTTTCTCATGTAATCAATATGGGCATCACTGCGAGTCATCACATCCCGTGAACCCCACCCGGGCCACATCAAGCTTGCACTGGGCCCATCAATCAGGACAGGTCTTATGCTTATAGTGCCACTATCAGCTCCATCCCTAGCAGCAGTAAAATTCAACTGATTGGCTGCTCCTGGATGTTGCCTCGCAATACACAAACATGCTAAGAACCACTTCTTTCGAACTGTAGTCACATTGTATCTGTTACAATCCCACTGCACTAGCACAATGTCAGCACTCCCGACCTGCGTTGTCAGCCAGTGATGCCACTGTACTCGATGCTGCAGAGTTCTGAATCAGAAGACTCGGACATACAGGCGAGGCAGCTCTTTGTTTTCTGCGGACAATTCTATGATCTGGCTCTGTGGCATGGAAATGTGTGTCACGGTTCCGCGTGTGGGGGCGGGGACCCACAGCAGCAAGAGCAAGACCAACGTGAAGAAAGCCCCTTCCAAGGTGCAAGGAGCATAACATACAAACACGCAACGACCAAACGAGAGGAAGGAGATGCAAAACACACGGTTTCAAACACGCACATACACACACACACTGCATGTGGGGTACTTGGATGTGAGCCCAGGTGTCAGGACGACTAACCTGGAGAGCCCGGAAGAAATCCAGATTATGGACCAGATGTACTGCAGCAATAGCATACATATATACACATGGATGTACATAGTGAAAAACTCGCGCGACAAATGGCAAAAATAGAATTCTTTGATGGATGAGCTCCGTGGCCACGTTTCGAGTGCATAGACAAACTGGATGAGGACTGCACCAACGCGGATATTCGAATGATGCTTGTTCGACACCGCGGTGGCGACCGCGTCATGAGCTAGCGGGGATTTGGACGAATTTCTTGAGTGAACAGTATCAGTCAACTGCTTTTACCGAGACAACAGCAGGGCGGACGGCAAACGACAGCTTGCACGATGCTCGCGCAAGACTCGACATAAGTTTGCAATAGCTTCCATGGCAAAGAAGTTTCTACACTGCGCACAGGCGCGCATGCATAGGTGCATGTGCATTTTTTCCGAAGAGTATGCATGCATTCAGACAGGTGTTGTGAGCACCATGCATGTGCAGGTGTGTATGTTGAAAAGGTGTTGTCAACATCAGCGTACACATTTGCGTACACGCTCGGTACAGGGTGTGCATATGCGCTTCTGTTTGTGCAGTTTGTTCATTCAACGCTGGGGAACGAGGGTGAAGGGGTTCAACTAGTCTGTGAGGGCACTTGTTGCTTGGCGTGGGGGGTTATTTATGATAGAGGGAGAGATAGGGGTTATATCTGTCTTCATATCTGTCTTCTCTATTTTTAACGCGGGTGGAAGTTTATGTGGGTGTAGGTGTGTGTATACGCACACCGTGACACACACACACTGCACGTATGGGGTACTCGGATGTGAGCCCAGGGGTCGGGACGAGACACCTTGAGGGCCCGCAGAATCTAGATGGACTAAATCTCGGCATATATGTATTCGTATTTATGTACAAAGTTCACATGTGTAAGCATTAGCTAGGAGGCGGGATGAGTTCTTGGACTAACAGCTTTTTTTATTTGACATATCTTTTTTTTCGAAAAAGAAAAGCAAAAGATGTGAACGCAATCCACAAATAATCTCAAATCTAAAATAACAGATTTGAGCGCATAGACCCTCAAGCAAGTCTGAGGGTACTAAACCACCTTTTATAGTAATAAAAGCAATCATTCTCATTATGCTGCTGGGCTAGTTCCCTTTCTTTTTTTCTTTGAACATGTTTTGTTTTTCGTAACAAAGTAAAGAAAAAGATGTGAACAACAACAAGACCTCGAATCCAGATGGGTTTGAGCAAATAGACCCTCCAATAAGGGTGCTGGACTACTTGTTCAATTACAGCCTGTCTCACCTCCCGAGTCCAGTGACATTTCCGCGAGGTCGAAGCAAAACTTGAGTTCCGAGCCAAGATCGTAGATTTTGTCTGCCACGTTTCAGTGAAAAGAGACCTACGACCTTTGGATTCGAGCTTTGTTTCGAGCTTTGCCAAATTTCACTGCAGGTGGGATAGGCTGTAATCAAAGCAGTCATCCTCGTGCAAAGTGGAAGCTGTGCCTGAGATGCATCATTGAGACAAACTACGCTTATTGAGCTTATCGAGAATGAGTGCAACTGTTACAATCCCACTGCATTAATGGGCCACTGTACTCAAAGCAAAGTGACAGGAGATTGACAGTGCAAGGGCTGCTCAGCATAATCTGCACATAGATTTCCAGCAAAGCTACTAGACTATTTATATAAATATTTATATATATATAAGAGCTTCAAGCAAAGCTGCTAGACTATTTTATGTATATATATATATTCGAGCACATAGAGCTTGCAGCAAAGCTGCTAGACTATTTCTTACGAAGTAATAAAAGCAACATCAATCAATCATGATGATTGCATTCTCTGTCATCTAAGCCGCATGCAGAGTCGGAGGGGCAAAGAGCAGAGAGGATGGGGAGACACTTGACAAAAACAGTGATGCTATCGAGCAAGTAGAGCTTTCCAGCAATAGACTATTTCTGATGGAGTAATAAAAACAACATCAATCAATCACCAAGATAGCCTGCTGAGCAAGTGGGAATTTTTTTTTTTGTTGTTGTTGTTATGCCGCCACACAGCTAGCCCTTCAATTACAGCAGGAACGCACACATGTGTTGTGCAGTAATAGGGTAGCCCAAAAGTGTCCGGCTCGAAGGCACTCCCGCAGTGGACCTTGAACTTAAAGGCATGCGCACACACATGTAGACAGACAAAAGAGAAATAGAACGAAACGCACATGCATAAATACGCAACATGGATGAACATCACACACCCGGGACAGAAATTATTGTATTTTGACTTGTTTGTTGGAATTTCTTTTGATATAACTGATTGTTGGTTGTATGTATTGAAATTATTATTATTTAACATATTTATATACTGGATGATATTTGCATTGTTCGGATTTTACTCATTTATGTTTAACAAGCATCATTTTAGTTTTGATTATTGTTGTTGTTTCATTTTGTGTACGTGTATACATATATATGTTCACACATTTATTATTATT
>Ga0105054_10010133_pt1 | contig 12062 bp, 9 predicted proteins | sample BON02_FD_78091 | JGI IMG/M metagenome (GOLD analysis project Ga0105054, IMG submission 78091) | Freshwater microbial communities from Lake Bonney liftoff mats and glacier meltwater in Antarctica - BON-02 (megahit assembly) | ecosystem: Environmental > Aquatic > Freshwater > Ice > Glacier... | reverse complement strand
GGCTCGATCACCCAAGGGCAGGACGGGCTCCCTGGCACACCCGACACGACACGCTGACGACGTTTCAGCTTAGCCGGAGCGGGGGATGACAAGATACAAGGGCGAAGCCCTGGCCTTGCCTTTGTACATCGGGCAATCAATAGGGCGGTTGGTATGAGGGGGGCGGGGCTGCCGGTCACCGGCCGGCGGTGCGGCGCGTGGCGAATATGCCCATTCCCGCTGCAACAGCGCCAACAGGGTCGCACCCATCGGATAAGCCGCCATCGGATACGCAAACGGCCCACCCATAGGGCAGGCCGTGACGCGGACCGGGCCGTGACGGGCGCGGGAAGCTATTTGATTTTGGCTTCCTTGTAGGCGACGTGCTTGCGCGCCACCGGATCGTACTTGCGCAGTTCCATCTTGCCGGTCTGCGCGCGGGCGTTCTTCTTGGTGACGTAGAAGTGGCCCGTGTCGGCGGTGGACACGAGTTTGATCTGGATGGTGTTCGACTTGGCCATGGCGGAAATCCCGAGCGAAGGAAGGGGCTAATTACGCACCGGGGTGGAGCCCGTCAAGCCTTGCGGTGGCCGGGGTGGGCGCAGCACCGATCCCACGGGTGAGGCCAGTGGCGGCGGCATCAGCGCGGCGGCATAGGCGACGGGCGAACGGATCAGCTGGCTCGCCGCGATCATGTCCTGCGCGCCGCCCACGGCCGCGGGGCAGATCGCGCGGATTTCAAGCGCGTCGGCAGTGGCCAGCGGCGCGCGGGCGGTGCGGTGGCGTGCCAGCCCGGCCTGCAGCGGCTGAATGCCGATTTCCAGTGCGGCGAGATGGCGCGCCAATGCGTCCCCGCCGAGGCTGGTGCAGACTTGCGGCACCACGCCCAGCCCCTGGATCGGCCAGCCGCGGGGTGCCAGCAGGCGGCTCCAGGAGAGGAACAGCTCGCCGCCGTCGGGCAGGGGGGCAATGGCCTGCACCAGTCCCTTGCTCTGGGTGGTGCTGCCGATCACCACGGCGCGGCGCTGGTCGGCCAGGGCGGCGGCCAGAACCTCGGCGGCGCTGGCGCTGCGCCCGTCCACCAGCACCACTACCGGCAACCCGGCGGCGAGGTCGCGGCCCTCGGCGCGGAACTCGTGGGCCGCCTGCGGATCGCGCCCGGACGAGGATGCGACGATGCCGAGTGGTTGAAGCATCGCCGCCGCGGCCACCGCCTGGCGCAGCAGGCCGCCGCGGTTCTCGCGCAGGTCGATCACCACGCCGAGCGGCGGCGGCTGGGTGCCGGTGCCGGCGATCAGTTCCTGGCCCAGCCGGGCGGCGGTGTTGCTGGCAAAGCCGGTGATGCGGAGCAGCAGCATGTCGTCGCGCCGGCTGCTGGTCACCGTTTCCGGTGGCAGTGCCTCGCGGCGCAGGGCCAGGGTGCGGCTGCCGTCCTTGCCGAGCAGGCTGATGTCCACCGCGCTATCCTCCGGGCCGGCAAGCAGGGCGCTGGCCGCCTGCAGGTCGGCGCCACGCGTGGGCTCGCCGTCGATGGCGGTGATGCGGTCGCCGGGGCGCATCCCGGCCATGGAGGCGGGGCTGCCTGGCCGGACGCTCTGCACCACGATCCGGCCACGGCGCAGCGCCAGGTGGATGCCCACGCTGGCTTGGCCGATGCGCCGCGCCCGCTCGGTGATGGCCTCGGCCGGGGTGGCGTAGCGGGAATAGGGGTCGAGGTGGTTGAACAGTTCGTCGAAGAAGCTGCGCAGGATGCCTTGCGTGCCGGCGCGGCGCACCGCCGATGAACTGTCCCACGCCACGCGCACCATCTGGGCCACCGCCTCGCCCCAGGCCGCGGCGTTGTCGGGCGGCGGGGCGGTTCGGCTGGCCAGCACCCGGCTGGGGCCGATCAAGCGCAGCACGCGCTCGCCGTGGATCGACTGCAGGTCAGGCGTCAGCCCGGAATCCAGCGTGGTCAGGCCGCGCAGGCCCCACATGGCCATCTGCCAGACGGGGATCGGCTCCAGTGAGCGGGGTGCCATGAAGCCGAGGGCCACCGCGGTGACATGCGCCACCATGGGCTGGCTGAGCACCTGGCCCGGCGAGAACGGCTCCGCCTGCAGGACGCGGGCGGGCAACGCCGCAAAGGCCAACAGCACCAGCAGGAGCCGCAGATGGGTCACTTCGGGCGGGAGCGCCCCCTTCCGCGTCCCGAGGGAATCCGCGATGGCCCGGCTTGCGGATGCGCCCGCGATGGTGCGCGCGGGCCCGTATTCTGCCTGATGGCGCCCTGCATGATCTGGAAGATCAGGCCGCCTGTGACCGGGCTCGCCTCGGCCAGCCGCACTTCCACTTCCTCGGCCAGCCGGAAGCTGAGGCCGTTGCGGCGTCCGGTCAGCGTCTGCGCGACTTCGTCATGCATCCAGAAGTCATCCGGGAGGGAAGAGACGGGCACCAGACCACTGGCGCCGCTGCCCGTCACTGTGACGAAAAGCCCGAACCGGGTCACGCCGGAAATGCGTGCGGCGAACAAGGAACCCACTTTGTCTGCCATGAAGGCGGCCAGATACCGGTCGATGGCGTCGCGTTCGGCCATGGCGGCGCGCCGTTCGGTGGCTGTGATGTGGGTACAGGCGTCGGCGAGGCGGGGAAGCTCCTCCTCGGAGAGGCCGCCGGCGCCGAGTCGCAGGCCGGTGATGAGGGCGCGGTGCACCAGCAGGTCGGCGTAGCGGCGGATAGGGCTGGTGAAATGGGCATAGCGGGCCAGTGCCAGGCCGAAATGGCCGATGTTCTCGATGTCGTAGGCAGCCTGGGACTGGCTGCGCAGGACCACCTCGTTGACCAGCGGCGCCACGTCGCTGCCGGCGACCTTCTGCAGCACGGAGTCGAGGTCGCGCGGGTGGATCTGATTGCCGGGCGGCAGGGAGATGTCGAGCCCGCGCAGGAAGCCGCGGAGATTGGCCAGCTTCTCGTCGGTGGGCGGGGCGTGGATACGATAGACGCAGGGGCGGTGCAGGCGTTCGAGTTCCTCGGCGGCGGACACGTTGGCCAGCACCATGAACTCCTCGATCAGCCGGTGGCTGTCCAGGCGCGGGCGGGGGGCGACGGAGGCGACGCTGCCATCCTCGCCCAGCACCACCTTGCGCTCCGGCAGGTCGAGGTCGAGCGTGCCGCGGGCCTGGCGGGCGGCGAGCAGGGCGCGGAAGGCGGCGTAGAGCGGGGGCAGCGGCAGGCCGAGATCTTCAGAAGTATCGTGGGCGGCCTGGACCTGCTCGTAGGTGAGGCGGGCGGCGCTGCGCATGAGGCCGCGGCCGAAGCGATGGGAGAGCTTTTTGCCGCCGGAGTCGATGTGCATCTGCACGAACATGCAGCCGCGGTCTTCGCCGGGGCGCAGGCTGCACCAGCCGTTGGACAGCGCCTCGGGCAGCATCGGCACCACGCGGTCGGGGAAATAGCAGGAATTGCCGCGGGTGCGGGCGTTGTGGTCGAGCGGCGAGCCGGGGCGGACGTAGTGGGCGACATCGGCGATGGCGACGATGAGGCGGAAGCCGCCGCTGTCGCCGTCGGGTTCGGCGAAGACGGCGTCGTCGAAGTCGCGGGCGTCCTCGCCGTCGATGGTGACGAGCGGGACCGCGCGCAGGTCATCGCGGCCTTGTGGGCCGACGCCGCGGGCCTTGGCGGCCTCGGCCAGGGCTTCGGGGGAGAATTCAGTGGGGATGTCGTGGGTGTGGATCACCACGAGGCTCACCGAGCGTGCGTCGCCCATGGCGCCGAGACGCTCGATGACGCGGGCGGGCTTGAGGCCGTAGTGGTGGCCGGGGGTGCTGGGCAGGGGGGCGGCGAGGACGATCTCGCCTTCCTCGGCCTCGCCCTGTTCGCCGGGCGGCACGGTCCATTCGGCCTTGGCGCGGCGGTCGGTGGGGACGATGCGGGCCTCGGCGCCGGGTTTGGCGGCGCGGAAGACGCCAAGGATGCGGCCGGGGGCGTCGGAGAGGCGCTTGAGGGTACGGCCCTCGTATTTGCCGCGGCCGATCGGCTTGAGGCGGGCCAGCACGCGTTCGCCGGGGGCCAAAGCGGGGCGGCCGCGCGGCTCGGGGGCCATGAGGATCATCGGCGGCGGGCCCTCGCCGCGCCATTCGACCGGGCGGGCGACGGCGTCGCCATCGGGATCGGTGCCGGTGACCTGCACCACCATGGCGTCGGGCAGCCTGCCCGGCGAGGCGAAGCGGCGGTGGCCAGCCGGGGCCACCTCGCCGCCGCTGGCGAGGTCCTTCAGCGCCTGGCGCAGGGCGACGCGGTGCTCGGGGCCGAGGCCGAAATACTGCGAGATCTCGCGCTTGCCGACGCGCCCGGGTGCCTCGTTGATGAAGCGGCGCAGTTCCTCGCGGCTCGGCAGGACGCCTTGCGGCGTTTCGGGCGCGGCATCGCCAGATGGCATCCGGGGCGGACGGGTCCGGCCGGGACGCGCCACCTCAGCCAGCGGCCTTGCGCGGTGCGGCCTTGGCACCGGCCGGGGCCTTCTTCGTGGCAGGCTTCCGGGCCGGGGCCTTCTTGGCCGCGGGGGCTTTCTTCGGGGCGGCTGCTTCGGCCGAGACTGGCTTCGCCGCCTTGCCGTTGGCGGGCTTGCGGGCACCGCCCTTCTTCGCTCCGGCGCGCGGCTTCAGCTGCTTGCCCTTTTCGGCGAGCAGGGCCACCGCATCGTCCAGGGTGATATCGTCCATCGACACGTCGCGCGGCAGGGTCGCCACCGTGTTGCCATGCTGGGCATAGGGGCCGAAGCGGCCCTTGCGCACCAGCACCGGCTCGCGGTCCTTGGGGTGGCCGCCCAGGGTGCGCACGCTGGCTAGTTTCTGCGCCAGCAGGTCGACGGCGCGGTTCAGGCCGACGGCCAGCACGTCGTCGACCTTGTCCAGTGAGGCGAAGATGCCGCCCATCTTCACGAACGGCCCGAACCGGCCGATGCCGGCCTCGATCGGCTCCTTGGCCTCGGGGTGGATGCCGACCAGCCGGGGCAGGGACAGCAGGCCGAGCGCCTGTTCCAGGGTGACGGTATCGCCGTCCACCCCGCGCGGCAGGCTGGTGCGGCGGGGCTTGGTCTTGCTGTCCTTGATCTGTTCGCCCTGCTGGACATACACGCCATAGGGGCCGCGGCGGACGCTGACCTCCTCGCCGGTGTCGGGGTGGTGGCCGAGCGCGCGCATGCCTTCCTTCAGCGTGTCGCCGGCCTCGTCGCCGCCCTCGATCGCGAGGCGGCGGGTGTACTGGCATCCCGGATAGTTCGAGCAGCCGATGAAGCTGCCGTGCCGGCCGAGCTTCAGGCCGAGGCGCCCAGCTTGGCAGGACGGGCATTGTCGCGGGTCGGTGCCGTCGTCGCGCGGCGGGAAGAAATGCGCGCCGAGATCCTCGTCCAGCGCGTTGATCACGTCGGTGATCTTGAGGTCGCGGGTCTGTTCGATCGCCTTGGAGAATTCCGTCCAGAACGCCCGCATCACCGAGCGCCAGTCGGCCCGCCCGCCGGAGATGTCGTCGAGCTGTTCCTCCAGGCCGGCGGTGAAGCCGGTATCGACGTAGCGCTCGAAGAAGCTGGTGAGGAAGGCGGTGACCAGGCGGCCGCGGTCTTCTGGGATGAAGCGGCGCTTGTCGATGCGCACGTATTGGCGGTCCTGCAGCACGGTCAGGATCGAGGCGTAGGTGGAGGGGCGGCCGATGCCGAGCTCCTCCATCTTCTTGACCAGCGAGGCCTCGGAAAAGCGCGGCGGCGGCTGGGTGAAATGCTGCTCGGCGGCCACCGCGCCGCGCTTCAGCGGATCACGTTCGGCCATCGGCGGCAGCATGCGGTTGTCGTCTTCGGTGCCCGCCTTCTCCTCGGTCACTTCCTCGCGGTACAGCTTCAGGTAGCCGTCGAAGGCGAGGATGGAGCCGTTGGCGCGCAGGCGGGGGCTGGTGGTGCTGGCGGGATCGGCGATCTCGACGGCGACCTGGTCAAACTCGGCGGACTGCATCTGCGAGGCGACGGCGCGCTTCCAGATCAGCTCGTAGAGCCGGCGCTGGTCGGGGGTGAGGTAGCGGGCGACGCTGTCCGGGGTGCGGGCCACGTCGGTCGGGCGGATCGCCTCGTGAGCCTCCTGGGCGTTCTTGGCGCGCGAGGTGTATTCGCGGGCGGCGACCGGCAGGTATTTGTCGCCGAAGCTGTCGCGCACATGGCCGCGAATGGCGTCGATCGCCTCGCGGGCCATCTGCACGCCGTCGGTGCGCATGTAGGTGATGAGGCCGGTGGTGTCGCCGTCGATGTCCACGCCCTCGTACAGCCCCTGGGCGACGCGCATGGTCTGCTGGGCGCCCATGCCGAGCCGGCCGGAGGCGTCCTGCTGGAGGGTGGAGGTGGTGAAGGGGGCGGGCGGGTTGCGGCGGACGCGGCGGCGCTCGACGGTGTCGACGGCATAGCTGGCGGCCTCGACCGCCGCTTTCGCGCGCTGGGCCAGGGCTTCGGTGTTGAGGTCGAACTGGTCGAGGCGGCGGCCGTCGAGATGGGTGAGGCGGGCGGTGAACGGGGCGCCGGCGGGGGTGGCGAGATGGGCCTCGATGGTCCAGTACTCGCGGGCCCGGAACGCCTCGATCTCGGCCTCGCGCTCGCAGATCAGGCGGAGTGCCACGGATTGCACGCGCCCGGCGCTGCGGCTGCCGGGCAGCTTGCGCCAGAGCACCGGCGACAGCGTGAAGCCAACCAGGTAATCCAATGCGCGGCGGGCCATATAGGCCTCGATCAGCGGCTGGTCGAGGTCGCGCGGGTGGGCCATGGCGTGGCGCACGGCGTTGCGGGTGATCTCGTTGAAGGTGACGCGCTCGACTCGCACGCCCTTCAGCAGGTTCTTCTCCTCCAGCATGGCGCGCACGTGCCAGCTGATCGCCTCGCCCTCGCGGTCGGGGTCGGTGGCGAGGTAGAGGGTTTTCGCGCCCTTCAGGGCCTTGGCGATCGCGGAAATTTGACGGCTGCCGCGTTCGTCGGCGGCCCAGTCCATCGCGAAATCCTCGTCCGGGCGCACGCTGCCATCCTTGGGCGGCAGGTCGCGCACATGGCCGAAGCTGGCCAGCACGGTGAACCCGCTGCCCAGGTATTTGTTGATGGTCTTGGCCTTGGCCGGGGATTCGACGACGACGACGTCCGACATTTGCATCCGTTTTTTACGAGCTGTGCTCAAAGGCAGGCGGCGATGAAAGGTCAGGCCCCGGCACCACCCAGCAACGCCACGCGGTTGCCCGGCAGCGTCTCGATGCGTCCCGCGACCTCCAGGTCCAGCAGGACCGACAGCACCGCGGGGCCAGAGAACTGGCAGCGACGGATCAGATCGTCAACAGCAGTGGGCGCGGGGCCGAGCAGATCGAGCACCGCGTCCCTCACCGAGGCGTGCTCGCCGGGCGCCCATTCGCCGTGGGGCGGGGTGCTCGGGTCCTCGGAAAGCTCCAGCCTGGCGCGCAGCCGGCTGCCGTCCTGCGGCAGGGCGTCCAGCACGTCGTGGGCCGTCTCGGTCAGGTGCGCGCCGTCGCGGATCAGGCCGTTGCCGCCGCGCGCGCGCGGGTCGAGCGGCGATCCCGGCACCGCGAACACCTCGCGCCCGGCTTCCACCGCGAGGCGCGCGGTGATCAGGCTGCCCGAGCGCGGCGCCGCCTCCACCACCACCACGCCCAGCGACAGCCCGGCGATCACCCGGTTGCGGCGCGGGAAATGGCGGGCCTGGGGGGCGGTGCCGGGCGGATATTCGGCCACCACGGCGCCGGCCTCGGCAATGCGGTCCTGCAGGGCGCGGTTCTCCGACGGATAGGCGATGTCGAGTCCGCCGGCGATGCAGGCGATGGTGGCGCCGGTGCGCAGGGCGCCGCGATGCGCCGCTGAGTCGATGCCACGCGCCAAGCCCGAGACCACCACCAGCCCGGCCGCGGCCAGGTCGGCACCCAACGTCTCGGCCAGGCGCTGGCCGTTCGCCGAGGCGTTGCGGCTGCCGACGACCGCCACCGCGCGGGCCGACAGCAGCGCGGGGTCGCCGAGCACCGCCAGCACCGGCGGCGCGTCGTCGAGCCTGGCGAGCAGTTCGGGGTAGCCGGGCTGGCCGAGGAACAGCAGGCGCCCGCCGAGTGCCGCCACGCTGTCGATTTCGCGGCGGGCGGCGTCGCGGGTGGGGATGCGCGGCGGCTCGGCGCGCCCGCCGGCCAGTGCCAGCCGGGGCAGGGCCGCCAGCGCCGCGGCCGCCGAGTCGAACCGCGCCATCAGCCGGCGATAGGCCACCGGGCCCACGCCCTCGGTGCGCACCAGGCGCAGCCGGTCGACCTGCTCGCTCACTCGCGCCCTGCCCGGGGAATCACGGCGTTCATTTCTTCGCCCCGATGCGCGGCTCGGTGCCGGCGACCAGGCGGGCGATGTTGTCCTTATGGCGCTGCCAGATCAGGGCGGCGACGATGGTGGTGCAGAGCAGCAGGGTGAACGGCACCTGCAGGATTGCCGCGATCACCGGCGCGAGCGCGGAGGCGGCGAGTGCGGCGGCCGACGAAATGCGGACGAACCAGGCGACCGCGAGCCAGATCGCCGCACAGACCAGGGCGAGCACTGGGTTGGCCGCGATCAGCACGCCGAAGCCGGTCGCCACCCCCTTGCCGCCGCGGAAGCGCAGCCAGACCGGGAACACATGCCCCACGACCGCCAACACGCCGGCGATGTAGCCCGCGTCATAGCCTGCCACGCTGATGCCCAGCAGCACCGCCACCGCGCCCTTGCCGCCATCGAGCAGCACGGTTGCCGCCGCGAGGCCCCAGCGGCCGGTGCGCAGCACGTTGGTGGCGCCGATGCTGCCCGAGCCGATCGTGCGGATGTCGCCGGCGCCGGCCAGCCGGGTCAGCAGCAGGCCAAACGGGATCGAGCCCAGCAGATAGCCCGCCAGCAGCACGAACAGCATCGGTACGTAACCGGTCATCCGAAAACCCTCCGCCCGGCGCGCCAGGTGCCGACCACCCGGCCTTCCAGCGCTCGCCCGTCGAACGGCGTATTCTGCGCCTTGCCGGCCAGGGCGCCGGCCGAGACCTGCCAGCCGCGCTCCAGGTCGAACAGGCACAGATCTGCGGCCGCACCGCGCGCCAGCGTGCCGGCCGCGCAGCCTAGCAGCCGTGCCGGCCCCACCGTCAGCAATTCCAGCGCCTTCACCAGGTTCAGCCCGCCGCCATGCACCTGGGCCAGGGTCACCGCCAGCAGGGTGGCCAGCCCGGTGCCGCCCGCCGCCGCCAGCGCGAAGGGCAGGCGCTTGTCGTCGGCGTCGCGCGGGGCGTGGTCGGAGGCGATGGCGTCGATGGTGCCGTCGGCGAGCGCGGCGGCGACGGCCAGCCGATCGGCCTCGGCGCGCAGCGGCGGGGACAGCTTGGCGTAGGTGCGGAAATCGCCGATCGCCGTCTCGTTGAGGTCGAAATAGGGCGGGGCGGTGTCGCAGGTGACATGCAGGCCGTCGTGCTTGGCCGCGCGGATCAGGTCGAGCGCCTCGGCGGTGGAGACATGGGCGAAATGCACCGCGCCGCCAGTCATGCGGGCGAGGCGGATGTCACGCCACACCATGATCGCCTCCGCCGCCGTGGGGATCGCCGGCAGGCCGAGGCGGGTGGCCAATTCGCCCTGGGTCGCGACGCCCGCGCCGGCGAGCGACGGTTCCTCCGGGTGCTGGACGATGCGCGCGCCGAAGCCCGCGGCATAGGCGAGTGCGATGCGCATGGTGCGGGCGGAGGCGATGGCGCGGGTGCCGTCGGTGAAGGCGACCGCGCCGGCCTCGTGCAGCAGGCCAAGTTCGGCCATTTCCTCGCCGCGGCAGCCGCGGGTGACGGCCCCATAGGGCATGATGGTGATGCTGGCGGTCTCATCGCCGCGCGCGCGCAGCAGGCGCACCAGGGCCGGGTCGTCGATGGCGGGGTCGGTGTTGGGCAGGCAGGCCAGGGTGGTGACGCCGCCGGCCGCCGCCGCCTGGGCCGCCGTGGCGATGGTTTCGCGGAACTCGAAGCCGGGTTCGCCCAGTTCCACGCGCATGTCGACCAGGCCGGGGCAGAGCACGGCGCCGTCGGCATCCAGGATGGTCACGCCGTCGGGGCGGCCGAGGGCGGGGCCGAGGTCGAGGATGCGGCCGTCGCGCACCAGCAGGCTGCCCATGGCATCCAGGCCGCTGGCGGGGTCCAGAAGGCGGGCGTTGGCGATCAGCAGGTCAGGCGTCATGCCTGGGGGCGTGCGGTCAGTCATTGCGGCGGCCACCGCGGGCCAGGATGTCGAGCACCGCCATGCGAACGGCAACCCCCATTTCCACCTGTTCCTTGATGACGCTGCGCACCGGGTCATCGGCGACGGCGCTGTCGATCTCGACGCCGCGGTTCATCGGGCCGGGATGCATGACGATGGCGTCGTTCTTCGCCCAGGCCAATTTCTCGGCATCCAGGCCCCAGAAGCGGAAATACTCGCGCGGGCTGGGCACCAGGCTGCCGGCGCCGCTCATGCGTTCCTTCTGGAGGCGCAACATCATCACCACATCAACGCCTTCCAGGCCTTTCTTCATGTCGTGGAATACCTCCACCCCCAGCCGCGCCGCCTGGTTGGGGATCAGGGTCGGCGGGCCGATGACGCGCACGCGGCTGCCCATGGCCGACAGCAGGTGGATGTTGGAGCGGGCCACGCGGCTGTGCAGCACGTCGCCGCAGATCGCCACCACCAGGCCTTCCAGGCGCCCCTTGCGGCGGCGAATGGTCAGCGCGTCGAGCAGGGCCTGGGTGGGGTGCTCGTGGGTGCCGTCGCCGGCGTTGATCACCGCGGCATCGACCTTCTGGGCCAGCAGGTTCGGCGCGCCGGACTGGCCGTGGCGCACCACCAGCAGGTCGCACTGCATGGCGTTCAGGGTGGCCGCCGTATCGAGCAGGGTCTCGCCCTTGTTCACCGAGGAGGTGGCGACGGACATGTTGATGACATCGGCACCCAGGCGCTTGCCGGCCAGTTCGAAGCTGGTGCGGGTGCGGGTGCTGTCTTCGAAGAACAGGTTGATCAGGGTGCGGCCGCGCAGCAGGTCGCGCTGGGTCTGGCCGGAGCGATTGAGCAGCACGTAGCTCTCGGCGAGGTCGAGCATGCTGTCGATCTGCGGCGGGTGCATGCCCTCGATCTGCAGCAGGTGGCGGTTGGGGCTGAGCAAGGGGCGAATCCCGGTTCGATGCGGCGCGGCACCTTAATGGCAGCGCCGCGCCCGCGCCATGCGGCAAATCTGATGCTGCACCGCAGCAGCAGGGATGCTATGCGCGACGCGACCATTGCAGGAGCCCCCCATGCGTATCGATGCCATCGCGATCGGCCTGAATCCGCCCGACGACGTGAACGTCATCATCGAGGTGCCGATCGGCGGCGAGCCCATCAAGTACGAGATGAACAAGGAGGCGGGCACCCTGTTCGTCGACCGTTTCCTGCACACGCCGATGCGCTATCCCGGCAATTACGGCTTCGTGCCGCACACGCTGAGCGAGGACGGCGACCCGATCGACGTGCTGGTGGCCAATACCAGGCCGATCATGCCCGGGGCGGTGATCAACGTGCGCCCGGTGGGGGTGCTGAAGATGGACGACGAGGCGGGCGGCGACGAGAAGATAATCGCCGTGCCGTCGCCCCGGTTGACCAAGCGCTACCTCAACGTGACCAACTACGACCACCTGCCGCTGATCACGCTGGAGCAGATCCAGCACTTCTTCGAGCACTACAAGGACCTGGAACCCGGCAAGTGGGTGAAGGTGCTGGGCTGGGGCGATGCGGCCGAGGCGCGGGCGATGATCGTGGCGGCGATCGAGCGGGCTAGGGCGGTGGGGTAGTAAGAAAGACCTTCTTTTTCTGCAGAAAAAGAAGCAAAAAGACTTTTACCCGTTCGCCAGGGGCTCAGCCCGCGTAATTGCGCACCCCGGTAGCGCGACAGCTTGGTTGTCGAGGACGGAGCGGAAGGCGGCGTAGGTCTGGGCGCCCCACTCGGATCGGAAGCCGTTCGTCACCTTGCGGAAGATGACGCTGGGGTGGAGCGCGCGCTCGGAGACGTTGTTAGTGGCGGCACGGCGCGGTCGGT
>Ga0105054_10010131_pt1 | contig 12064 bp, 10 predicted proteins | sample BON02_FD_78091 | JGI IMG/M metagenome (GOLD analysis project Ga0105054, IMG submission 78091) | Freshwater microbial communities from Lake Bonney liftoff mats and glacier meltwater in Antarctica - BON-02 (megahit assembly) | ecosystem: Environmental > Aquatic > Freshwater > Ice > Glacier... | reverse complement strand
TCGAGTGCTACGGCTGCAACAGAGCCTGCAACAGCGACTGCAACAGTGGCAGTATCTGTTGCAGCATCTGTGGAGACACTCTCGTCGCGGCCTCCAAACAGCGCCCCGCCACCCCCCCCTTCAAAGCCCAACAAACCTCCACCCCCTCCGCCTCCACGGCAATAACCTGCACACGCTCACACACACAAAAACACGCCTACTCTTCTTACACGTTCACACATGCATACCTACACACACCCACACACAAATTTCGCGGCAAACGCGTCTTTGTTCTTCCAGAGTCATGTCAGTTTTCAAGAGCTTTGGTTGACTCGAAAAAAAGGAAAATACAATCGCATTTCCGCCACTCTGTGAGGACTCAAACGCCTAACTCTGGTGTTGAAAGGTTTAGTCCCTCACCCCCGAAATCCACCGAATCGAAAAACTGAGATTCTTCGGTACAAGTTCAAATTGGACCAAATTTTCAATTTGAATTTGTAAGCGAGATCCCATGGAATCTGAGTTCCTCAATTCGTTGGATTTCGGGGTGCAGCCCTTTTCCCTTGCTACAAAAGAAGCATGCAGACGGATTTGAATTCAGAGGCCATACGAGGCGTTTACTTGGTGACAGACTGCCTGAAGACTCTCTTGAAGGTGACAGACTCTCTTGAAGTCTCATACAGGCTGTCAGAAGACTACATAGAGGTCTCGGAGCGATTGTCATGAGAGGGCGCGAACAAGGTCAAGTAATTGTAAACCGTAGATGGCAAGCACATGTCACAACTTGTTGTCAAAGCGTACAGTCAATTTAGTGAGAGACCCTGTGAAAGAGCTCGTGTAACACACACTATACCACACTCTATGACTGGTGTTACAACACAAACCACATACTCCAAACGTCAACGCCCACTGCACAACATACTGCAATATATAGTGTAACACACCTTGCACACACACTGCAACACACACTGCAAAACAACACACTCTGAATAACAAACTACAAAACAAACTGCTACATACACTGCAACTCGTACTGAAAAACACATGCATTCCAACGGCTTTTTTTCGACATTGTCATGTTCAATACAGTAGTGCATACAGAATCTGCCAGTGAGACTTGCCAAAAACAGTAGTGAAAACACGTCAACTCAGATTCACATGGATTTGAGCAAATATACCCTCAAGCAAGGGTTCTAAACTTCTGTTTCCAGTTATAAAAGCAATTTAAATCAAATATCTGACAATATTGAAACTTGATTCCATTGAAGGCAAGCACAACACATTAAGTTGATGATGATGACTGCTTTTATGACTTGAAATAGTAATCTAGTACCCTTATTGGATGGGCTGTTTGCCCAAATTCATCAATCCCGGGTTCTAGCCACTTGTGTCAGCCCTTCCAAAAATGTATCTCCACCGATTGTTCACTTTCTATTATATATCACATATATATGTATATATATATATATTAACATATGTATGTATATCACATATGTGTATATATATAAACACATATATGTATTCATGTTCATGTTTAAAAAACGCGCCAAAATGGCAGAAACGTAACCTCTTTTGGGGCATGTTGCACCTTGTATGGCATGTTGCATTACCTTGTCATGGATGCGCATGTGTATTCATGTGCATATGTATGTGTATGCCTATGTGTGTATTTGATTGATGTTGCTTGTATTACTTCGTAAGAATAGTCTAGTAGCTTTGCTGGAAGCTGTATGTGCTCGAATGTATATATATATGTGCATTTTTTTGCAGTGAGTGTTGCGTGCACTTTGGAACAGTTGTTCTAAAGTCTGGACACCAGTGCATGTGCAGGTGTGTGTTACACAGATGTTTTTTTTGACATTAACGTACATCTGCAACTCACTCGCTGCAGAGTGTGCCCATATGTGTATATACATATGTATATGTATATGCATGCATATGCATATAGATACGTATGTGCGTCTATGATATTGCTTGAGACATTGAGGCGTCGTTGCTGAGATTTTGTATCCGAGGCTGTGTATAGGTGTACATATACATGCATATGTATATGTGTGTGCATGTATGCGTGCATGTGTGCATGTGCATATGTATGTGTACGTATTTATGTATGTCTGTGTATATGTATACATAGTACATGTATGTACACACGCGTGTGGGTGCACATATGCACTCATGTAGGAACGTTTTTTTATTTGTGCTGTCCAATCTCTCTACTACATGATGCGTGTGTATCAATGGTGCTTTTGAAACACTGCATACATGTGTGGGATGTGGTTGGGAGTGGGGGTTTTTCCAGCTTGTTCATGGTTAGCGTTTGTTGCTGGCGTGGGAGGCTATATTTTGGCAGGGGTAGAGATACGGGTTTCGTCTTGTATATTTCTCTATTTTTGCGGGTGTTAGGGGTGGTAAATGGGTGTGTGCTTGTATAAACGCGTACGCATACACACAAATTAAGGTACTTGATGTGAGCCCAGGTGTAGGACAGACACCTGGACAGCCGGAAAATTTCAGATCGACTAAAGCGCAGTATACATGTAGACTGTATATGTGTACAAAGTACATTTGTCTATATATATGCTGGGCTGCGGGTTTTAATGATCTGGGTTAACAGCTTTTGCCCTTTTAACATGTCTTTTGTTTTGAGAAAAGCAGAAGGTGTGACGACAATCAGCAAACCACAGTTACTCACTTCAGTAAGAATAAAAGACTGCACCTTTTGATTTCCAAACAAAACTACTAAATTATTTCTTTTCGAGTATTAATCAAAGCAATCTTCATCATGTATGCATGTATGCATCATGTCACAGATATACGTGAGTCATATCATTCATATGCATGAGTCCTAGCCTGCTCATGAAATTCGTTATGTCACACATACAAATCAGTTATGTCACGCATATGAATGAGTCACATCACTTAGATAAATGTATCGTTATTGCTCATCCATACACCATGCTCGACATGCAATTGAAAGAGCCTACCAAGTGTTGCTTACCCTACCTGCAAGTGCGTGTGTGTGTGTGTGTGAAGGTATGTGTAAATGTTTGTATGTGTCTATCACGACGTGATTGCGCTACGGTTGTTTGTATTTTCCTGTGTGTTTTATTGTTTATGGTGTCCCTGTGCTCAACAAGTGGTAAAGAGAATGTAGGTGTCTTGGACATTCCATTGATTGTTGTCGTCTCGTCAAGGCTACAAACCCACTTTTAAAGTAATAAAAGCAATCATCATCATCGTGCGGAGCAAACACTCAAATCCAAATTTCCCACGACCACCGGATCTCAATGCAACGGGATTGAAGTGAAGATTGCTTTATTATTACTCATAAAGAAATAATGTGCCAATTTTGTTTGGAACTCTCAAGGTGCAAACTTCTCAACGCAAGAACATTGACCCTCTCCATGCGCCTGTCTTGTAAACCAAAGGAGGTCCTTCGGTTATGCAGGTCCTGCCGCATAATCAAGCCTTGGCCATCGACGTCAAGTACTTGTCGATTTGTGTCTTGAGCTCTTCGACTTGAGACTTGTTGTATATAAAGCGCAAAGACTGGGTCGACCTGAGAGGCCATCTAGGATGTTCTTCTTCTGACAGGCTGTCTGAACACTTGCTTGAAGTTTCAGAAAGGCTGTCAGAAGACTCCGTGGAATTCTCGGACAGGATGTCATTCTCCCTCGAGCTCGCCTCGTCTGCCGCCTCTCTCATCGAGCGTGAACTACTGTAAGACTGCTGATTCCTTTTCCCCTCTGGCTTAGTGGTCTCCTCTGACTTAGTGGTCTCCTCTGACACCTTCACGTCTGGAGTCTCCAAACATGCTGTGCCAACTGCGCAAGAACCTTGACGGCAGAGCTGTGCTGCTGAACATGGAGTCCATGCTCAAGAAACTCAGGTATTTTGCTCTCCTGTGAAATTCGACGAAAATAAACCCAAACAAACTCATGCTTCCATGGAATGCTGACGTTTGCTGACACATGTTGAAGGATCAGGTTTCGAATGTCACGTCTTTACCGGGAAAAGTATCCAAACGAGTATATTTCAGGTACTAGTTTGATATATTTCAGGGTACCAGTCTGAACATTCAAATGTTTTGTCATAGTTAAGGTACCTCGTTTGAAGCACGATTTTTTTGTGATGACACAAAAAAAGAATCATACGTTCGGGACAAGAACGTTCGGGAGTTTTCACTATCATTTATAATAAACTTTTCTATCTCTCTTCGGGACAAAAACGTTTGGGGCCGAAGCTCGAGGCGGATTGACAGTGACTTTGGCGCACGATCAAAATCATAGACCGAAACAAGAACGATGTATGGCACACCGCGACAGTCAAACGTTGTATTGAAGAACTCTGGTCAGACTTGCGAGTCTGCCCAGCTCCAAGCATTCCTTTTGAGCAGGTCGTGCATTTCGCGCGCGTCTTCAAGCGCCTCCACGGCATCAATCCTGCGGACACCTTCAAGCGGGTCGTCCTTTTCGCGTACATCTTCAAGCGCCTCTTCATCGTCCAGGTCTTCTGTGGTGACATTCTCGCGGGCTGCGCCGATAATTCAGTGGGGAGAGCTGCCTGGGCAAGAGTCCTGCGTGGCGCCAGCGCCGTCCAGGCGCTGGGTGGCGGACTCCAAGCAACTGGAGGAGTCGCGAAGAAGCAAGCAAGCCAGGTCGCCCAACTTTGAGGCAAAGCTCAATCGCACTGACAACCATTTCCAAGGCAAGCGCACGAACTATGAGGCTGCTAACATCAGTGCCGCCATCAGTATTGATGTCAGGACAAACAACGGTGACCTAAGTCTTGAGCAGCTCAAGGCGGCGATACATCGACGATACAAGTATCGCCGTCAAAAGCTTGATTGTAATGAAGTTGTTGTGCCCCAACGCGCAACTTGCAAGAAAGAAAGAACGAAGGGTATGACTCAGGCCGAGGCCAACGGATAACGGAAGCTAAAATAAGACTTCAACGTGGAAACCAACGCCCCAAAACATTGCCAGACCTTGCTGGTGCTAGTTGTGTATCGGACACTGGCGGCAGCCGCGCACTCATTTGACTGAGTGTCATTTCAAATTTGAATAAATAAATAAAGTGAGAACAAACGGTGTCAGCCTTTTGACTGTGTTATACAACATATTTGACGTATACTACATATATGTTCTATAACATAAATATGTGTATCAATAACATACATATGTTATTGAATAGTATACGACTTATATATCCTGTAGACATTACATTGAACAACATATATGTGATCCTTAGGTAACACATTCATGAATACCCCACCATCCACCACGCCATTCGTAGTGCTCTCAGCGGACCAATATGTAGTGTAAATGGGCATTCTAATTGGCTGTTTCCTGAGAACAATTCAATTGTGCTACCTCCACTCTGTTCTTTGAGCGTGATAATGTGTTTCACCAACTGCGTTTACACGTGATTCAAGGGTGTCACTCTTGTGAACACTCAGAGGCACGAAGACACCTTGGGTGATTTGTATGTTGGTGTGTGTGTTTGTATGTGCTGCATGAGAACACAACTCCTTGTCTCACAGAAAATCCCACTGCGCGCTCCCTCAACTGGGCAATTCAAATTGACGCACACCGAAGCAAGTCTTGTCGTCGTGTGGCGGCCTCGTAGGTCGCTTTGAATCGTGTGTACGCATCGCAGCAGACTTCCCACAGCAGTGGCCTCAGAGTGATTTGCCGTGGTCTGAGCCATTGCTCAAAAGAGTTACCTTTCTGTTTGTCAACTGTGTCCTTGCGTGACTGCCAAGCGAATGCGTCACGCCAAGACAGAATTACCTCTTGGATTTTGCCGCAAACAAGTCGTTCCACGGGTCACTATGATCCTTGTGATCATACATTTTGAAGAGGAAGCCCCCCTCATTGTCAGCTTCCCGGGCCACACCAGTTCAAAAAAAAAACCGATCCTGTGATTCAAAAAACACATGACAAGAATAGTTATGATATGACAGTACATGTACAAGGCATTTGATGCAAAACACTGGGAATAGCTTTCGAGGATGTGTTCCACCATCCCCCTACGCAAGTCTGCAATTTGTTAAAGACAATTTTTTTCACCACCACAAGGCCTCCCACTGAGTTGCGCGCAACGCTGTTGCCACGGTGTTTCCCGGTACCACTTTGTTTGTTTGGGTTTAGGTACCACTGAAACTAGAGACCAGGCCTTCCCAGGACAAGCTCGCTGCCGCTGCATGAACTAGCGTGTGGGTCTGACCTGTTTTGCGTACAAGGTGTGGTGTGTCAGTTCTAATGACGCCCATTTCCTTGAAATTTCAAAGGGCGCGCGACGGCGCAGTACTGTCACCCCCACAGGCTTCACACACCCCCCTACTTCACTCAACCACGCTTGAACACGCACCCCAGCATGAAGCAATACACCCTGCAAAACGCACAGGCAGCATCACCAGCAGGCAAAATGGCGTTTGGTATGGGAGCAGCTTGAATCACAACGTACTAGCCCAGGTTGATGTCAACGCATGTCAAGTCACACACCACTTGCACCTGCTGCATGGTTGCATTGCCAACCAGACCACTCCTGTGCATTGCAGAGATAAACACGGGCTCCAATTCATTTCTCTGATGCGCTGCCTGCCCAGGCTTCATGTCCACTGTGTAGTACTTGGTCACCGTGGCTTGTATATGCACTGCGGCCACGCATACGCTTCCCAACAAATTGTCAAACTGATTCTGAAATCCTTAGTGATGCCCCTTATCACCAGACCAGAATTTCACATTGTTGCACATGTCCTGGATGCACAGACGTGATGCTTCCTTGGCAGACAGTGTGCTCAACACCTTGTCGCAATTGGCAGGTGAGCACCTCTGGACTTGTTCCTTGGCAAATACTTTTGGGTTTGCCATCAGGTTGTACTAGGCCACAACCGCAATGCGTTTTGTCTGCTGCTGCTCGGCTGCAACGCTGTGCTGTGCCTGGGGCCTTTGTACTTGTGCGCCTGCCTGCCAGTGAGTCACTCATGAACACTATCTACCCGCTCACGACTCAGTACTAGTTTAATCATACGCAGAAAATCTTTGTCACCGGGAATAATACTTCCAAGCTTGCAAAAATATCTTACACCGACATGACAACACCACTTTTAAATAAAGAACGACCACAACCCTACAATATAAATGCCTTCAGTATCTCTTACAGGAACAAGTACGCGAAGGACTCGGAAATAAAATTGATTTTCCTATTGGGTCTACTAATGAACAACATTGTCTCTTAGCGGTAGTACGGGGACAAGTTGCGTCAGACCATGCTTGACTTGTGATATTGTCTGGTGCGGGGTTGTTCTGGAGGGGATGCGCCAGGTTTCGAGACGATATAAAACTAGCTTAGTTGGTCAGAGCGCGGGACTGTCTGTCCCGAGGTTTCCAATTCCGGCAAAAACTCAAAAAATTGAGAGCTCAAATGTACATTTCAGCACATAGAGCTTGCAACAAAGCTGCTAGACTATTTCTTACGTAGTAATAAAAGCAACATTAATCAAAACCGTGCCGAAGCAGGTATGTAAAAAGAACCTGACATGTTTTTTGTTTCAGTTTTCAAAAAAAAATGGAAAATCGAGCCTCACGTTTCGACCAAAGATCTTGTTGATTTCTTTTTCAAGGGGCTCAGGTCCAGCCTTAACTTTTTACAAAGTATTGTTTGTAAATAATCAGACTAATTACATGGTATAGTTCGAATATGATCTTATTATACTTAAATTCGATGAGATGATTGGGCATGTGATGTAGAGTTTATATGGGGGGTGCGCGGCGGCGCTGCCGCACACCCCGTGCTTTGTATCAAATCACATAATCCACAGTCAGAACCCCATAGTTCTATTTGTCACCACAGTACAGTGTACATTTTTATTCAGACGTTGATATATACCACGTCAAGACTCAAGGAGAAAAGTTATAAAACCGCTACTGATGATCAGTTATTCTTTCACGATACTTTGTGTAGTCCAATTTTGGAGATGTCTATGTTCCTTATTTTTGATTACAAACTGTTGAAGATTGATTTTAGATTTACTAATTGAACACGTCTTGAAATACAGTGCGACTGACCCCGACAGTTTACTAGATGTTTGAACTTAATATAGTGTGACTGACTCCTGCAGTGTGACTGACCCCTCCCACCCCGAGGTCTCCGTCCTACTAGTCATTGACATCCATGTCTACAACTCGCACGTGTGGTTGAATTTTGAATTTTCCACCATCATCCCTCGCCATTTGAGTGAATGGGAGTTTACTGGTCCACATTCCCCAGCGCACTTATTATTGTGAAACATCTGAGATTGTGGTGTATTTAGAGTTTATGTGTTGTGGTACGCCGACAATTCAGATTGTCTTGAAACTTCTGACACCAATTTTTGTCTCCTTCTCAGGGTGAGCACGTCACCATACCTTGACATTTTGAAATGTGTGTAGACACAGAATCACATGCAGACAGACACAGGTACAGGCAAAACAACAAAAACACGTGTCTGCGGCATGACACTACACACATATGCACACGCACATACCCACACACACTCCTATCCCTCGCTTTCACTACCCGAGTCGTTCACGCTAGAAGCCACAAATTTGTGACGCTTACTTTCAATGCCTCGCGCCACATTATCCAAAACCAGTTGATTATTGAACTGAAAATGAGGATTTTTGAACATGAGCTCTGCTCTGTATTCCTTATGCTCTCGGGGAAAAATCGAACGAATGTGACATTTGTATGTATCTATACACTTGTCTGGTAAAAATGTGGCATTTATATTAGTTTGTTCGCCTGACTATCCTTGGGCAGACAACATCTGAAAATGTTTAGGCCTGGATGGTTTAATCAAAATCGCAAAGCACAATTCAAGAAACCGTGACTGCACCAAGCGCGATTTATGATGATGATTGCTCTACATCATCATGGATCGGTTTTTAATCCTGGCTGTAGCAGTGACAATCCAGTAAACAAAGACGCGGTCCACATTTGCCTGATAGTCCAAAATGTGGCATTTATATTTATTTGTTCAGCTGATTATTCCAAAATATGGCATTTACATTGATTTGTTCACTTGATTGTCCTTGAACTCTTCCATCATCGACTATGGTTACAGTGTCTTGCACTTTGTTGCAATTGTGGTACAGTGTGTTGCAGTGTGTTGCAGTGTGTTGCAGTGTGTTGTAGTGTGTTGTAGTGTGTTGTAGTGTGTTGCAGTGTGTTGCAGCAAAGTATATGCCTGTTTTTCCTTGGGGGTTCCTTCCCCTATAACTTCTCAGAATCAATGTGTTGCAGTGTGCTGCAATTTGTTATAGTGTGTTTGAGCGTGCTGCAGTGTGTTGCAGTGTATTGCAGTGTGTTGTGTCTTAGAATGTGTTGCAATGTTTTGCAGTGTGCTGCAGCAGAATGTATACGTTTTGCAATGTGTTATATTGCTTTGTAACATGTTGTGGCAGAACATCAACCTGGTTGAACATCAGGGTATGAGGAGGTAATCTCAGCGAGCCAGAGAATATGAAATACAAAAAGTAAGTGCAAAGTAAGAAATCAAATACACCGTACGGAGTGTCTCGAGCTTATGTGATCTTTCTTGCTGCCACGAAAGCAAGTTTGTTCGACACAACTGTATTGCAATTGACTCAAAAATTATCTGAAAGCGAGGGCATGGTTCCAAGAACAAGACATGCCCACGTGGGCATCTGCTGTTTAAGGGTGGACTTGGACTTCTTCAACACAAATCAACGAGATCTTGGATTCAAAACTTGGGACAATGTTCTGAACATTTAATTGAAATATGATTGTTTGTTACATTTGTACAAGAAGTGTCTCACTACATCTCATGTGGTGCCGCAGATCTGGAGATTAGGACCAGTCTAATTCATGAGAGAGATTTTTCGTTTCTACTTTTTGTTGTCACCTCCCACGCCCTCACACCCTGTGGGTGGACCTTTTCTGTAGCTATTCTCAGCCACGCTTTTCGTTTCTCGCAACCATATTGACGTTGTCTTGAGTTTAGACGCAGGTAGTGCACGTAGCCTATTCTTGGCGCGCCACAGCACAAAACCTCATTTCATGGGATTTTCTTTCTCAATGAACCTTTATTTTTGGCACCTGAGACTGAAATACAAAAACCTGTTTGGTTGATTTTTTGTGTACCTGCCTCGGCAGCACTTTCAAATTTATCAACAATATGCTGTAGGGGCCCGACGCAGTGAAGCAAAAAAATTGTCAGAATCTTTGGTCATTAATTAATGAATTAATGAAAACGAAAGAACCGCGCGGAGCGTAGTTTTGTGTTGTGTTGTTTCTTATAAACTGTTTTATAATTGAATTGATGTTGTGCGATTTCAAGTTGTATTTCAGATGCTTTGTTCTGATTAAGTTTTTGTTATTTGACACTTTCTTAATTTTGTTTTTTTACAAATTGTGTTGTTGTGATCAATGAGTATTTGAATTCGAATACTTTTCAATACCAATGACTTGGTAAACCAAACGAGACATTGAAATCAAATGCCCCACGGACAAGAATTTTAAAAAACCAACATGTGCCGCAGGCAGGATGCTTTGGTGAAAAGAATGCGCCGCAGGCAAATTTTATGTAAGAAGATACGCCACATGCAAGATTGTTTTGACCAAATACTGATGGATACCCTGTCCTGTTCATGTAGTAATTAAATCATTATTCGCAAATCACAGGTCAGAATCTTCTTTCCGCCCTCTTTGGGACCTCGATTTCCGTGACCTGTTTCTGTTCGTCACGAATTTTTGCGTTTGACTAGTAGGGTGTAACAAAGTGCATGATAATGATTGCTTGTATTACTATAAAAAGTGGTTTAGTACCCTTGATTGAGGGTCTATGCGCTCAAATCTATTATTTTAGATTTGAGATTATCAGTGGTTTTGCGTTCACATCTTTTGCTTTTCTTTTTCGGAAGAAAAAATATGTTTAAGGAAAAAAAAGTTAGTCCAGGATCTCATCCCGCCTCCTGGCATGTACATACACAAATGTACTTTGTACACATATACCAATGCATATATGCCGAGATTTAGTCCATCTGGATTCTTCGGGCCCGCCAGGTGTCTTATCCCGACCCCTGGGCTCTCAATTGAGTACCCCCTATGTGCAGTGTGTGTGTGTGTGTGTGTGTATACACACATACACCCACATACACTCCTACCCACCTTCAAAATAGAGAAGACACAGACAACATCCCTATCTCTCCTCCTGTTTAAAATAACCCCCCACGCCAGGCAACAAGTGCCTTCATAGACTAGCTGAACCCTTTCACCCCTGTTCCCCAACGCTGAATGAACAAGCTACACATACATAAGCGCATATGCACACCCTGTAGCGAGCGTGTACGCAAATGTGTACGCTGATGCACACAACACCGCTTGAACGTACACACCTGCACATGCATGGTGCTCAAGACAACAGTCTAAATGTAATGAGATGAGGCTGAGGCGACACAGTGGTGGGGGTTATCTGCACGCGCTGGGTACATGGTACGTGCAAGCATCTTCCGAAGTTCAAACGTAAAACTGGTTTTATTCTCAGACTCGCACGCGTTTCATGAACGTGCGAACTAGAAAATGTCCTCTTACAATGGGAGTTTACACAGTGTCTGGTGACACTTTTTCACACATGGTGCCCCGCACCCTTTCTTGCATGACTGTCACGCGCAGTCGAAAGTAGTATTCTCCACTAATCAAAAATCACTACGTGATACAAATCAAGACACACACCAACAAAATGACATCACACCAATGTACGTTGGTGCGTGTGTACTCCTACGTGTGTGCACTCCCCTCTAATACTTTGGTCAGACGGGAACTCCCTCAGAATCATATCAAGATATACATTAAAACATACACAAATTCATACGCACCGTCGCGTACGGAGTAAACAGAAACTCCCCTCTAATACTTTGGTAAGACGAGAACTCCCTCAAAATCACATCACTATGTAAATTAAAATAATACTTTAGTAAGACGGGAACTCCCTCAAAATCATATCACTATGTAAATTAAAACATACACAAATTCACAAATTAAAGTATGGACTTCATCGACGGTGCGTGCTAACACTCGT
>Ga0105054_10010130_pt1 | contig 12068 bp, 9 predicted proteins | sample BON02_FD_78091 | JGI IMG/M metagenome (GOLD analysis project Ga0105054, IMG submission 78091) | Freshwater microbial communities from Lake Bonney liftoff mats and glacier meltwater in Antarctica - BON-02 (megahit assembly) | ecosystem: Environmental > Aquatic > Freshwater > Ice > Glacier... | reverse complement strand
GATATATTTGAGAAAGACAAGGAAAACAAGTTAAAAACAATTAAATACAATTAAATACAATTAAATACATTAAATACATGTATTGTATTGCACTAAAATTAAAAAATGTATTAATACAAAACAGTACTGATTTTAAATAAAAAAATCTACAGCAAAGTGTGGCAGGCCCCCACGACGCGGTAGACTCTAGTTTATTGAGCCAAATGAGGATGTCAATTTCGAAATTCTTTTTTGATCCTCTCCACTACCTCCTATTTGAGTCCTATCAGATAAATGATTAATTTGCTCATCAATTCACACTAGCTAGATATTGAAGGTAAATGGGATGCTCAGAAGACAATTTAGAAAATCCTTGTTGACCATGAAACCTTCGTAAGTGCTCGCTTCTCCAGTACTCTGACCTTCCTCCAATGAGATAAAAACTCCCATTTGAACCTCTAGAAAACCATGCAGAGGAAGATATGTCTTCGGGAATCTGATGAGCACTTGCAACACGTCCACGCATGTGTCTGTATTGAATAGTATGAGAATGATTAGTAAATGCCAAAACAAGTTTGGTGCTTGATAACGAAAATTTGAGAGCCATCTTTCTGGCAATTATGGAGTTGTGATCAGAATCTGCTTTCTTGAAACTGACCATAAACTGCTTCCTGCCCTTTTTAGTACTGTTATTCTGATGAACCACTGGAGCAGTGATTGTCATATCAATAGCAGTGATGACATCTTCGTTATATATACCATGCAAGGTTACTATATTGTCCCATGCAGGCCTTCCAATGACTATATCGGGCGGAATTAACTTTGAATTGTTCTCACCAAATCGAGCAGCGTTTCGAGAGGTTATGAAGTAATCCATGCCGAGATGAGTGTAGCGCTGATTTGGGACTTGCTCCAAGAAATCCTGAATGCTCGATATGTTTCTACGGTATATGTCCCAATCAACATTGTATCGACGACCAATTCCAATAAACCTTGGCTTCATAACGCCCGTCCAGGAAGCTAGAACCACATCATCCCCAGCTGCAATAAACCCGGAATCAACAATAATGTCTGAGTTTATCACCGTGTATGTATCCGCATCACTCTCGTATACTTTATCAAAGAACTGCTTTACAAAAGGAGTTCCAAATTCGTTTCGCAGCTCCAACTTTTCATCTTCCAGAAATTGAATAGAGGCCCGTTTTTGCCTATTCCATGAATATAAAACATCTTTCTGATTAGATGTGAGAGGATAAGACATGATGGGAGCAACAGCAACATGCTTTATATCTTTAACCGCCACTGCCCTCAAACGATCAACAGTCGATGCCCTATCTAAAATGCCGAACTGCTTGAAACTCTTTATTTCTTCTTCCCAGCCTTGTTTCAGAAACCCTTCCCCGAACACGCGGATGTACCCGGAATACTTGCCTCCGAACCGACGAACGATTTCATCTGGGTCGTTGCTTTCTTTAACGTCCACATATATAGACGAGGGAGGCTGCCCACTAAATACATCTACCTCTCGTTGTGGCTCAACAATAATACAATATCTTACAATGTCTACTATAGGAATGGCTTCTTCAACCATAGGGAAGAATGTCACGGGGATGTAAAAAGACATCCAATTCCAAACGCACATACTCGCGAAAATCATAGTTCCCGCGATACTAAATATGTGCTTGCCTTTCATCATCCAATGTTTCCGGTTTTGTAACGGGCAAAAAGTGTGGCGTCAAGTGCAGCCTAATAAATTGTGGGGCCGCTGTTCACTTGTGGCGGTACGGTCCCCACTCCATTAGTGCGTTACGATGATGTCCAAGTTGCTGTTACTTTGTCTTTGTGCTAATAGTAGCGGAAGTCTGCTACTACATAATTGCAATGTGGTAGATTGCACTCGTGGTTTATGTGAGTTTAACAATTGTGAAGCGGAGCTACGCTGTAGTGGAGGCGGATGCGTCTTTAGGAACTCATTCAGACCAAGTTGTGGAGGAGGAGGCTGCCAGTTTCATGATTGCGACCACCCTTCATGTTCAGGAGGGGGATGCAAATTCTTTTCTCTCAGGCATTCTTTAAATGATGACAGTTGTAGAGGCGGTGGATGCTCTGTTGACGACGGTCCTGTGATGAGAAGCAATAAGCTTTCAGACGAGTTAAGCTTTTAATAAAGTAAAAATAGATTCTAAAAATTATTTTAGAAGGGCTTCAACAAGGAATCAAGGAATTTGAAGTATGGAATTCTATAAGTATGCAATGACACAGAATGGAGGTTGAGTTTGGAATATCAAAAATATACGATTTCAACAGAGAATTGAAGCTGCCTTATGAAATGATAGGGTTATAGGGCTTAAAGATGCAGTGAAGAGCGTTGCAAAGCAACTCCAAAAAGGGAAATTATTCCAGATGATTGAATTTTGGCTTTTTATTCAAGACAATTTCAGTTGTATTTCGACGAAAGACGTTTTTTGGGTATGGCTTTAGAAGTGCGGGGACCGCATCGTGATTGTACTCGATATTGAGCCTAAGATATGACGATGGTGCAGTCATTGGACCCATCTGAGCTTCGCCTGTTCTCTGGCTACATGGGTCCCCTATACACCTGGCTCACATCCAGCACATCCATTTGTGACAAGGTTAGTCTTCTTCTCGTTGTTTGTAGTTGCGCTTGACTCATTGTGGTTGTTAGCGACGCGTTCCTCCCCTTTATTATTCATGCCTTGGAGCGGGAGAGCACTGGGCGTTGCTCGAGCGAGAGCCTGTGAATGGCACAGATGCGGGATGTCTGTTGTTGCACCAAGGCACAGCTGATTTATCCGACTTGCAGGATGACCTCTTGTCTTTATTCGAGCCGACCACGGTTGTTAATGGGATCACTTTTAACGCTGCTTTTGTCGAGTCATACATGAAACATGCAAATAACCAAATGAAAGCTTTGAACCTTGCCTACAAATTTGGGTTTTGTGCGAAGGTAGATGTCGCTGGTTTTTCTTTAGGAGCTGCAACTGCTGCAATAGCTGCTGTGTCTCTTGAAAAGTATTCTCATAGCAAAGCACATCATATTTTAATGGCTGCACCTCCTCGTGCGTTTGAATCAGATCAAAAATGTTCTGGATTCTCACAACATGCAAGTGGAACTGTTGTTCGATTTAACCGAGCTGAAAGACTGCCTGGTGTTGAATACGACGAAATAGGATCCTTACCGCTAGTCTTTAAACATTGTGCCGATTATCATGTGAAACTCATTTCAGATTCTGCTGATGGTGGCAAGTATGAAGCCGCTTTTGTTGGTGGAATGTGGCCTGCAGCATCCCTTGCTATCATGGACATAGGATGGCACGATTCACGCAAGTACAGTGATGGAATGTTTACTCTGGCTGGAAATGAATCCCTTTTCGGCGCTGATTTTGTCAATCAAGCCGGCGCATGGGGAGATTTGGCGGTTGACTATCCTTTCAATGTGAGCTGGGTGGTGCTCGCGTACTCCATTTGTATTCTAGTTGTTATTATCACATGTTGCTGTTGTTGTAGAGTCCATTCTGGCCCTTCTTGTTGGGTTTTAATGATGGAATTGTTTGTCGTTGATTCTGTCCTTCGAAGGGACCACCATCATCATCACAGCGGGTATAACACTTTTCATTAACATATAGTTTAACAATTAATTATCAATTCAATTGTATAATCTATGTTGATGATACGGCCGCATCATTCCTGTGTATGTATCGATTTGTAGTAGTGACATCGGAAAGTGGTTTGATGCACGTGACAATCCTCCAGTACACGAGGAAAGCCACCATCAGCAATACTCCCGACATTAATAAGAAGCACGCAGCATATCTCGGATAAAAGAATGACTGATTTGGTATTAAAGGGAAGTTGAAATCGGTCCATTCAATATCATGTTGGTTGGCTTCGTAGAATAATTCTCCCATCGCCCACGCGCCACTTCCAGAGGCCCAAAACAGCAAAACAATATAATGACCAATATGCTGGAATTGACCTGAATGAGTACAAAATAGATAGAGTAAATCCAGGTTTAAATGCTAATGTGAGAAATAGGAACACGGCGCAACCTACTTTGGAATTAAATGCCCAGCAAACATCTTTACATATCCAAAACACCAAATGAAAGGATTCATATTCTCTAAATGTTCTGAAATAGCAAGGGAAACGTGGCATTGGTAAATGTTCATTGATCGCCAGAAGCATGGGGCATTGATTTGAGAAGATGTTGAGTTGGGTTTAGAATGAAATAGTACACACCTAACCATGCCACAGCGATCGACCCTAGTATATGACATTGAAATAGTTTATTTTCCTGGTAACTCTCTCCGTAATTTTCGTAATTATCATGGAATGAACTTCCTATCATCCATATTCCATTGGCGGAGAGCCATAAACACATGGCTACCGCGTGATAGGCTTCCATGTACATTTTCTTGTAGATGGAAATACAAAATAGAAACACGATCCATGAAATGAACATAGCTATACAAGTTGTCCCTGTATATAACCAGGAAACAGCGCACCAAGACAGATCTTTTAATACCCAAAAATAAAGCAAAATATATTCAAGCCCATGTACCGTTTGGAAAAATTTGAATGTCAGTGGAGCTGTCGGACCTTCCATCAGGGAATTCCCTTTGCTTGCACAAGTGCGACTATGAATTTGCCGCCCCGGACATATCATCGATAACCAATTAAATAAATTTCAGAATGACAGAATCAGTTCATAATATCAGGTTCCGCGCTGAATTCAAAATTTAAATTCGAGAAAACATCAAACATATGAACGCTACACCAATCAAATCGAACTTAGTTGGGACACTTTAGATAGGAATACGGACATCTGAATTATGGTGGGGAATTGTCCATTCGCTTCCTTGCGTCTAAGAGCAAAAACATCCAAGGCAATCTTATTCCTTCAACGAGCTTCAAACAAAGATAAGAGATGTCTGAGCCAGATCATGGACCAAAAAAGAAGCGTGGGAAAAGTTAAATTTGCTCACCTCTTCGATCAAATCTGTTTGTTCTATACACCGAGTCTGGTAGATACCTTCTACACCGAGTCTGGTATACACATATATGTGAACAAGAAGTAAAGGGTGTGTACTTTCCTGGATTGCGTAATTTAAAGGAAAGTAATGACGTCATCTTTATTCTTATTAACATTATAAAAAGCATATTTAGAATTAGACATATTTAGATCTTGAGAGTGAATCTGCTCAAGACAAGTTAACAATATCTGCATTAGTTTAAATGTATCTTTTCGACCAGAGTAGGTATTATTATTATTGCAGAGAGTGTTATTATGAACTCGTTGGCTATACCCAACTCGTCAGCTAATGTTAAAATACGATTATTGCTTATCGTGATGACAACCTAGATCCAGAACGAGCAAGCTTTTGTGCAGAAATCCGACTTTGATGTTTTGAGGCCTTTTCAAAAGAATATATCTGATGAAGATCAAACTGCAATAAAATATCGAATAGACCGTGTCGATAGCAAGTTTTGAAATCAAAATCTTTATTGTCATAGTGAGAATATTTCCTATTTTAACCATTAATGGAACCAGGGAGCGCTAAACTAATTTTCCATTTCGATTTTGAAGACGCTGACTTTGTCAAACTCTGGACCTTCTCAGTTTGGTTTTTGACGATACTGCAAATCATAACGGGTAAAGCATCTCCAACTCGTAATGTCCGACCTTTGCATTTTGAAATGTGCATCAATGCGCTTTGTTCCATCCCCACATCCATAAAATACCCAAACGGAACTGCATTACGTACAGTAGCCATTACCCGTTGACCAACTGTAATGGTGGATTTTGAACAGCTAGTTGAAGATTGTCAGATGTAAACACGCTGACTGCAGGCATTTCTTCTCTAGGATCTTGATTTCTATTTTGCAACGCATCAATTATATCATTCAACAATGCTGGTGATGCTTCAACTTCGGTTTTCAGCTCTTGTATCACTTGAGATTTCGGAATCGTTTGTATATTTTTAAATTTCTGTTGAACCAATTTGGCAAGCGAATAACTTTCAGGGTGAATGGTTGTTTGATCGAGAACTTGGGTAGACCCATAGATTCTAAGAAACCCGGCTGCATTTTCAAAAGTCTTGGCCCCAAACCATTTAATCCCTTTTAATTCCTCTCGATTCTTGAACCCTTTTTGAGCTTGTCTTGTTCTGATTATGCTTTTTGCAATTCTTTCATTAACTCCAGGAACATAGCTGAGCAATTGCTGGCTGGCTCTGTTTACATCGACACCAACTTTACTGACACAAATTTGGACTATGTTACGAAGCTCACTGGCAAGCATTCCTGCATCAACATCTTTTTGATAAAATCCAACCCCTATAGAAGAAGGATCAATTTTAACCAATTCAGATAATGGATCCACGACTCGTCTCGCAATAGAAACTGCACCTCTCAAGCTGACATCTAACTCCGGTAATTCATCGCTTGCAACCTGAGAGGCGGAATAGATACTAGCACCTGCTTCGTCGACGATAACGTATCGGCAATTATTTTCTTTTATAACCAATCTTACAGCATTTTCGGTTTCTTGGCTTCCTTTCCCATTTCCTACTGCTATTAGATCGATACGATGATCCACCATAATACTAGTGAATCTTTGTCCCATTAATGCTGGTGGCGCTATTCCAGTAGCTAGTACATCACAAGCAGGGGAAATAACAGCCCATTTTATTCCACTTTTATATGCTGGATCTAATCCGAGTATATTGCCGGTAACTCTCACGGGAGGCGATAAAAGTTTATCTGAAAGGCTTTTGTTGTAGGATTCAATACTCTCTTTAAAAATTCTTTGTTTGATATCTTTTCGAAGTTCACGACCTAAAAAAGGAATCAACAGCCTGCTCATTGCGTCCTTGAGGGCCGACTGACAATGAGGAAACCACTTACGATTGTTCCTTCGTTTTGCTAAAAAAGTCTCCAAGAATCGATGTTCAACACTTGGAGGTTCAAGGGAGAAACTGACAGATATAAGTCCTTTTGACTCAGCGCGGTTAATGGCAAAGTTTCGAGATGAAGACAAATGAATACCTGATCCTGAAAACTGCGTGAGCCATTGAGGTTCATCTCCAATATCCAAACCGCGTTTCAATTTGGTTGTTAAATGGAGTTTACTCATTAGTTGGTTTCGGGCTGCCTCTTTTACATCTACATCATGAGCAAACTCATCTGCAACAATATCCTCAGCTCCTTTGAGAACATCCTCAATGCACAGTCCGCTGCTTTTGACAAATTCCATAGCGTATTGATGTGGATTCTTTCGTTCCGCAGTTAAAGAATACATCGCATTTGCCAACGGCTTCAGTCCCAACGCACGCGCTTTAGATGCACGAGAAGACTTGCTTTGCTTGAAAGGGGCGTACAAATCTTCAACCTGAACGAGGGTTTCCGCATTCATGATCAGTTTGATGATTTTAGGATCCTCAACAACTTTGAGAACAGCTCGTTTTCGGTCTTCAAGGTTCTGCTGTTCTGTTAAATTGCGCTCAATGTCTCGCAGCACTTTCTCGTCAAGTGACCCAGTAGCGTCCTTCCTGTATCTCGCAATGAAAGGCAATGTAGCTCCCTCCTGAAACAGATTCACCGCAGCAGTAACTTGAGCGGCAGTCACTCCAGATGCATTCAGTCTTCGATGGGTTCTGGCACCCAATGCATTTGGATCATCGATTTTTATTCGTTTAGAGAAAGTATCCACTGACGTTGTGAATCTCTTCATTTGCCACGCAAAAATCTTTTTCATTTGAAAATTCAATGCGAGACGAAGAAGAAGCGCTGTTGCTCCATAAAGCAAATGATGATCCAATTGGTGGTCTTCTATTGAAGAAGCCCAAGTCCATGAGAGATATACTCCCGAAATCCTATCTCAAGTCTTCGCAGTTGCCTAGGAAAGTTCCTCGCAAGATCAAAGGAAAGTTTCGCAAGATTGGCGCTGCAGATCACCAAGGTGCTACTGGTAGAGTGTCTGTGTATTGCCCCTACGCTGCATTAGATCTTGCTCGTTTGCTCACTGATAAATTTGAAGTCCAAATGCCTTCAGATCTTCAAAGCAATCGAACTGTTTTGAAAGGCGATCCGGTTACTGAACGGCGTTTGACAGTGAAGAGCTCTTATGGGTCGATGGATGATGTAGCTGGCGGAGTTGAAGTTGGGGACCCTAATTGGATTGCTTCTGTTTTTTTTGATGTGGTGCATTTACAACTAAAGGAGGTACGATATGACACGGACGAATCATCGGTGCTAGATACCGCGCCATATCCAAATTCGCAACGAAGAGAGGTCTTTTTATTCGGATTTGGATGTGTAGTTATGTGGAATTGGCATGAAAAAGAAGAGCTCATCTTTTTGGCATCGTTGAAAGAATTTGGGAGTAGCCCTTTTAGTATTGCGATATGCGAAGTCGCGGCCGATGATATTGATTATTTTTGCGGAAGTAGTTTTCAAATTCGAAATGATACAGTGCAGCTGTCCTCCGGTGATGAAGCTGAGAGACTTGCCGTCTCTTATGCATTTGCGCAATCTTCTGTTTTATCTATTTATGAAGCTAGGCTGGATGATACGATTGAGCGCAATGAGCATATTCCGTTAGCACTGGCAAAGTATGGAAAGATCGACATGTCCCAAGGAGAGATATCAAGAGAAATAGGACGTCTTTTTATCGAAAGGAATAGTATCAACTTAGAATCTGATATTATCGGTACCCCCGATTATTTTTGGGAAAACGATGAATGGGAACCGGTGTATAAAAAGGTAGTTAGATACATGGAGCATGAAGATCGATTGGGAATTCTAAATAAGCGATTGGATTGCGTTCACGAACTCCTGGATGTTCTTGCTTCGACTGTTGAATCTAACCAAGCCAACAGGTTGGAATGGATAATAATTTGGCTTATTGTTGTGGAAGTAGTTGTTGATGTCTTCTGGAATGTATTGATAAAAGATATTCTGGGATATTTTCAGCATTAATTAAGATCAGCACGTCTCTTAAATATAATAATTAATTGCAGATTTCATCCTGAGGAAAGAAGGGTTCGATGTGTTTTAAATCTCCGATGGTTCTAGGACGAAGGTAAGAAAATTGAATTAACGATTCAAATATCCTACCGAGATGTAACAAAACAACGAGACTGATCTAGTGTTCAGAGAAGTATACGTTGAACCTAAAGCGGAGGTTCAGCCGGACCAAATAGCTTCAGCACCCAAGCGTGTAATTGGGAGATATGGCCTCAGCAAATCTTCATTCGAACGCTCAAATAGGATTCACATACTCATTAACTTTTAACTTTTGGGGGCAACGAGCTAAGCTAAGAATGATAAACCATTCTTCACTCCTGACCCAAAATACACTCTAAATTTTAGAATGACACTTGCGTTCCTGGTTTGTAGGAAAAGATTTAAATACCTAAACCGAAATTTGACTTTTTTAACCGAGTTATTATTTCTGCTTTTTTTTCTCCTGGTAGAGTAATTCCTACAAGACATTGAAGGAAACGTCAGAGTACATGGACGGTGCTTCTCTAATATCGGATATGGTAAGTAAGTGTGAATCACTATTCCAATAGCTCATCCAATTTAATAGGCAGATGCGGGAAGAAATATTCTAGAGAGCCTTCACATTGCCAGTCCTGAGATACACGAATACATTGTTGGAGAAGGAGATAGTGCTGCAGGTGTTGCATTGAAGCACTCCATGAAGCTAAGGGATTTTCAAAAGCTGAATAAACTGTTTGGAGCATCGATGCTTTTCCCTGGTCAAGTTGTCAAAGTAACACAGCCTCCAGAACCTTGTGTTAAACCTCAACCTGTTGTGAAAGAAAAGAGATCTTTAAGTCTTGGCGGTTCGTTATTTGATTCGGTTTCACTAATAGACGAAAACATTTTGATTGAAGGGAGACTAGAAGTCAATGACATGTATGTGAAATTTTACTCGACCAAGTTACTATGGTGCCCATCTTCGAAATTAGGAGTGGTGGCCAAGCGAGATCACGATCTACTGCAGGCTTATGAATTCAGACTGGATTTACGAGATATTCAAAGTTGCGCAGTGACTTCTATTCATGATGTAGTATCTTCATCTGATTCACGAATATCCGAATCTGTGTCAAAAATGGAGAAATTGAACAAAGATATGCAACATCAAAACATCATACGGTTGTCCTGGACCAACAAGGAATTTGGATTTTCTAAGCCTCCTGAGATATTGCTTGAAAGTAGAGAATGCCGCGCAATCATGGAGGACATCTTGCATGCAATCACCAAGGAACACATAAATACAAAAAGGCATCATCGGTTGCGTAAAGTAGAAGTGGCGGAAAGTCTGACTACAGGTTGCCTAATTACTGGTTTATTCTGCTCTCGAGATGATACTACTCAAGCCACTCCTTATTTTGATTCTTATGACAATCAGGTCCATAAATCGTTTCTTAAAGGGGAAATAAATGAGAGGGAAGCGTGTCAACTTCGTTATAAGAATGACGAAGCTGTAAATAGTGTCGCTAATTCACGTGATTGGACCATTGTTGGGAATCTCATCGAGCCTATGGATATCAAGCCCCCTGTGTTCGCCAATGATTATCCGTCCAAGATATTTGAAAATAGAGAGACGTTGGCTTTGTTGCGAGACGCGCTGCCTGATAGACTAAAGACACAAAATTGGCGAGTGGAATATCATTTCGACAGGCACGGCGTGTCCTTGAAACTATTGTATGATAATGTGCAAGAAATTCCTGATACCTATCTTTTCTGTAAAACCACGAAAGGTGAGACATTCGGAGCCTACTGTTCAGAAGCTTGGTGCAAAACCAACTCGAAGCGATTTTATGGAACAGGAGAAAGTTTCTTATTTGCTGTTCATGAAGAGAAACTATTTGTGCATCGCTGGACGGGCGCTAACGATTTTATAATGAACAGTAGTTCGTCCCATTTGGCCATGGGAGCAGGAGGCGGATTCGCATTTTGCATAGATGAAGATTTGGATACAGGCACGTCAAGTGCATGTGAAACCTTCGGCAATGAAACTCCATTGTGTCAACCCGAATTTAGACTTGCATATCTGGAAGTTATCTCGTTTGTTACAGATGCGTCATTGCACACTCGCGAAAGAAGAGGCTCTATCACAGAACTATTCCCTCTGTGAAATTATTTAATTTGACCCATTTTATTGAAATCTATCATCGTCAAACCAAGGTATCTATTTTTTCAAACCAAGTTCCACGAAGATCATATCCTCGTCGGTTCCGCTGGCTGTTCTGGCAATATGTAGCACATCAGCATCCACGAAACTAGATTTAAACATACTCGAGGGATTTCTATACTGGTATAAATTGGTTGCACTATCAAAATCTATCACTACTATATAATGCCCGTTGTAGGACGGCCTTTTCACCCATTTGGTGAGGTTTTCAAAAGTTTCAACGGCTAATCTGTAATATCTTCGCAATAGATACAAGACTGAGATTCGATCCATGTCCAATGCAAGGTATGGACGAGTGAGTCTATTCGCGTCCACGAGTAAAATGACGCATTGGAATATGGGACCTAATTTCGCATCAACAAATAATTTTCGGAATTCTTCTTTGGAGAGAGATTTTTCAACAATAGTCAAATCTGATGAGTGCGCCGTTCTGAAACACTGGGATATCCTGACTTTATCTACCTTATAATCGTTGTAAAACGGCATGCCTTCAAACCTGGCGTCGTTGCTATCAGCATTAATATTTGTAAAATAAACAACGGGGAGTCCAATATGGTGCAATGCCAGCGCTATTTCTACTGTCCATATACTATTGACCCCTTTGAAATGGGCATCAATGGGTGCGTACTTTTCAATTCCAGCTGACATCGCCATCAGAGTCGATGCTCGGCCACAATCCCAGTTCTCCTCCTGTCTTATATGCTTGATGCGCTCCTTAAGCAGTTTCGATCCGCTCGGTTCCTTACTGCCATTAAATTTTCTACTGCACCATACGTCGCATCCGACTGCAACTGCAATCGGTATCAAAACACGATACATAAGACTTCAAATGACTTCGAAACGAATGTGAAGGGGGGCTTTT
>Ga0105054_10010129_pt1 | contig 12069 bp, 11 predicted proteins | sample BON02_FD_78091 | JGI IMG/M metagenome (GOLD analysis project Ga0105054, IMG submission 78091) | Freshwater microbial communities from Lake Bonney liftoff mats and glacier meltwater in Antarctica - BON-02 (megahit assembly) | ecosystem: Environmental > Aquatic > Freshwater > Ice > Glacier... | reverse complement strand
ACCAATTACACTTATACAAGGCGATTTACTTGATCTCCCATTTGAAAACTCTTCGGTGAAGTCTATGTCATGCATGCATGTTCTTGAGCACATTGGATTAGGCAGATATGGTGATCCAATCGATCCTCTTGGCATGCAAAAAGCCTGTTTAGAACTGACCAGAGTTCTTGCTCATGGAGGCCATTTGTTGGTATCTTTCCCTGTTGGTAGGCCCAAAGTGGTGTTCAATGCACATAGAGTGCTTCATCCGGTTGAAATTATGGAATATTTTCCGGGACTTAAGTTGAAAACTTTTGCTATGGTTGGTGATAAGGGTGGTCTGCAAGTAGATTGTCAGCCTCAGCAGGCTGTTGATATGAACTTTGCTTGTGGAATGTACTGTTTTACAAAAGAGTAGATATAATTTTAGATGGAATATCCTTTAGTTTCTATATCAATTATAAGTTTTAATAGGCTCAATTACCTTAAAGCAACAATGGAGTCTGCTAGGAAGTGTATACAATATCCAAACATCGAGTGGATCATCAGTGATAATAATTCTAAAGAACCAGGCTTAAGAGAATATATCGATGGTCTCGATTGGGTCCAGGTTAAACTGTTTGGTGATCAGTCGCATGCTGATGCAATGAACGAGATCGTACAAAAGGCAAAAGGTGAATATATTTTTATTTGGCCAGAAGATGTTCAATTCGTGGTGAAAGGAGACTGGCTGAAAGATGTAATCGAAATTCTTGATAAAAATCGTGATGTGGGGAGCATAGGTCTTAATTTTCTAAGAAAATCAACTTATGAGACTTTAACTACCTTCAGAAAATGGTTCCAATTCAAGATGATTGCGATGGACCTTTATCATTTTAAACTCAAATTTCGTTTTCCAAGACAATTAGAGTCATCTTCCGGCTTTGGTGCTTTCACCTTGGGTTTTTCATGGCCAGGGGTATGTGGTTCTGGTATTCCTTCAGTTGCAAGAACCCAGGTTTGGAGAGACATGGGTCCGTGGAGATCCACACAAAGTGTTGAATCGGCCAATATTATCGACTCCTCATTAGGGTCTGAGGAGGATATGGTAAGAAGATTCTACAGAAAGGGTATTCCTTTACAGCAAGCCTGCTTAAATATTTCTGTAGCTGCAGATATCATAGACGATGAATTTGGAGCTAAAGCGAAGGTACGGAAGGGATATCGTTATGGAAAATATTCGGCGCCAATGGGGGGGCTTTTTTATAGTATAATTGATTTAGCAGATTTAAAATCCACCCAAGTGGGCCCACTCGCTTTTGAAGATGTTGTTAAGCCCATAGGATTTTCACTCCCTTTTGATAAAAAGAGTGGGCTATTGAAGTCTGGCATTAATATGACCGTAAAGACGCAAGTTTAACAAAAACTATTTATTTCAAACCTATAATGATGAGTGCAGGCGCTACCGCGAAAGTCAAATTACTTTTTGTATACAAACATAACTCTCAAGATCCAACTCAAAAATCTTTAATTAACACTTTTCCAAAGTATTTTAAGGAGTTTCATACTTTTTGTTTTAAGCCTGATGAAAGGATGAGGTTCGTGTCTGAAAACTTAAATATATCAGATAGGTTCATTCAAACAGTGAAAAAAGTCAAACCAACACATGTATTTATGTGGTTGGTTTATCTTAATCCGGATGAAATTCAATGGTGTAAAGATCAGAACATTTTTGTTGTGGCTGCAATTAATGGCTTTGCATCTTTTTCAACAGGATTGTATAAGGATCGAGATTTATATATAAAATCGCTTAGATTATTGGATGTATTTTTCATCCCTCACCAACCTCACATAGCACGTATGAAATTTCTTGGAATCAATGCTATTGAATTTCCATTCAGCTACGATCCTAAAATATTTAAACCGATTAAACTTGTCAGGTCTTTAAATATTCAATTAACTAAATTTTTCTTTGTCGGAAATTTTGGTGATAATTCCACCCACAGTCAATACAGGATTGAAATGCTAAAGGAGGTAGCAAATTCTGGGAATCTATTAACAATTTCTGATAAAAAAATTATTCACGAAAACATTAGGCATTTACCACCTATTCCTTACGAGAGAGTGTTAAACCTGCTAGCAAATTTATCAAAGTTTTTAGTTTGTACAGATTATTTCCCGAACCTCAACGAATATAACGACCTAAATCAAGGAGATGTGTCGGATTATGATATTAACGATCAATATGCCATTCGCCCAAGAGTTTATACTATGATGGGAACCGGTTCTCCGGTAATTATTGAGCGCCATGATCAATTGAAACGTTTTTTCGGAGACGAAAAACATTTGATTATGTGGTCAGATTACAATGAATTAAATGATAAACTCGCTTATTATGATCGAAACGAAACCCAATATAGGGCAATAGCCAATAATGCACGTAAGTTTGTACAAGAATTTCATGCAATTGATAACCGGATAGAGGAAATCATTATACCAAATTTGATAAATTGAATTAAGTAAATGGATAACATGTCAATTTATAATAGCCTAAAAAAAATGTCATATCGGCGATATCTCTTAAACAAGAAGCTCGGCTCCTTTTTTGATGATTTCTCTGTAGATTTAGTGGTCGATATGGGTGGAACAAATGCGCAAGCAGACAAATATTTCAGGTATCCTAAAGAGAAAGCCGTCAAGTGGATCACACTAAATATCGACGAAGAAGCAAAACCGGACATATATGCATCCATTTATGAGACAGGCCTGCCTGATAACTATGCAGATGCAGTTATTTGCACCGAAGTTTTCGAACATCTTGAAAAGCCACACCAGGCAATGCAAGAAATTAGGAGAATTCTTAAACCTGGCGGAATTTTTATAGGATCAACTCCATTTCTTTTTAAAATACATGGCGACCCTGATGATTATTTCAGGTATACAGAAAGTGCTTTAAGAAATATCTTTCTTTCCGGTTTCACTACTGTAGAGCTATATTCAATGGGAGGCGGATTGGGGACTGTTGGCATGCTACTTACTCAAATTACCGGAGATCTTAAATACCGATTAATGAGATATTTCTTCATATTTATGTCTCGAATGATGATTTTGACGGACTATAAGATGGGACATGAGCGTAAAGCAGATCTCACGACCGGTTATATTTGGAGATGCAATCTATAATATAATTGACCGAAGTAATCGGCTCTGATAAATCTTTTCAATTACAATAAAAAGATTGTAAAATGAACAAGTTCATAAAAGCTGATTTATATAGATATAGTCAGAAACAGGGATTAAAAAGCCTGATCGCTGCATTAATAATTCCGGGTTTCAGATATATGTATTTGTTGAGGAAAGCCTCAGTATGCAAGAAGTATTCCCCAGCAGGTTTATTCTTTCGGATATTAATTAGGCGATATATGTTTAAATATGGTTTTCAAATTCCTGTTTCGACAGAGATAGGGCCAGGTTTTTATATAGATCATTTTGGAACTATAGTCATTAACGAAAAAGCTAAAATTGGGGAAAACTGTAATATTTCTCACGGTGTAACAATTGGACAGGCTAACAGGGGGAAATTAAGAGGCTGCCCTGTTATTGGTAACAAAGTATGGATAGGTACAGGAGCTGTTATCGTTGGAAAAATATCAATTGGTTCTAATGTATTAATTGCTCCTAACTCTTATGTTAATTTTGATGTTCCCGATAATTCTATTGTTTTTGGAAATCCCGGGAGGATCATACCTAAAGCAAATGCAACTGATAGCTATATTAATTCCATCCTTGAATGATCTGCTGTCTTTAATCTTTTTAATAATCCATGCAGATATTTAAGTTTTTTTTCTTTTTTATAGGCCTTATCCGCGGTCTCATAATAGGTTTTAAATATCCAAAATCAGATACGCGTATCGTAAGTTTTTTGAATGAGCCCAGTTTTGGCCATAAAATTACCGGCTTAGATTATCTAGCAAGGCTTTTTCCCAAAGAAAATATTTTGCTTTATGTGTTGGTAAACAGTAAAATTAATCATTACCTCTTCGACTTATATCGGGACTATATCGAGTCTGTCTTTATTTATTCCTTCTCAGGGAAATATGACTTTTTTAATCGCTGTGTTCCGGCTGAGGCATTAGGTATTAAAAAAGGGATCCAGTTAGCATTTATTATTCGATCTGTAGAGTTCTTCATCCCACATCCAGTGACTCTCTATAGAGCGATGAATAGCGAATACGAGAAAATGTCTGTCTATAAATTTTCAGATAACAGAATTAGGGTGCCTTATGAGACTTTTTATTCTCACAGCTTACTGTTGGATAGTATCAAGCTCGAAAAGTTCGGGTTAAAAAATAGTGATCTTGATAGTGTGTATAGTTCAATTCAAAAGGTAGTTCACGGTTCACCCCGAAAAGTAATCAGTTTTATTTTCAGGAATGATGGTAGTAAACATCAGACTTTTCATGACCAAAATAGAGATTCAGGGCCTATTGAAAATTATGAGGAATCCATTAAGTTTCTGTCATCGAAGGGTTACACGGTGTTGCTGTTTGGGGATTTAGATTTTACGGTATTCCATGATATAGATCATGTTATTGAAGCTTCTAAATTAGATTGCAACAGTGATTTGCTGAATATTTTTTCCTTGACTGCGTCTTATTTTATTGTCACACAGCACTCAGGTCCTATTCATTTGTCGAATATTGCTTTTGTGCCAGCAGTGATTGCAGATTTTTTACCTTTGTGGCAAGGCTCGTGCGGAACTAAGGATATTTTCGTTCCCAAGAATTTTTATGAAAAGACTACGATGAAAAAAATATCCCTAAAGACTATTTTCTCCGAGTTTGAGGAAATCTTTTTTGGAGGATATGATAGATTTCCAGACCTTACCGTGGGGCCGAGCTTTAAAGAGGACATTACGGCAGCTGTTAAGGAAATGGAGAATCAACTTAAGCCGGGATATCAATCAGAAACCGATGTAAAAGCATTATTAAACTACAGGCAATTGTTGCCGGCACAAAGTATACATGCATATAGAAAGAATAGAATTTCAAATCAATTATTAAAAAAAGAGTTTTCATGAAAAGAGCAGTTGTTACCGGAGGCCTAGGATTTATAGGGAGCCATTTGGTAGAAATTTTGGTAGAAAGAGGTTACAAAGTTGTTGTTATTGATAATCTTGCCACCGGACGCTATGAGAATATAGATCAGGTACGTTCTGAAGTAGAAGTTATCGAGAATAGTCTTGACTCACAACAAGAGCTTTTGAAGATTTTCCAAGCGGACGATCTGATTTTCCATTTGGCAGCTCTTGCGGATATCGTGCCAAGCATCGAAAATCCGGACCGTTATTTTCAGGCAAATGTAGTAGGCACTTATAATGTAGCGCAAGCTGCTGCAAAATCTAAAGTAAAAAAGCTTATCTATGCCGCATCTTCATCATGTTACGGTATTCCAGAAGATTATCCTACTTTAGAATCAGCCAAAATAGATCCTAAATATCCTTACGCACTCACAAAGAATATAGGGGAGACTATTTGTCAACATTGGTGCGATGTATACAAGTTGCCATTTGTATCGACACGTTTCTTTAACGTGTATGGTCCAAGAGCAAGAACCAAAGGAACTTACGGTGCGGTATTTGGCGTTTTTATTGGCCAATATGCCAATAATGCACCACTTACTATCGTTGGGGATGGCTCTCAGACACGTGATTTTACATTCGTTACAGATATTTGTGAAGGATTAGTTCTGGCGGGTGAGTCGGATGTTAAAAACGGAATATTTAATCTATCCTCTAGCAAACCGGTTAGCGTTAAGTTTATAGCAGACCTGATAAGCAATAATCAGATTAATATTCCAAAGCGTCCAGGTGAGCCGGATATCACACATGGTGATAATAAAAAATTCATTGAAACTTTTAACTGGTCACCTAAAGTACCAATCGAGGAAGGTGTAAGGATCCTGATGTCAGATATTTCATGGGCAAAAGATGCTCCTGTATGGACACCGGAATCAATATCAAAGGCAACAGAAGCGTGGTTTAAATATTTATCATAAATGAATAAAAAGATAGTAGCAGATCTGGATCAGATCAAAGATATTCATGGAAAATTGATTTTATGCCATGGTGTTTTTGACCTGCTTCATATTGGACACCTGAATTATATTCAAGAAGCAAAGAAATTAAATCTTCCGATTGTATTGAGCCTTACGGGAGATAAATATGTTAACAAAGGTCCGGGCCGCCCAAGGTTTAATGAGTATCAGCGTGCTCAGATGGTTGCGTCACTTGAAGAGGTTGATTACGTTTATATAAATCAGGAATACGATGCTATCTCCCTAATAAAAAAACTACGGCCAGTTTACTATTGCAAGGGAAAAGATTATGCTGATAGTGAGAGTGATATTACTCAGAAGATCTCACTCGAGGAAAAAGCTGTAAATGAAGGTGGTGGTGAATTGAAAATCATTTATACTGACCTTGAAAGCTCCTCAGTACTTATTAATCAGAATATTTCCTCCTTAACTGTTGCACAGCTAGATCTTATAAATCAGGCTAAATTAGTAAGTACAATAGATGATATCATAAAATCATTAGATAAGCTTTCTAAAGTTAAAGTGTGCCTGATTGGTGAAATAATTCTTGACAAATATGTGTTTTGTAATCCTGAAAATCTTTCATCAAAAAGTCCTACCGTGTCTGCCCGATATTTGTACGAAGAAACCTACCTGGGTGGAGTGTTGGCCGTTGCAAGAAATCTGCATGAGTTGGGCGTTGATGTAGAAGTTTATACGTTGTCTGGGACTAATATGAATGAGGAATTAAGTAAGCTTGATTTCCCTATCCATCAGTTTAAAACAGAAAGTCCGATGCCAATTAAGACTAGATATATTAAGCCTGAGAAGAATCAAAGATTATTTGAGTTATTTGATATAGATACAAGCCGTACCTATCAGGAAGATAAATCAGAGATGATCGCTGCAGTCAAAGCAAAAATACCAGAGTGCGATTTGATTCTAGCTACAGATTTTGGTCATGGCTTATTTAATACTGAGGTTTTGGAATTTTTAAAAGAATACTCAGCATTAACCTTTTTAAACGTTCAGACAAATAGTGAAAATTATGGCTTTAACCTGATCAGAAAGTATGCGGAACCCGCCTATTTCAGTATTGATGAGCGTGAAGCGAGATTAGCATTATCCGATCGGTTTTCGGATATCGACACGCTAGTTGATAAATTCAGCGAGATATATCCTAGGACCGCATTTTCCATAACTTTGGGCTCGAGAGGTTCCGTTTACAGAAGCATAGATGGTAAAAAAGTTTATTGTCCTGCATATTTCGACATGGGTCTTGATGCAACCGGCGCGGGAGATCTGTATTTCGCATTTACCTCTTTATTGTCGGCTTTACAAACGAACCCCGTAATCACATCCTTACTAGGTAATTTATATGCCGGGCTAAAAACCAGAATTCAGGGTAACTCAGAAGTTGTTTCCAAAATATCCCTCATAAAAGCAGTTACTTCATTATTTAAGTAGATTTACACTTATACTAGCAGAGCCTCATATTATTTTTATTATGTCTATTTTATCCAAATTTTTTAGTAAAAAAGAAGTCCCTATAAGTGAATTTTCAGGTAAGCGTGTATCTATATTAAGAGAATTTAAGAAACCACCATATGGAGGGGGTAATCAGTTTATGCTAGCCTTGAGAAAAGGATTTCTTGATCTTGGTGTTGAAGTGTATAACAATAAAGTAAGTTCTAAAATGGATGCTTATATCTTTGATTCGAGCTGGTTAAATAAAGATATTTTAAAGAAGTTGAGAAAAGTTGAAGGTGCTCGGATAGCACATCGAATTGATGGCCCTATACAATTATATCGGGGCAGCGATAGCAGTGCTGACGATGAGATATTTGAGCTCAATAAAGAATTTGCTACCGTTACTATAATTCAGTCTCTATTCACATTAAATAAGCTTCTTGATCTTAATTACAAACCAAAGAATCCAGTTGTAATTTATAATAGCATTAACCCTGATATTTTTTATCCAGGCAATGGAATAAAAAATTTAAGCAGCAAGATCCGCATTGTCTCTGCGAGTTGGTCTGATAATCCTAAAAAAGGCGGCAGTATCTATAAATGGCTTGATGATAATCTCGACTTCGATAAGATTGAATATACTTTTGTAGGCAGGATAAATGAAAAATTGAATAATATAAAGCTTATACCTCCTGTTGACTCTAATAAACTTGGTGACATATTGCGTGAACAAGATATTTATATTACCGCCAGTGAGAATGATCCTTGTTCTAATTCTTTAATTGAGGCAATGGCCTGTGGTTTACCTGCAATTTATAGGAACTCGGGAGGCCATCCTGAACTTGTCAAGGAAGGTGGACTTTCATTTAATTACCCCGAAGAAATACCAGATTTGATCGCTACTATTGCCAGCGATTATGAAAAATATATTAGCAACATAAAAATAAATTCAATAAAAGATATTTCTCATCAATACCTTACAGCCATGTTTAGTGAGAACCAGCGATAGCTATAACTATTCTGAAATAAGGAAAAATAAAATTTTGTATTATGACAATCATTGAAAACTATATCTGCGATTTAAAACAAACTCTTGATAATCTAGATGTTAAGGAAATTGAGAAAGTTGCTGAAGCTTTTATTGTAGCAAGGGATAACAATAAAAAAATAATATTTTTCGGTAACGGTGGCAGTGGATCTACAGCTTCGCATTTTGTGTGCGATCTGAACAAGGGTTGTTCTTATCAAAAGGAGAAGAAGTTCAGGGCTATATGTTTGAATGATAACATTGCAACGGTTCTGGCATTTGGAAATGATGTTGGCTACGAAGTGATATTTTTAGAGCAGCTAAAAAATTTCTTGGATGCAGGAGATGTCGTGGTAGGCATTTCGGGAAGCGGTAATTCTCCAAATATTATTAACGCAATTCAATATGCAAATGATAATAAAGCGGTTACTATTGGCTTGACTGGATTTGCTGGCGGAAAATTAAAAGAAATCTCGTCGTTATCTGTTAATGCAAATATTAATGACATGCAGATTTCGGAAGATATTCATGTTATAATTATGCATATTTTATATAAAATACTTTAAGACAACTTTTCATACGAAGAGAATATCGACTTGGATCTTAATAAAAACAATTCGCATTTTGGATACCGTCCGGATATAGATGGTCTGAGAGCTGTCGCTGTCCTGTTAGTAATTATATTTCACGCCTTTCCAAACATAATTAGCGGAGGTTATGTTGGAGTAGACATATTTTTTGTTATCTCTGGTTTTCTTATTACTACAATTATTCAGAAAAGCCTAAATGTTGGTAAATTCACAATAAAAGATTTTTATGCCCGCAGGATCATCCGGATATTTCCCGCCCTTATCTTAACATTATTAGTTTGTTGGCTATTTGGCTGGTTTGCTTTACTTCCACTCGAGTATGCACGCCTTGGCACTCAGATGTTATCAGGAGCAGCATTCTTCTCCAATTTTCTATTTTGGCTTCAGGGAGGATATTTTGACATAGAGTCAATTAAAAAGCCCTTGCTCCACCTCTGGTCCTTAGGGGTTGAAGAGCAATTCTATATTTTTTATCCACTGTTATTGATCATAGCATGGCGTAAATCGTATAAGATCTTTTGGATTTTGATAGTCCTAATCTGCCTTTCTTTTAGTTTAAATTTCTTTCTATCAATCGGGGACCAGATCATTATAAAATTTGGCTCCATAGACTTTGTCCTGAGCAATACTTTTTACTCACCTTTTACCCGGTTTTGGGAGTTGATACTGGGGGGTGTGCTGGCAATACATAATTCCCCTCAAAGATTTGTTTCAGAGAAATTTACCGCTGTACTTAAGATTAAGTCACATGACCTGATATCTGTCTCAGGTTTACTTCTGATCACGGGTTTTCTCTTATTTTATCCAAATAATTATGACGCTCAAATAGGCGCTTGGATGCTGTTGCCAACACTAGGCGCTTATCTGATTATATCTGCCGGTCCGGCTGGAGTGATTAATAGAAAAATCCTTTCAGCTCGGTTTTTTGTCTGGGTTGGGAAAATTAGTTATCCTTTGTATCTTTGGCATTGGCCTCTGTTATCTTTTATTCATATTACTGATTCAAGGAACAATTCTTCTTGGCTTAGGCTTACATTAGTTCTTATTAGTATTTTACTTGCTTGGCTTACTTTCAGGTTCGTTGAGATTCCATTCCGGACTATAAAAGACAGGGGGGCTGCAGGTGTGGATATTATGCTTAAGTATGATGTTCGTGGTTGCAATTGCTGTATTCACCATAGTTAAAAAGGGGTTCCCAGGCAGGACAAATGAGATATACAGTAAGTCTTTGATTCTTGAAAATGCACACAACCCTGTTGATCCGGCAGCATTACAGAATTGTAAAGATTGCCCAGATATACCTAATTGTAATCAAATTGTTTCTCTAGCTCAGCCAACCATTGCCCTTGTGGGCGATAGTCATGCCCAGCATCTTTTCGTGGGATTAAAAGACCATTACAAAAGCACGAAAGAAAACCTTGCGCAATTTGAGGCCTGTTCTCCACTGAATACAAATCTGATTGAGGGGGGACAAGTATTTTCGTGTTCAGCAATAACGGATTCCGTTTTCAGGTATATCGCAAAGACTAAAACAATTCACACCGTGATCCTTTCATGGTATGGCCAAATGATGTTTAGCGGTGGAAGATACAAGCAAAAGGTATATAGGGATCTGAGATTCAAGGATGATCCTTCCAATCAAGACCAGCGTGTAGTTTATGTAAAAGCGCTACGACAAACTATAGATTATCTGCTTAAATCAAGAAAAAAAGTGATATTAGTAATGGATAATCCAGATCTTGGCTTTAATCCACTAAATGATTTACGACCCTTTAGCTTTTTTCATACGCCTGATAGCATTAAAGGAAGAATGGCATTTTCGGAGTATCAGGAATATAGCCAGCCTTACACCACAAGTGTTAAAAAAATGCTAAAGGATTTTCCTCAAGTTTCAATATTTGAGCCAAGCAAAATCTTATGCAGTTCAGGTTACTGTTATGGAATAAAGGAAGGGAAGCTGTTATATTTCGATCCTGATCATCTGACAAGAGAAGGAAGCATGCTTCTTGGTAAGAGTTTCCCTTTTTAGACATTGTCAAGCGCTAATCTTTAATTGTTTAAACTAAGTGCATGAATGGTATTTTTAGCGGTATTTTTGTTGCACGCAAAAAGTACATTTGTATTGTGGATTTCATCATGAATAAATATTTAAAGTAGATGATTAACATTTCTTAATATATGATTCTTAGGAAATCGTCCTTATCTCTTGCCCTAGTTGTTTCAATTATAATCTTCTTTCCATGGGAGTCGATATTTCCGGGGAGATTTGAAGATTTGGGTTCGTATAGAATAAATTTGGAAGTAGATGTCCTTTCGGAGATATCTATCCTCAGTTCACCGGTAGTCTTTTTGTTTAGTGAAGTCATATTTCAAAAATGGATGTTTCTTATTTTTGAATATACTAAAGATGTTGATCAGACGCTTTTCATTATTGCCTTCTGCACCATTGTGATTTTTTTCTTCGCTATGAGGAGAATGAAAATTGACTACCGAATTTATTTTCTATTGCTCTGCCCGCTGATGGTCGATTTTTTTAACTCGCAACTAAGAAATGCCCTTGCTTTGTCGATTTTTTTATTAGGATATAGTTACGTGACTAAAAAGATAAAGTACAGCTTGTTCCTGATCAGTGGGGCTATCCACTTAGGATTATTGTTGCTTATAGGAGCCTATTTTTTGATAGAATTCTTAAATAAAAGAGTAAAAACAAAGGGAATACGTCTTTCGGTCCTTATAGTTTTTTCAGGTTTTGCTGCCTATGGTTATAAAATGCTGTTTGCATTGCTTAACGATCTCCGGGCGGAAATTTATTCAGGGTCAAGTGGCATGTCTGTTATATATTTCATCTGGGGAATAGCCCTTGTGGTTTGTTTCGTTATTATGGAATTTGAGAAAAAAGAGGTTAACACTTCATTGGATTTGGCATTTGTGGGCTCATTGTTGGTAGTT
>Ga0105054_10010128_pt1 | contig 12069 bp, 11 predicted proteins | sample BON02_FD_78091 | JGI IMG/M metagenome (GOLD analysis project Ga0105054, IMG submission 78091) | Freshwater microbial communities from Lake Bonney liftoff mats and glacier meltwater in Antarctica - BON-02 (megahit assembly) | ecosystem: Environmental > Aquatic > Freshwater > Ice > Glacier... | reverse complement strand
TTAAGCAGAAGTCGCAAGGGGAACCAGACATGGCGTTCGAAGATTACGAGGCTGAACTCGGCATTCTGCTCGGCCAGCTCAACGAGGGCACCGGGGATCGCCAGGAGCTGTACGAAACGCTGCGCGAAAAGCTCAACGAGATGCGCGCCTTCGGCATGCCGATCCCCGAGGATCTGGTCACGCTGGAGAAGGAACTCGAAGCCCAGCTTTTCGGCGACGAAGCCGCGACCGAGGGCTGACGTCACACGCACCAATCCACTGTCGTCCCCCGGGCTTGTCCCGGGGACCCATCGCACCGACGCCGATTATCCGCGCCGCCGGTGCGTATGGGTTGCCGGAACAAGTCCGGCAATGACAGTGGGAGGGCCGATCAGGCGGTTTCGAAACCCATGACCGCCTTGGTCTCGAGGAAGTCCTCGAAGCCGTATTTGGCGAATTCGCGGCCGTTGCCCGAGGTCTTGTAGCCGCCGAAGGGGGCGGCCTGGTCAACACCCGCGCCGTTGATGTGGACCATGCCGCTCTGCAGTCGAGCGGCGACTTTGCGGGCGTGTTCCAGCTCGCCCTGGATGTAGTTGGACAGGCCATAAGGCGTGTCGTTGGCGATCGCCACGGCGTCGTCCTCATCCTTGTAGGCCAGGATCGCCAGCACCGGCCCGAAGACCTCCTCGCGCGCGATGGTCATGTCGTTGGTGACGTTGCCGAACACGGTGGGCGCAACGAAGTAGCCGGCGTTGAGGCCGTGCGGTCGGTCGGCGCCGCCGGTGACCAGCGTGGCGCCTTCCTCGATGCCTTTGGCGATCATGTCGCGCACCTTCTCGTACTGGCGGCCATAGGCGATGGGCCCCAGCACGGTCTCTTCGGAGGTCGGATCGCCGACCTTGAGGCCTTCGGCCGTCGTCTTGGCGATAGCCATCGCGTCGGCCATGCGGGCGCCGGGCACCAGCATGCGCGTGGGAGCGTTGCAGGACTGGCCCGTGTTGTTCATGCAGGCCTGCACGCCACGCCGTACCGCCTTCTCGAAATCGGCGTCCTCCAGGATGATGTTGGCCGATTTTCCGCCCAGTTCCTGGGTGACACGCTTGACCGTGGTCGCGGCCTTCTGCGCCACGTCGATGCCGGCCCGGGTCGAACCGGTGAAGGACATCATGTCGATGCCGGGGTGCGAGGACATCGCCGCGCCCACAACCGGGCCTTCGCCGTCGACCAGGTTGTAAACGCCGGCGGGAACGCCGGCCTCGTCGAGGATTTCGGCCAGGACATGGGCCGAGAGCGGGGCAATCTCGGAGGGTTTGTGGACCGTGGTGCAGCCCACCGCCAGGGCCGGGGCGAGCTTGGCCGCAATCTGGTTGAGCGGCCAGTTCCACGGCGTAATCAGGCCCACGACGCCGATCGGCTCGCGGAAGACCCGGCTGGTCTTGCCTGCCGGTTCGTCGAATTCGAAGCTCTCCAGCGCCTTGCGGGCCTGCATGAAGTGGCCGATGCCGGACGGTGCCTGCGCGCGCGCGGCCAGCGTTGCCGGTGCGCCCATCTCGGCGGTCACGGCCTGGGCGACATCGTCCATGCGCGTCTTGTAGACCGCGATGATGCGGTCGAGCAGGGCCAGGCGCTCCTCCCTGGAGGTCTGCGAAAAGGTGGCGAACGCCTTGCGCGCCGCTGCGACCGCCTTGTCGATGTCGGCGGCCGAACCCAGGGAGATCTTGCCCACGGCCTGTTCGGTCGCCGGGTTGATGATGTCGAGCGTCCTGGCGCCCGTCGGGGCGGCCCACTGGCCATTGATGTAGAATTTTGTGCAGTCGATCATGGCTGACCTCTTGTTGTTGGTGTTGTGGCCCTTCCCTGGAGGAGAAGGGGGTTGGGCAGGGCGAATTCAACCACCGCTGAGGCATTCCCCGCCCCTTGGTGAGCAAGCCTGGCCCCCGGGACGCGGTGAGACCAAATGACCAAAACGAATACGGGCCATGCGAGCCTCATCCGGTTACGATAAGTGACGAATTTATGCGTCAATTACAGTTTCACCGAATTCTTGAGGTAGAAATCATAAAGTGCCATGCTCCGCCGCGGGAGCAGAGATGCAGGATCTGGGTGGCGCATTCGGGCAGGCCTTGCGGCTGATCGTCCAACTGGACGGCGATCTCGTGGAGATCGTCGGGTTGTCGCTGCGCGTCTCGCTTTCGGCGGTGGCGCTGGCGGCGCTGATCGGTCTGCCGCTCGGCGCAGTGATCGCGATCTGTCGCTTTCCCGGCAAGGGCATCGTGGTCGCCACGCTCAACACCTTCATGGGCCTGCCGCCGGTCGTCGTCGGCCTGGTCGTCTACCTGATGCTTTCGCGCGCCGGTCCCCTGGGCGAACTCGGCCTGCTCTACACGCCCGGGGCGATGATCGTGGCCCAGACCGTGCTCGTGACGCCGATCGTGGCGGCACTGGCGCGCCAGACGGTCGAGGACATGCGCAGCGAATACTGGGAACAGCTTCGTGCCTTCGGTGTCGGCACCGCCGGCATGGTCGCCACGCTGCTGTGGGAGGCCCGGCTGAGCCTGGTCACGGTGCTGCTCGCGGGTTTCGGCCGGGCGGTCGCCGAGGTCGGCGCGGTGATCATCGTGGGCGGCAACATCAACCATGTGACGCGGGTGATGACGACGGCGATCGCTCTGGAAACCTCCAAGGGTGCGCTCGACCTGGCGCTGGGCCTGGGCATCGTCCTGCTTGCCCTCGTGCTCGGGGTCAACGCTCTGGCCTCCGGCCTGCGCGGCGTTGTGGCGCGCCATGGCCATGCCTGAGGCCGTCATCGCATCGCTCGCCCCGCCGCGTCCCGTTTCGGCGGTCGGCGAGAGCGTGCTGCCGATTGCGGGAGCCGGGCTTGTCGTGCGCCGGGGCGGGCGCACGCTGATCGACGGTATCGACATTGCCTTTGAAGGCCACGGCCTGACCGTGGTGCTGGGCGCCAACGGCGCGGGCAAGAGCCTGCTGCTGCGCCTGCTCGCAGGGCTGGTGAACCCCGACGGCGGCGCCGTCACCTGGGCCGGTTCGGCGCCCGACCGAAGCCATGCGCCCTTTGTCGGCTTTGTCTTCCAGCGCCCCGTGATGCTGCGGCGCACGGCGATCGAGAACGTGCACTACGCGCTCAAGGCCGCCGGCGTGCCGCGCGCCATGCGCGGCGACATCGCCCGGCGGGCGCTGGAGGATGCCGGTCTGGCCGCGCTGGCCCAGTGGCCGGCACGCCTGCTCTCGGGCGGCGAACAGCAACGGGTTGCACTCGCCCGCGCCCTGGCGCCTTCACCCAGGGCGCTTCTGCTCGACGAGCCGACCTCCAATCTCGATCCGGCCTCGACCCTGGCGATCGAGAATTTGGTGCTCGCCGCGCGCGGCGCCGGCACCCGCATCGTCCTTGTCACCCACGACCTGGGTCAGGCGCGCCGCCTGGCCGATGAGGTCGTGTTCCTCCATGCCGGTCGCGTGCTCGAGCGCGCCCCGGCCGCAACCTTCTTTGATGGACCGTCGAGCGGGCAGGCACAGGCCTTCCTCGATGGTCGCATCGTCCTGTGACCCAGCCCCCGAAAGGAGCTCTTCCGTGATCCGCAGAACTTTCCTCAAGGCCGCAATGGCCGCTGTGCTGATTGCCGCTGCCGCCACCTGCCAGACCACCGCGCGCGCCGATGACGACAACTTCATCGTCGTCCAGTCGACCACGTCGACACAGAATTCCGGCCTCTTCGATTATCTGCTGCCGATGTTCACCGCCAAGACCGGCATCGAGGTTCGCGTCGTTGCCGTGGGCACCGGCCAGGCGATCAAGAATGCCGCCAACGGCGACGGCGATGTGCTGCTGGTCCATGCCAAGTCGTCCGAAGAAGCCTTCGTTGCCGGGGGCAACGGCGTTGAGCGGTTCGACCTGATGTACAACGACTTCGTCATCGTCGGGCCTGCTTCCGACCCGGCCGGGATCGCCGGCACGAGCAATGCGGCGGAAGCCCTCCAGGCGATCGCGGCATCGGGTGCGACCTTCGCCTCGCGCGGCGATGATTCGGGCACCCACAAGGCCGAACTGAAGCTCTGGCAGGCAGCCGGGGTCGATCCCACGACGGCAAGCGGAGAGTGGTATCGCGAGACCGGATCGGGCATGGGCGCCACGCTCAACGCCGCGGCCGGCATGGGTGCCTACACCCTGAGCGATCGTGCGACCTGGGTCGCCTTCGAGAACAAGGGCGATCTGGAGATCGTCACGCAAGGCGATGCCGCGCTGTTCAATCAGTACGGCGTCATCCTGGTGAACCCGGAGAAGTTCCCGAACGTGAAGGTCGACCAGGGCCAGCAGTTCATCGACTGGCTGCTTTCGGATGAAGGCCAGGCCGCCATTGCCGCCTATCAGGTCGATGGCCAGCAGCTTTTCTTCCCCAACGCGATGTAGGCCTGCGGTACCGGGCGGCGCAGATGCGTCGCCCGATGCCGTCCTTGCGGTCTCAGCCGGCGCCGTTGAGGTGGACCGTACCCAGGCCGGCGATGTCGTAGCCGCCCAGTTCGCGGGCGCGTTCGGCAAAGTCCGGGCTTTGGGCAAAGGCTAGCAGGGTCTGGAAGGGCGGCTCGAAATAGTCGCGCCGTGCCACGGCCAGATCGAAACGCTCCCGGGCGAGCGGCACGAAACCGAGGCGGAACTGGCGCGCCACCGCCTCGATCGCCAGTCCCGCGTCGGCCTTGCCGCCGGCAACGGCATGGGCAACGTCGGTTTCGCTGCGTGCCGGATTCTCCAGCATGACGAGATCGTCGTCTCCCAGTCCCGCCTCGTCGAGCAGATGGCGCAGCAGGATCTGGCTGCCCGCCTGCGCCTGACGGGGCACCACCGTGCGGCCCTTGAGATTGGCCACCGCAGTGATGCCGGCGGGATTGTCGGGCGCCACCACCAGCCCCTGGCTGCGCCGCGCCCATTCGATCAGAACGATGCCGTTCAGGCCGGGCGTGGCGGCGACATGTTCCTTGTTCCAGTCGCCCGTGGCGGGTTCGAAGACATGCATGCCCGCGGCCATCGCCTTGCCTTCGGCCATGCGCGCCAGTCCGCTCAGGCTGCCCTCGTAAACCGTCGCCAGACCCGAACCCGATTCGCGCAGCGCCCAGTCGAGCAGGGGGTCGTGGCTGCCGGCAATGACGGGCGGGCGAGGCGAAAGCCGCTCGGCATCGCCGGACCACTCGATGCTCGAATCGACCCAGGCCTCGATCTGGCGGCGGGGGAACAGCAACTTGCCGGTGACACGGCAAACCGGGATCGCGGCGTCAGCGACCAGTTCATAGATCTTGCGCTCCTTGATGCGCAGCAGGGTCGCGACCTCACGTGTCGTCAGATAACGCGGCGCGGGGGCTGGTTCGGTGGCCAAGACAACGTCTCCGTTGGTGATGCGGGGTTGCAGCGGGCCCCCCGGGACAGGCGGAATGACCGGCTGCGCTGCTAGGCATTGTTGCGCATTGATTACATGTTTGACCAGATGCCCAATCAGGAACTATTTTTTGCGTAACGAATGGCGATGGACATGGCACGCGAAGGGTCGACGTACGCGTTGCCTGCCACAGGAGATGTCGGTCGGATGACGCCCCTTGTTGTCCGCCGAACGCCCGGGAGGGTGGCGTGTGCCCGCCACCCTCCCACCCCCTCTTCAGGGTGATTGCCGCACCGACGCGGCGGCGGCAGACGAGATTTGTTATCGAAAATCTCAGGATGACCGTTGCGGAGCGCGGTCCGGACGGGCCAACATGGGCAAACAACAATTCGGGGACGCAATCCATGCGCTATGAAGCTCCAGATACGATCAAGGCCGCGGTCGGTCTGCTCTCGAAGGCCAAAGGCACGTCGCGCATTCTTGCCGGCGGCACGGACCTTCTCGTCCAGATGCGCTCGGGCATGCTCGAGCCCGACCTGGTGGTCAACATCAAGCACATCCCGGGCATGCGCGACATCGTCGCCGAAAAGGGCGGCTTCCGCATCGGCGCGGCGGTCAGCGGCGCGGAGCTCGAGGAACACGGCAAGGTCGGCCAGATGTGGCCGGGCGTGGTCGAGGCGACCAACCTGATCGGCTCCACCCAGATCCAGGGTCGCGCCACCATGGTCGGCAACCTGTGCAACGCCTCTCCGGCCGCAGACAGCGTGCCCGCCATGATCGCGGCAGGCGCCACGGCGCGTGTCGTGGGTCCCAAGCGGACGCGCGACGTGCCGGTCGAGAACATCGGCACGGCGCCGGGCAAGACTTCGCTGGCCAAGGGCGAGTTCGTCTCTTCGGTCTTCCTGCCCAAGCCGCCTGCGCGCACCGGCAGTGCCTATCTGCGTTTCATTCCGCGCACGGAGATGGACATCGCCGTGGTCGGCGCCGGCATCGTCATGACGCTGAACGCCAAGGGCGTGATCACCGCGGCCCGCGTTTCTCTGGGCGCCGTGGCGGCCCGCGCATTGCTGGTCGATGCCTGCGCCAAGGCAATCATCGGCAGCACGCTCGATGAAGCCGCACTCGATCGTCTGGCTGCTGCCGCTTCGGCCGCTGCCAAGCCGATCACCGACAAACGCGGAACCGTCGAGTTCCGCACCAAGGTGGCAGGCGTCCTGGCGCGACGCGCCGCCGTCATCGCATACGACCGGGCGAGGGGCTGATCCATGAGTGCTGTTCACGTTTCCACCAAGATCAACGGCGACGACGTCGAATTCGTCTGCCGTCCCGACGAGAGCCTGCTTGATGTCCTGCGCGACCGTCTGGGCATGACCGGCAGCAAGGAAGGCTGCGGTACCGGTGACTGCGGTGCCTGTTCGGTCGAACTCGACGGCCGTCTGGTCTGCTCCTGCCTGGTCATGGGCGCCGAGGTCGGCGGCCACGCCATCGCCACCATCGAAGGCATGGCGCAGGGCGACAAGCTGCACCCGCTGCAGCAAAAGTTCCTGGAGGGCGCCGCTCTCCAGTGCGGCATCTGCACCCCGGGTTTCCTGATCGCTGCGCGCTCCCTGCTCGAGCGCAACATGGACCCGACCGAGACCGAGGTCCGCTACTGGCTGGCCGGCAACCTGTGCCGCTGCACCGGTTACGACAAGATCGTCCGCGCGGTGATGGATACCGCCAAGGACATGCGCAAGGCCGCGGCCAAGTCTTCGGCCAAGAAGCCTGCCGCCAAGAAGGCCGCAGCCAAGAAGTCGCCCGCCAAGAAGACTGCCAAGAAGGGAGCCCGTCATGCCGCTTGATGCGAACACCCCCGATCTCCGCACGGAGTTCAAATCCGTCGGCACGCGTCCCAACCGTCCCGATGGCGTCGACAAGGTCACCGGTCGCGCCCGCTTCGGCGCCGATTTCTCGGCACCCGGCCAGCTCGTCGGCCTGGTCCTGCGCAGCCCGCATGCCCACGCCAAGATCAAGTCGATCGACACCTCGGCGGCCGAAGCGCTGCCCGGTGTCAAGGCGGTCATCACCTACAAGGACATTCCCGAGCAGGCTGGCTGCGACAAGGACGTCCTGGTCAACATCATGGCCCGCGGCACCGCGCTTTATGACGGCCACGCTGTTGCAGCCGTGGCGGCGACCGATGCTGCCGTCGCCCGCAAGGCGCTCAAGCTGATCAAGGTCGAATACAAGGTCCTCAAGCACGTTACCGACGTCGACGAGGCCATGAAACCGGGTGCGCCGGTGATCCATCCCGGCCGCTTCGAGCCGGTCGAGTTCGAATCGCTCGAGACCGCGTCCCACGTCAAGGGCAAGGAAGAGAAGAAGACCAAGACCCGCGCAGGCTCCAACATCGCGGGCCGTTACGTCTTCGGCCACGGCGACGTCGACAAGGGCTTCAAGCAGGCCGACATCATCGTCGAGCACGAGTTCAAGACCGAGGCAACCCACCAGGGTTACATCGAGCCCCACGCCTGCGTCGCCAGCGTCAGCACCGACGGCATGGCCGAGCTCTGGGTCTGCACCCAGGGCCCGTTCATGGTCCGCGATGTCTGCGCCAGCCTGCTGGGCATGGATGTCTCGCGCCTGCGCGTGACACCGTCGGAAATCGGCGGCGGCTTCGGCGGCAAGACCACGGTCTTCATCGAGCCGGTCGCCCTGGCGCTCTCGCGCAAGGCGGGCAAGCCGGTCAAGGTGGTGATGAGCCGTTCGGAAGTCTTCCGCTGCACCGGCCCGACCTCCTCGTCCAGCATGTGGGTCCGGATCGGCGCCAAGAAGGACGGCACTTTTGTTGCCGCCGACGCGGTCCTCAAGTACCAGGGCGGCGCCTTCCCGGGTTCGCCCGTCGAGATGGGCGCGATGTGCGCCTTTGCCTGTTATGACCTCCGGAACGTGCGCATCGTCGGTTACGACGTCGTCACCAACCGGCCCAAGCAGGCGGCCTACCGTGCCCCGGGTGCGCCGATGTCGGCGTTCGCGGTCGAGGGTGTCATCGGCGAGATCGCCGAAAAGCTCGGCATGGACGCCATCGACATCCGCCTGAAGAACGCGGCCAAGGAGGGCACCGTGTCGTCCTACGGCCCGACCTTCGGTCCGGTCGGTCTGGTCGAGACCCTGGAAGCCGCCAAGGCGCACAAGAACTACAAGGTGAAGCTGGGCAAGAACCAGGGCCGCGGTGTGGCCTCGGGTTTCTGGTTCAACTTCGCCGGCAACACCTGCGTCTCGATCAACCTCAACGTCGACGGCACCCTGGCGCTCGCGCTCGGCACCGTCGATATCGGTGGCAGCCGCGCCTCGATGTGCCTGATCGCCGCCGAGGAACTGGGCATCAGTTATGACGATGTCCGAGCGATCATCGCCGATACCTCCTCGCTGGGTTACAACGACATCAGCGAGGGCAGCCGCGTCACCTTCTCGAGCGGCCTGGCGACCATCAAGGCCGTCCGTGACCTGAAGGTGCGGATGTGCGGGCGTGCCGCCAAGATCTGGGGCATCCCGGAAGACGCGGTGAAGTGGGAGAACGGTGCAGCCCATCCGGCCGGTGCCAATGCCGGCGGTTTCGATCCCCTCTCGATCAAGGAGATCGCTGCCCAGGCTTCGGCCACCGGTGGTCCGCTCGCGGGTCACTACGAGGTCAATGCCGAGGGTGCAGGGCCGAGCTTTGCCACCCACGTCTGTGATGTCGAGGTCGATCCCGAGACCGGCGCCATGAAGGTGCTGCGTTATCTCGTCGTGCAGGACGCCGGCAAGGCGATCCACCCCTCCTACGTCGAGGGTCAGTACCAGGGCGGCGCCGTTCAGGGCATCGGCTGGGTGCTGAACGAGGAGTACTTCTACGGCAAGGACGGCACGCTGCAGAACGCCGGGTTCCTGGATTACCGCATCCCGGTCTGCTCGGACGTGCCGATGATCGACACGGTCATCGTCGAGGTGCCCAATCCGGGCCACCCCTACGGTGTCCGCGGGGTCGGCGAGACCTCGATCGTGCCGCCGCTGGCGTGCGTTGCGAACGCGGTCTCCTCGGCAATCGGCGTGCGCGCGCGCACGTTGCCGATGTCGCCCCCGAAGGTCCTTGCGGCCCTCGAAGGTGTCAATGCCTCCAAGGCTTGAGGCATGCTGAAGGTCAGGCTCGGCGGCACGCTCGTCAACAAGGCGGGCGGCCGCACCGAGTTCGAGGTCGAGGGAGCCAACATCATGCAGATGTTGCGCAACCTCGGCCGGACCTGCCCGGAGCTCGAGCCGATGCTCAAGAAGGGCGTGTCCGTGGCCGTCGACGGCCAGATCTACCGCGACGCCATGCTCCAGCCCGTCGGGCCGGACAGCGAGATCATCCTGTTGCCGCGTATGGCGGGCGGCTGAACGCCGTCACGCCTGCGCCGGTGGCCTCCAGCGCCGCCAGGGACTGCCGCCCATGACTTCCCGACTGATCGACGCCCTGGGCGCACGCTCCGGCATCGTCTGTGTCGCCGGTGCCGGCGGCAAAAAAACCACCATGCTGCGCCTTGCCCGCGCCCATGACGGGCGTGTCGCCCTGACCGCGACGTCGAAGATTCCGCAAGCCTTCGGCAAGGGCGATCCCGAGCTGCTGTCCTTCTCCGAACAGGCCACCGCCGACGACGTACTGAGCCACATCGGCGGGCGGATCGTCGCCTATGCCGGTGAGCCCAGCCGGTCAGCCCGGCTGCGCGGCGTTGAGCCCGACCTGATCCGCGCGGTCCATGACCAGGGCGGCTTCGCGGCGACCTATGTCAAGGCCGACGGCGCGCGCATGCGCATGGCCAAGGCCCATCACGACGGCGAACCCCGCCTGATCGAAGGGGCCTCTACGGTTCTGTTGCTCGCGTCGGTGCGGGTCGTGGGCAAACCGCTCGACGAGACCAGCGTGCATCACCACGAGCGTTTTGCCGAGATTGCGGGATGTCCCGTGGGCGCCGCCGTCTCGGCCCAGGCCCTGGGCCGCGTGCTCGCCCACCAGCTTGCGGCCATTACCGCGGCCGACCATGGCCGCATCGTCGCGGTGCTCAACATGGCCGACGACGATGCGCTGCTGGCAACGGCGCGTGACGTCGCGGTCTCGATACGGGAAGACGGCGCCCGTCACTCCATCGCCATCACCGCGATGCTGGCGGAGGATCCCCTGCGTGACCTCGTGAACTAGGGCGGATGCCGCGCCGCAGCGAAACGCGGTAGTTCCTTGCTGAAGGATTTTGATTCGTCGTGTCCGAAGCGGCTATCGTTTTGGCGGCTACTGGATTCCATCGACCCTGCGCGACATTGGAGTTCCCCCAACGTGCTGAAACTCGACCACATCACTGTTATCGCTCCAACATTGATCGAAGGGGTATCGCATGTTCGGGATTGTCTCGACCTCGACGTGCCGTTCGGCACGCGCCACGACTACATGGGCACCCACAATCACCGGCTTCAACTTGGAAACGATGTCTATCTCGAGATCGTAGCACTCGACCCGGACGGCACAGAGCCTGGCCGGCCGCGCTGGTTCGGTCTCGACAACCAGGAACAGGTCAGGTCGGATTGGAACGAGGGCCGACGCCTGCGTGGCTGGGTTGCCAGCACGGATGCCATTGAGGCCGTTGTTTCAGCCCGGCGGGCGATCTTTGGTGAGAGCGTCGCACTTCCGCCTGCCAGCCCGAGGTTCGACTTTGCCATTCCTGAGGATGGCGCGCTTCCCCTCGACGGCGCGGCACCTTCGCTCATCGACCACAGGGATGAACCCACATCGATGGCCTCCATTCCTGATCTGGGTGCACGGTTGCGTTCGCTCACGCTGGCCCATCCCGAGCCGGGCGCCATCGAGACGCTGTATCGTGAACTCGTCTTCGACCGCCCGCCTGTAATTGTTCCAGGCCCCAAGGTTTGCTACCGGGCACAGATCGAAACACCGAACGGATCGAAGGACCTGACCTGATCCATCTACCGGACGGTCGTGATCTGGCACAGCGGTGCCTTCCGATGAAATCCTCCGACGGTAAGTCTTGAGCCTAGAGGGCGCGCAGGGCGTCGGCGATCCGCGGCAGCTTCAGGCCGTCGTAACGATCCTGGGTGTCGGGGGCGTCGTGGGCCAGGCGGAAGCAGGTGATGCCGTTCCACAGCGGCTGGATGATGTTGCCGCCGTAGCCCCGCATCGAGGGGATGCGCACCATACGTCCGCTGCGCGCCCGGTAGGGAAGCTGCCAATAGGCCAGGCGGTAGGTCACCTCGCCGTCGCTGGTCGTCGTTCCGGTCGGCAGGCCCTTGGCGAAATCGCCGTCCGCGGCGTCGGCGAGCAGGCGCCGGCAGAGCAGGCGCTCACCATTGTGGAATCCGCCAACCGCGATCAGGCCGCCCAGCCTGGCGATGTCGTCGAGGCCCAGGAACAGACCGAAGGCGGTCATCGGCAGCCCCAGGCGTCCATCGCTCTCACGCGTGCGGTTGATGTCGACGCCGCGGATGCCGATCGGGGCATAGACCTCCTCGGCGACCATGGCGAAGAGATCCGCGTCGGGGCCGGCATGGCGTTTCCACAGGGCGTCCATGGCCGCGCCGGCCATGAACAGGTCCTGGTCGCGGTAACGCGCGATCTCGCCCGGTCCCCACGGGTAACGCGGGCAGGCAAAGGCTTGCGCCAGCTTCTCGGAGCGGCTGCGTGCGACATACCAGGCCTGATAGG
>Ga0105054_10010124_pt1 | contig 12071 bp, 3 predicted proteins | sample BON02_FD_78091 | JGI IMG/M metagenome (GOLD analysis project Ga0105054, IMG submission 78091) | Freshwater microbial communities from Lake Bonney liftoff mats and glacier meltwater in Antarctica - BON-02 (megahit assembly) | ecosystem: Environmental > Aquatic > Freshwater > Ice > Glacier... | reverse complement strand
CGGCGGCAGCCGCCCCCCCCCCCTCCGATCCGGCCCCCGCCCCCGCGTCCCCCGCCCCCCCCCCCCCCCTTGCCGCGCTGCCCCGCCCGCGCCCCGCCGCCCCCTGCCCCATCCCCAAACCCGCCAGCCCCTCCAACACCATCTGGTCGCTCGTCAGCGTGCCCGTCTTGTCGAAGCAGGCGACGTCGACGCGCCCGGCCATCGGGATGCGAAACGGCTCGGTGCAAAAGACCGAGCGCCGGGCCAGGTTGACGAGCGACGTGTTGACGGCGATGGTGAGCTCCATCGGCAGCTCGGGCGGGATGACCGACGTCACGATCATGACGCAGTTGAGCAGGAGCTTGAAGCGGTCGCGCGAGGGGTCTCGCAACCCTGTGTCGAGCACGTGCCAGGCGGCGAGCACCGCGAAGAACAGCAGGAAGAGGATGAAGCACCCCGTCTCGAGCGAGTTGGCCGTGACGCGCTCGGTCGAGTGGAGGATGGTGCGCACGAGGCGGCCCTGGGCGGTCTCGAAGCCGGTGCGCAGGACGACGGCCAGGCAGCCGCCGTCCGGGGTCTTGAGCTGCGAGTGCGGGCTCGCGGAGGCGGCCATGTTGTTGCCGCCGCCGCCATCGCCACTGCCGCCGCCGGCCTGCGGGCCCCCGCTGCCCCCCGCCGCCCCGCTGCTGCCGCCGCTGCCGCTGCTGCTGTGCTGCAGCACCCGCGTGCCCCCAAACAGCACGTGGCTCTTGTGCGCCTTGACGTGCAGCCGCTCGTCCGCCCCCAGTCCCCCCCCAACGTCCGCCAGCGCCACCTTCCACTGCGGCGTCGACTCGCCTGTCAGCACCGCCTCCTCGGCAATCACGCCGCCGGCCAGCAAGAGGCAGTCGGCCGGCACGACCACCTGCTCGGCAATGGCGGCGGCGGCGGCGGCGGAGGAGACGGCGGTGGTGGAAGGGACGGAGGTGCTGCCGGGAGCGCCGCCGCCGCCGCCCGTTGCCGTTGCCCCCGCCGACGCGCGCACGATCGACACCAGGTCCCCCGGCAGCAGCGCCTCGCCCGGCAGGCGCTCCCACGCGCCGGAGCGGCGCACGTACAGCCGCTGCTTGGGCGTCTGCAGGGCGCGGAGCTCCTTGAGGTTGCGCAGGCGCTGGAAGACGACGGTGCACTCGAAGACGACGAGCATGCCGAGCGTGAACAGCGAGTAGTAGCTGGTATTTTTTGGTTTGGTTTGGTTGGGTTTTGGATGTTTTGGTTTTTTGGCGGAGGGCGGCGGTGAGCGCGCGCGCGCGGGGAAACCAAAGAAGCAGCGGGCGGGCGGGCGTTGCAGCGCGGCAAAAAGAAGCAACACGAACAAGACGCACATGTACTCGTCCAGGCACCACAGCCCCACGCAAAAGACCTGAAACACGAAGAAGGGCGCGAGCAGCTGGTCCCGCAGCAGCAGGCCAAATGCCGGCAGCGGCACCTCGACCCTGTTGAGGCCCCATCGCGCGGCGGCGGCGGCGGCCTGCGCGGCGGACGCCGTGCCCGCGGCGCGCGCGTACGCGCCGAACGTGTCGCGGTCGGGGTAGCGCAGGTGGCCGAAGGCGTGGTGCTGCGGGTCGTAGACGAAGCGGTGGTGGCGGAACTCAAAGCCGAGGTCGCCGTCGCCGCCGTCGGCCGCCAGCAGGGCCAGGGAGGAGGGAGGGGCGCCGCCCTGGCCGCCGCCGCCCCAAAAGCGCGCCTCGAGCGGCACGACCTCCTCCTTGCCGTGAAACTTGGTCGGCGTCACGCGCACGTGCGTCGCCCCGGGCCCCAGGCCGCACGCCCGGTACCGCAGCGCGCACCGCACGGCGACGAGCCAGTGCGCGAGCAGCAGCGCGAGCGCGTGTAAGAGCGCGCAGGCGGCGAGCGCCCAGGAGCAGCGTCGGCAGCCCGTCCAGTCGCCCGCGAGGGCGCGGTGCGTTAGAGCGAGCGCGACAAGGGCGTACAGGGCGTAAAAGGGCAGGGCGTCCAGGCGCTCGAGGACGCCCGTGCGCGCGCGGAGCGGCTGCAGCCGGGCGACCTCGCGCGATCCGGTGGCGGCGACGGCGGGCGGGCGCGCGCGCGGGCGCGCGTCTGTCGGGACCGCGTCCAGGGCGCGCGCGAGGACGGGGTCGGGCACGGGGGGCGGGGCCAGGGCCAGCAGCTCCGCGACGCCCTCGGCCGCGGCCTGCGCCCCGCGGGCCAGGGCCTCCTTGAACCGCTCGACGGCGGCGGCCGCCGCCGCCGCCGCCGCCTCTTGCTCGGGCGTGCGCGCGCCGGGCGGCGGGCGGCGCTGCGGTTGGTTGCCGTTGTTGATGTTGTTGGTGTAGTGGTGGTTGGCCCGCGCGCCCGTGGCGTTGGCCGCGGCGGCGTACGCTGCGCCTCCTCCACCGCGCGCCATGGTTGGTGACGCGGCGTGATTCGCACGGGCGCGCGCGTGGAAGTGGCGTTTGTGAGAGAGAGGGGGGAGTGTGCTTGGCTTGAGTTCGGTTTCCCTCGATGCCGTGGCGGGCGGGCGTCTCTCTGTGACGTGCTATCTAATATGGGGGAGAAGAAGGACGGTTGTCGTGTGTGTGAGAGAGGGACGCGTGTGAGGGATGGGGGACGAAAGGGATGGTGATTTTCAAGTGGATTCTGGTGTCATCGACGATTCGAGGGCCTGTCTTCCCCCCCATGCCGCAGCTCTAGCAACAGCAGAGAGCGTTTACACAACAACTCCATCATCCTCATCAACAATGAATCCCCCGTCCCGGGGGCGCGTGAGCGCTTGAGCGTCCACCAGCTCGTTTGCAAAATCGTCGACAGCTCTCCCTCCGCGCCCCCCCTCCTGCATCCAAGCATGTGATAGACGACAGGGCGCCGCCAATGGAGTCCTCGACGCTCCACCCGGAGCTGTCGCTGATGCCAGAGCGCTGGCTGGACAAGGGGGACGAAGAGGAGGTCGCATCGCCCCGCGCGCGCGCCGACGCCACCGGCGCCGACGACACCGGCGACGACGACGAGGCGAACGCCAACGCCAACGCCACCGCCGTCCCCGCCAACAAGAGGGCCAGCGGCAGCAGCAGCAGCAGCAGCAGCAGCAGCCTCTCTAGCGCTTCCTCCGCCATCTCCGACGCCGCGGCCCAGGCCATCGACCGCGAGGTTGACGACGCCGACGCGTGGGGCGCCGCCGCCGCGCTCGCGCCGCCCCCCCGCTCAGCGTCCGACGCCGCCAACAACCCGCCGTCGGCGTCCTCGCCGCCGCCGCCGCCGCCGCAACCCGTGGCGGTGCGCTCCTTCCCCGTGCGCCTGACCGAGCGCGACCTCCTCAAGGAGTCCGAGGGCGTCGGTGCGTGGTTCGGCTCGTTCCGCGGCTGCGCCCTGCACGTGCGCATCGTCGGCGCGCGCGACCTGTCGGCGCAGCGCGGCGCGCACGGCTCGGCGGCGTCTGGCGGCCTGCCCGACCCCTACTGCGTCCTGCGGGTGGTGGGCGGCGGCGGCGGCGGCGGGAGCGGGGGCGGCGGCGGCGGCGGCGGTGGCGGCGTCCGGCACCGCACGGCGACGGCCAAGGCGGACCTGGACCCGGACTGGGGGGAGGAGTTTATTTTGGAGTGGGGCGCGATTGCGGGGGCGGGGGCGGCCGCGGGCGGCATTGGCGGCGGCATTGGCGGCGGCGGCGGCGGCGACGGCCGGCGGGGGAGGCAGCAGCGGCAGCAACAGCAGGCGGGCAAGGCCGGCAAGGAGGCGGCGGGGGGAGCGTCGGCATCGGCAGCAGCATTGACAGGTCAGGGCTGCGGCGGCCGGGACGCCGCGAGCGCCGGCCCCGGCGGCGGCAGCAACAACGACGACAACCACGACGCCAAGCGCAGCCACGCCGCAGCCCGCGCCGCCCGCTCCTCCGCTGCTCGCCCGGGCCTGCTCGCGCTCGAGGTCTGGGACTGGGATTTTTGGTTCTTCCGGCCGGACGAGCTCATGGGCAAGGCCTTCGTCGACCTGTCGGCCCTGGCGCTCGAGCCGGGCGAGGTGACCGAGCTCGAGCTGCAGCTGCTGCCGCCGTCGGCGCGCGGGCCCGTCCTGACAGCGTCGGAGCGGCAGCTCAAGGCGCGGCGCGAGCGGCGCGAGCGGCAGCGGCGCGAGCGGGAGGAGCGGGAGGCGCGGCAGGCGCGAGAGGAGGCGCGCAGGCGGCGGCGGCTCGAGGCCCGGGCGGGCGCGGCGTGTGGAGGCGAGGGCGAGGGCGCGGGCGCGGGCACGGGCGCGGGCGGCGGCGGCGGCGGCGGCGGCGGCGGCGGCGGCGGGCCCGCCTACCGTCGGTGGACGGGCGCGGCGGCGGGCGCGGCCGCGGGAGCGGCGGGCGCGGCCGCGGCCACCGCCGCCAGCGCGGCGCGCGGCCTGGCCACGACGGCGTACCGCCGCATTCGCTTTCGCACGCCGCCGCCCGCCGCCGTGTCGCAACCGCAGGATCGGCAACGGCAGCAGACGGGCGGCGGAGGCAGCGACGGCGCCGATCGCGCGGACGCGACCGCAGAAGCAGCGGCAACGGCAACGGCGACACCAGCGGCGGCGGCAGCAGGTGAGCCTGGCGGCGTCAACAGCGGCGGCCTCGCCCGTCGTCCTGCCTCCCCCGCCTCGGAGACCAGCGGCCCCCGCGTCGCCTCCCCCTCCTCCCCCGCGCCTTCTGTGGCCGCCAGCAGCAGCCGCGCCCGCCGGCGAAGCGACGCCAAGCGGCCGCCCTCTGCCCTCGTCGGGCCCGGAGCCGCCGCCGCGCGCGCCCGCCGCGCCCTCCTGTCGGCCTTGCGCGCCGCCCGCGGCGCCAACCCGCCCGCCGCCCAGCTCGGCACCCTGCGCGTCGCCCTCTGGTGGGCCCCCTCGCGCGCGCACCAAGACAGCCCCTCTTTGGATGGCCCCGGCGGAGGGCGCCGCGGCCCGGGCGGCCTCGCGGGCGGCGGCACGCCCTTGGTCGCTGAGGCCGTCTCGTTCTGCCTGCTGCCCGGCGAGACGGCCAAGGTGCCCCCGGTCATCACGCACGCCGCGCTCGGAACCCTGTACCAGGAGCCGTGCGTGGCCTACGTAAAGGTCGTGCTGCGGAGCGTCGACCTGGGATTCTCGCCGCTGGCGTGGCAGCAGACGGCGCAGCGGGAGCGCGAGCGCAAGGAGCGCGAGAGGCGGGAGCGGCAGCGGGGGAAGGAGGCGCGCGAGCGGGAGCGGCTGCTGCACAAGCTGCTGCTGCAGCAGCAGCAGCAGCAGCAGCAGCAGCAGCAGGCGCGGCGGCCGTCGCGCGAGCAGGCGCGGCCGGTTGCGGGCGACGCAGCTGCTGCAGCAGCAGCAGCAGCAGCAGCAGGAGCAGCAGCAGCAGCAGGCACAGCAGCAGGCACAGCAGTATCGGCGCCGACGGGCGCTGTCCTGCCGCCTCACCCGACCGACGAGGAGAGCGCGGGCGCCTGGGCCGCGTGGCTCAGCGCCCAGCGCGAGGCGGCGGCGGCGGACGTCGGGGGAGGCGGCGGCGTCGGGCGCAGCAGCGCGGCCGCGGCCGCGGCGTTGGCGGCGCGCTCGGCCGGGCGAGCGGCAGCGGCGGCTGCGGCGTTTGCCGGCGGCGGCAGCGGCAGCGCGCCCGCGGCCGCCCCCCCGTCCCTCCAGCCGCCGCCGCCGGCGCTCGCGCCGCACAACCGCTCGAGCGTCGCCGGCTCGTCGCCCCCCAGCACCCCGCGCGTCTCGAGCGTCACCTTCCACACGCCCGCGATGCCGCCTCATGCCGCCGGCGCGCCCAGCACGCGCGGCCCCTCGAGCGAGTTTGGCCCCCCGTTCCTGGCGCGTGCCGGCGGCGGCTGCGGCCCGGCCTCGCCGCGCGCGCCGCCGCCCTCGTCGGTCGGCGGCGCCTCGGCGTCGTCCTCCACGGCGCCGCGCGGCTGGCTGGGCGGTGGCGGCGGCGGTCCTGCCGGAGCCCTGCGCCCCCCCACCGGCCGCTTCCCGCCGCGCTTTCCGTCGCAGCTGTCCCTCGCCTCTGTGGGCGAGGGGACCGCTGCGGCGTCCGACGCTGCCGCCGCGGCTGCCGCGGCCGACGCCGCCGACGCCGCCGACGCCGACGCCGCCGCCGGCGTGTCCCCCCCCGCGCCCGGCTCCCCGCTCTTTCGCGACACCGCAGCCGCCGCCGCCGCCGCCGCGGCCGCCACGGCCGTCGCCGCAGCCACGGCCGCCGAGGCGGCCGCGCGCCTGCTCGCGGGCAGCAGCAACATCGGCGACGCCTTTTTTGACGCCTTTTTTGACGCGCCCGCGCCCGCGCTGCAGCGCCTGGCGTTCGGCTCCCGCGGCCCGCTGACCTGCAGCGCGCCGGGCACGCCGCCGTCCACGCACCCTGCGCCCTCGATCGCGGGTCTGTACGACGGCTTTGGTGGTGGTGGTGCCGGTTTCGGGACTGGCGGCGGCGGCGGCACGGCGGGCAACGCCGCTGGGGGTGGGGGCGGAGCGGGGTGGGGCGCGTCGTCGTCGGCGCGCGGCGGCCCGCTCGGGTGGGGCGGCTGGCTCATGGCCGCGGCCGCGTCGCCCCGCCGCCGCTTCTGGCAACACCAGCAGCAGCAGGTGCTTCTGCAGCAGCAGCAGCAGTACCGCGCCCACTTTGAGCAGCAGCAGCAGCAGCAGCATCAGAGGCAGCAGAGGCAGCAGCAGCAGCAGCAGCGACGGCCGCCGCCGCCGCCCGCGGTCGTCTTTGCAAAGGCCAAAATCACCCTCGTCCCGCCGCGCGGCGCCGGCGCCGCGGGCGGGCAGGCCGTCGTGTTCGAGACGGCCCCCGTTAAAGTGCGCCCGGGCACCGGCCGCGCCGTCTTCAACGCCGCGTTCGTGTTCACCGTCGCGCGCCCGCTGCGCGATGAGCGCATCATCGTCGAGGTGGCGGCCCGGGGGCCAGGGCTGCCGCCGGGGACGCCCGGCGGCGAGGCGACGGCGCGGGGTGAGTGGCCGGCGGCCGTGCTGCTCGCGGCTTCGCCGCCCCCCCCCTGCGACTGGGCCTCTGTCTTCCGCCTGCGCACGCACCAGGCGCCGGGGGTGCGCCTGGCGCTGCCGCACGCCAACCACAGCCACCACCACCAGAGGGAATCCCCCTCGGGCGGCGGCGGCGGCGCGGCGGGCCCGGCCGTCGAGCTGCTCTGCCACGCCGCCGACGCCGACACGCGCGCCGCGTACTTTGGCGTGCCCGTGGTGGCTCCGGCGGCGGCCGTCGCAGCCGTCGCCGCAGCAGCAGCCGCCGCAGGCCCGGGCCCGGGCGCGGGCGCGGCGCCGGCGGCCGAGGACGGCGCTGGCGCTGCTGCTGCAGGGCCGGCGGCGGCGGCGGCGGTGTCGGCAGCGACAGCAACAGGGACAGGCCTCGCGTCTTCTCCTCATGGGCCCGCCGCGGCGGCGGCGGCGACCGCGGGCGGCGGCGTCTACAACAGCCTAGCGGCGCTCGCCGCGGGCGGCGCGCCCACGGCAGCCGAGGGGGCGCCTGCTGCTGCAGCCATTGCCGTCGCCGCCGCCGCCGCCGCCGCCGCCGCTGCTGCCGCTGCCGGGGGCGCCGGCGCTGGCGCCGTGGGCGCGCCCGCCGCGCTCGGTTCCGAGCTTGCGGTTCAGAGGGCACCCAGGACGATGTGGCGCGCGCTGTTGCAGCGAGGATGGCGCGTCCGCGGGCTGCGTGGCGCCGCCTCGGCCGCCGCCGCCGCCGCCGCCGCCGCCTCGGCCGCCGCCGCGTCGCTCGCCCTCCCCCCGCGCGCCGCCCTTCGGCCGCGCTCCGCGGCGGGCCAAGCCCTAGCAGCCGCGGCAGCCGCTCCCAGCGCGTGGGCGGAGAACCCCCTGGCGGCCCTGCTACCCCCACCGCTCCTCGCGCCGGCGCCTGCAACACCAGCGGCAGCAGGAGCCCCGCCCGCGCCGCCGCCGGCCCCCCGCCCGCACCCGACGATCGCCGCCGCCGCCGCCTTTGAGCGCGGCGGCCCGCTCGCCACCCTCGACGTCGTGCTGCACCGCTGCGACCTCGACGCCCTCCTGCCGCCGCCGCAGCCGCACCACCCGCACGATGACGGCAACAACAAGCAGCACCAGCACGACGGCGACAAGCAGCCCCAGGCCCACCAGGCCCCCCCCCGCTGGTCCCACTACGTCCTTGTCGCCAAGTGCGGCCCCCACTGGGCGCGCACGCACCCGCGCCGCGACGCGCGCCTGGGGTGGCGGCTGTCGGTGCCCGTCTACCACCCGACGGCGACGCTGATCGTGGCGGCGTTCGCGGTCGCGCCGGCCAAAGGCGACGGGAGCAGCGGCGGGGGGGCGCAGCCCGGCGGCGAGGCCGACGGCGGCGTCGGCGTTGGCGTTGGCGTTGGCGGCGGCAGACAGGCGTCGGCGGCGGCCGCGGCGGCGGGCGGGGTCGCCCCCCCCCATGGCGACGCGGACAGTAAGCTCACGTTTCTCGGCAAGGCCACGTACCGCATCGCCACCCTCGCCTCCCTCGCCCACCGCGAGACCTCCAGGGCCCTCCGCCTGCGCGGGCCCTGGCCCCCGCCCGCCCCGCCCGGGTCGGCCGCCGCCGCCGCCGCCGCCTCGGGCCAGGCCGCCCCGCTGCCGCGCGCCGCCGCCGTCGTCGGCACGCTCTCCGTCACGCTGCGCTGCGAGATCCCCGACCGCCGCCGCCTGCTCGCCGCCTACGACCGCTCCCCCTACCCCGCGGCCGTGCACCTGGCGGCCGTTTTCCAGTCCTCGCCGCGCGACGCCGTCGCCGCGCTGCACCACGCGCGCGTTGCCGCATGGCTGGCCGCGGCGGAGCCGCCCGTGCCAGCCGAGGCGTCTTGGATCCTCATGCAGACGGGGCGGGAGCGCTTCCGGCTGCTGCGCGCGAGGTGAGGAAGCTGTGCTTTGGTTGCCTTTTGTTGTGTTGACGTTGCACGTGCAGACGCGGCGGGAGTCGTCGTTGTCTTCCGCTCAATCCCTCTTTGCCGCCGCCATCGCTCACTCGCTCGCTCTCTCCCTCTCATGTCGCCTCCTCGTCCCCCTCCTCTGCGCTTTCAACACGAGACGGAAAAAACAACAACAGGCACAACATCCAGCGCCTCAAGGAAGCCACTTCGTGGCTCCCCGCCGTCTGGGCCTACCGCCACGACCTGATCGCGTGGCGCCGGCCGCTGCACAACCTCGCCTCCGTGCCCGTCGCCTGGGCCGCCTGCTTCCGCCCGCGCCCGGCGCTCGTGCTCTTTTTGGTGTGGCGGGCGGCGGTCGCGCTGCGGCGCCTGCTGCGCGCCAACGTGGTCGAGTACCTGGGGCCGGACCTGGGCGAGCTGCTGCTCGAGTCGCCCGGGCGCGGGGCGGCGCTGTTCTTGCTCGGCGGAGGAGGAGGGGGAGGTGGGGGAGGGGGCAACGGGCCTGGTGGCGTCTTTGGCGCCGACGAGGGCGACGACGACGACGAGGACGACGACGAGGGCGACGACAGCGATGGCGAGGAGGGCGGCGGCGCCGGCGGCGGCAACGGGGGACGGGGCGGCGGGCCGCTCGCCGCTGGCGACGCGACCGACGACGAGGACGGCGGCGGCGGTGGCTACGGCGGCGAGCGCCTCTACGCAGCCGCGCGCGGTCCCAACGCCTCGTCGTTGTGGGGCGGGGCAGGAGGGGCTGGGGCGGCGGGCGGCGGCCGGGCGGGGGGAGGCGGCGGCGGCGCCGGCCAGGCCGCCGCCGCCGCCGCCGCCGCCGCCGCCGTCGCCCTCTTCCGCCCGCGCCACCTCCAGCGCCTGCGCAGCCTCCAGCGCCGCTACGAGCAGCTCCTGCGCATCTCCCTCGCCGTGCAGAACCGCACCGACGACATCGCCTCGGCCTTTGAGCGCCTGCGCGCCGTGGTCGACGGCACCGACCCCTCCGCCGCGCTGCTGTTTTTCGGCGCGGCGCTCGCGGCGGCGCTGCTCTGCTACGCGCTGTCGCCCGGGGCCGTGATCTTTTGCTGGTGGTGCTGGGAGGTGCTCCGACCCGTGTCGTGGCGCGGCCCGCCCGGGATCAAGGGGCCCATGGCGTTCATCGCCAACCTGCCGAGCCGGTCGCTCGAGAACCTGTGAGGGGAGGGGGGGGGGCCGGCGCCGAACTTTGGGACGTCGACACCGACCCTGCGCATCGGTTTTTCGCGTTTTGGTCATCAACGCCCCCTCCTCTCTCGCTGCCCGATAGAATGTTCATACAGAAATTATTGCCTGACCCTCCAGCGACATAATCGCGCAAACCGACGATCAAGGACGGGGAGCCGCCTCGCCCACAACACAACTTGAACGCGTCCTAGCACCAAGCGCACGTCCCTCTCCCTCTTTGCCCTCGGTCGATCAAGACATCGAGCCTCAAAGCACCTCTGCGAAAGCACGGCCGTTTACAGGGGCGGGCGGTGGCCCTACCGCCGCGGAGAGACAATGAACTGAGGACCCCTGCTCCTTCATCTCGGCGCGCGACCTCTTCCCGCCGGGTGACGCGCCGCTTCAGGCGCCTAAGCGAGCACCATGGCGGCCCCGATGCCGCCGCCCGCGGGCGGCAGCGCCACCCATTACGACCTCAGTGAGGTGAGTGCCCCGTTTCGGTTGCCGCCGTCGCGACGTTGCTGCCCCGAGCGACCGCGCGCGCGTCCTCGGTTCGTCGCGTCTCTCTCACGCCCCGCCCCCCCCTCGCAAAAAACCACCCCCTCCCCACCACCCTCCAAAAACACAGACCGCCCGCCGCGACGCCGCCCAGCAGGACCAGGTCCTCCGCGAGTTCGAGCTGCGCCGCGCCGCCCGGCAGGTCGTCGTCCCCACGGACGACGGCCGCGTGCGCGCCATGCTGCGGCAGCTGGCGCTGCCCGTCACGCTCTTCGGCGAGCGCGAGCTCGACCGGCGGGACCGGCTGCGGCGACACATCGCGGAGCACGGGGGCACGGTGGACGCGGCGGTGGCGGCCGCGGGGGCGCTGCTGGTGGTGGGCGGGGTGGTGGTCGGGGGCGGGGGCGGGGGCGCGGCGGGAGCGGGGGGGGGGGGCCGGGGCGCGAGGAACAAAAGAGGGGGGGGGGGGGGGGGGGTTGAATAGATATAAAGCGCACGACTAGCTAGCGGAGAGGTGCCCTGCGCGCGGACAGGAAACAGGTGGTGGGGTGAAAACGTTGGATCTTGGCCTGTACAAGATATTCGTCTGTTCATTTGGAGATTGTTCACTAAGCAATACGAATCTTGGCACTGCCCACTTCCTGTACCCCCCCACTGCATTTTGCCATCAATATTGCGCAATATATATGCATTTTCCCCCGCTTCTCCCCTGTTTTGTCATTCAACATAGAATATTGGTAGTGGTGTTGGAAATATCGTGTAAAGGTCAAGTTGGATCAAAGGTGCCCCGTGTGCCTAAGTAATTCGGGTTTTAGGGGTGCGCGACTCACTAGCGGAGAGAACTGGCCGCGAAAAGCATGATTGCGCGGAATTAATAAGTAAGCAAAGCAAGCCTGGTCGAAAATAGCGGGTTGACCCTTAACCTAGTCTCTGGGTGCAAGGCGGGTGGAATAGTTAGGGGTGTTTTGCCCTGCGCGCGCCTACAGTAAGAGGGGGGGGGGGGGGAACACCCTACATGTTGAGTAGTTATAGGGTGCGCGACTCGCTAGCGGAGAGGTCGCGTGGGTTAATCCGCTATAACCAGAACGGGCACTAATGGAAGTATTAAAGGTGCCCTGTGCGCCTAACTGATTCAACCTCCAGTTTCCTGTAATCAAAACGACGAAACTCTTCATCGAAACTCGCTGAGGTACCTGAGCAAATTGAATTAACCCATCGCGGTTCATTAGTAGCTGCAGGGCACCTTTAAGAGGAGAGCTAAAGATAGATCTAATCCGATGAGTTACCTTTGCATGGTCTTTGGCGATGGTGGGGTCCGGCTGCTGGGTGATAGAAAAGTTAGAGCTATCTAAATGACTATCCATAGGCATGCTATAACCGGAACGGGCACTAATGAAAGTAGTAAGAAGAGAGCTATAGATAGATCTAATGCATGTGTATATATACAAATATATATATATATATATATATATATATATATATATATATATATATATATATATATATATATATATATATATATATATATATATATATATATATATATATATATAT
>Ga0105054_10010123_pt1 | contig 12072 bp, 9 predicted proteins | sample BON02_FD_78091 | JGI IMG/M metagenome (GOLD analysis project Ga0105054, IMG submission 78091) | Freshwater microbial communities from Lake Bonney liftoff mats and glacier meltwater in Antarctica - BON-02 (megahit assembly) | ecosystem: Environmental > Aquatic > Freshwater > Ice > Glacier... | reverse complement strand
GACGAACACCAGCGCTTCAAGCGGCCGACCCAGCGATGCAAGGCTGACGCGAGCGTGATACCCGAGAATCGCCGCGGACGATTCCAGGTCGCGCACCCGGTTCAACATGGTCGACGGCGCAAGGTCAGCAGCCTCAGCCAACGCCCGGTTGGTCGTCCGCCCATCTTGCTGTAACCGTTGGAGGACCTCAAGATCGACTCGGTCTCGGACTGGCTCTCGCATGATCGAATTCCCTTCGCTTCGAGGTGAGCTCATTGCCGCAGAAGCAAACTCTCTTCGGTCCATTTGATATATACCGTATTATATTCAGTCGTCTTGCACAACAACTGAACATTGAACATACTCGGAACCGCTGGGAGCGACTCGGCAGTGATTCGGAGGACCCATGGCACTGATCGACACGTACCAACTGAACGACCGATATACCGCTGACGAAGGCACCGCGTTCCTGACCGGAATTCAGGCGCTGGCACGCATTCCGCTCGACCAGCTCCGAGCAGATCGCCGAGCGGGACATCGCACCGCAGCCTTTGTGTCCGGATATCAAGGGTCGCCGCTCGGCGGCCTGGGGGCCGAAGTCGAGCGCGCCAGCGCCACCGCCCCCGACTTGCCCATCGTCTTCGAGCAGGGCGTCAATGAAGAACTCGCCGCCACGGCGGTGATGGGATCCCAGCTCGCGATGTCGCGCTCCGACGCGCTCTACGACGGCGTCGTCGGACTGTGGTACGGCAAGGCCCCGGGCGTTGATCGAGCAGCTGACGCGCTCCGGCACGCGGTGTTTGCCGGTACCTCAATGCTGGGTGGCGCTGTCGCCATTGTCGGCGATGATCCGACCGCAAAGTCGTCAACGATTCCTGCATCGTCAGCTGGCCTTGCCGCCGACATGCACATGCCACTCTTTTACCCCGGCGATCCCGCCGAAGCGCTCGACCTCGGCCGCCATGCGATTGCACTGTCGAGGGCAACGGGCCTGTGGTCCGCGTTGAAAATCGTTACCGATGTCGCTGACGCGACCGGCTCCGTCATCCTCGATCCCGAACGGATCCAACCGGTCATGACATTGCACGAAGGTCGACCGTACGAACGCACTCCGAACGGCAGGTTGCTCGCGCCCCACACCCTCGACATCGAACGCGAAATCGTCGAGGTCCGGTACGACCTGGCGCGCCGATACGCAAGCGACAACCAGCTCAACGAGGTCACCGTCAACCCGGCCGACGCGTGGATCGGCATCGCCGCATCGGGAATCACGTACCGCGAGATTCGCGAGGCGCTCAGTCGACTCGGCCTTCGATCCGATGCCGACATCGCTGCTGCGGGCATCCGCCTGCTGAAGATGCGGATGCCCATTCCGTTCGACCCGGCAACAGTCCGCAACTTCGCGCGGGGCCTCGAGACACTCTTCGTCGTCGAGGAGAAGCAGCCAAACCTCGAAACGTTGATCAAAGACGCGCTCTACGCCATTCCCGGCTGTCCGCAGGTCATCGGAAAGTTCGACACCGCCGGCGATCGACTGCTCCCTGCGTGGGGCTCGCTCGACGCAGACATCGTCACTCCGGTATTCCGCTCACAACTCACGGCGCGCCTCGGCGAACGCCTTGCCCCGGCACCGACCACGCGTGAGCGTGTACTCATTCCCGTTACCGCAGCGCGCACGCCGTACTTCTGCTCGGGGTGCCCGCACAACCGCAGTACCGAAGTGCCAGAAGGGTCCGTCGTCGGTGCCGGAATTGGTTGCCACACGATGGTGCTGTTCATGGACGATCAACGTGTGGGTGACGTGGCGAGCCTCACCGTGATGGGCAACGAGGGCGCTCAGTTCATCGGCATGGCCCCGTTTGTCGGGACCGACCACTTCATCCAGAATCTCGGCGACGGCACGTATTTCCACTCTGGGCAACTCGCCATCCAGGCCGCAGTTGCAGCGGGAGTCAACGTCACGTACAAACTGCTGTACAACGGCACCGTCGCGATGACCGGCGGGCAAGATCCGCAGGGCCAACTCGGCGTCGGCGCTGTTGCCCAGATGTTGCTGTCGATGGGCGTCACCAACGTCGTCATCACCAGCGACGAGCCTGAGCGTCATGCAAAAGGATCGATACCCGGTGAGGTCGAGGTCTGGGACCGACGCCGCTTACTGGAGGCCCAGGAGAACTTCGCAGCAGTCGAGGGCGTCACGGTGATCATCCACGATCAGGCATGTGCTGCCGAGGCGCGCCGCGATCGCAAACGAGGCCTGATCGAAACACCGAACCAACGAATCGTGATCAACCAACGAATTTGCGAGGGCTGCGGTGACTGCGGGGAGGTCAGCAATTGTCTATCTGTCGAGGCCGTCGAGACCCCCTTCGGCACGAAACGCAGCATCAACCAGACCACCTGCAACCTCGATTTCAGCTGCCTCGACGGCGACTGCCCGTCGTTCATGTCCATCTCCCAACGCAAACTTGGCCGGGTGCGCCGCTGGCTCCGCGCACGCTCCACCACTGCATCACCCACATCCCCTCGCGCCACACACAGCACGCCTCAACTTGACGGCGATGGGCTGGCGGCCCCGACACCTGTGGTCCCCGTCGACAATTTCGACATGCGGATCACGGGTATCGGCGGGACCGGCGTCGTCACAGTGGCGCAGATTCTTGGCACAGCAGCAATGCTCGATGGGTTCCAAGTTCGCGGATTGGACCAGATCGGACTGTCTCAAAAGGCGGGGCCAGTGGTCAGCGATGTTCGGCTCTCCACCGCTGCGCCGAGCCCGACGAATCGAGTCGGCGAAGGCCAGGCGCATTTACTCCTCGCACTCGATCAACTGGTCGCTGCGTCTCCGAAGGGCCTGGCGACTTGTAACCCAAACAGCACCGTGGTGGTCGGCTCGACATCACCGACTCCGACGGGCCAAATGGTCACGGACGATTCGATCGAGTTGCCCGATGCTGACACCCTCGCCGAGTCGATCTCGGCAGTCACGTCCAGCGTGCAGCATTGGGTCGATGCACAGGCGGTTTGTAAGGGCCTCTTCGGTTCAACAGCAGCGGCGAACATCTTCATCGTCGGCATGGCCATTGAGGCCGGATGCCTTCCGATCGCGCCCGAGTGCGTCGAGCGCGCCATCGAACTCAATGGCGTTGCGGTTGCAGCAAACGTGCAAGCGTTTCGCTGGGGTCGAACCCAGATCAGCCGACCCGACTTCGTCGCTTCCACGACGAACGGCGAGGGCTTGACCACGATAGTGGCCGTCGAAATAGACCCCAGCTCGGCCGCGCGGATCACCGCACTGAGGACCACCGGCCAGGAGCATGAACAGTTGAGGCGATACGCCAGCGAGCTGTCTGCCTGGGGAGGGCCCGGCGATGTCGAGCGCTGGCTCGACCTGCTTGAGACCGTTGCAGCGATCGAGTCCCAGCTCAGCAACGAGGCTGGACAGCCACTGCTTGAAGCGGTCGCTGCGGGCTTGTTCAAGCTCACTGCGTACAAAGACGAGTACGAGGTCGCCCGGTTGATGACCTCGCCGGAAGCGCTTGCGGAAGCACGCGAGGTTGCGGGAACAAACGGCTCGGTGTCGTGGAAGCTCCACCCGCCGATGATGCGCGCGCTCGGACTCGAGCGCAAGATCAGCGTCGGATCGTGGGCGACGCCCGCCGTTCGTGGGCTGGCGCGCAGCAAGCGGCTTCGTGGAACGATCGCCGATCCGTTCCGGTGGGCGAAGGTTCGCAGGGTCGAGCGCGAGTTGGCCGATGAATATCGGACGGCTGTTATTCGGACTCTGGGACAGATCCACCCCGAGAACTATGCCGCAGCCGTGGCGTTGGCGGAGCTCCCCGACTTGGTCCGTGGGTACGAGGACATCAAGCTCGCATCGGTCGAGCGCTATCGCAGCGCGCTCAACGAGGCGCTGACAGCGCTGTCCTAAGGCAGCCAGTTCTTCGCCGAGGGCGGCCACCCCATCCAGTCAGACGGAGCGCCGTATTGGAAGTCTGGAAACGAAGTCGCCAGGGAAGGGAATTCGGCCGGTGCTTGGCCGACGTCGCAGCACGGACGATTGCCAACGGTGATGACGCGGTGCCCTTCCACCGGAAGATCGCCTCGATTCCGGCCCGCTCAACGGCCTGAGCGATGGCGATTGACTCGTCCCACGCGACTTTCAGCGACTCGGGTACATCGGTCATCGAACAACTACCGCTGACGTTGACGGTGACCCCGAAGATCCCGAAGACCCCAAGCGTCAGGCGGTCCTGGCTCGGGTGAAGCGGGCTCCTCGACGCAGGAGTACTCGTTGCATTGCCCTTCGGACAGCATGCTCTGATCGTCTTCGATCGCCACATGCGTCAGTGACCGACTCGGCACTATCACAGTTGACAGGTAACGTCGTTATGACACTAACGACGATTCAGCTATCGTGCGTGCAGAGCGACCATGGGGGTCCGAGCATGAAGATCTCGTTCAAGACGCAACCGCAGAACGGCGACTGGGCACCACTCGAAGCGCTCTGGCGGGAAGCGGACACGATTGACGAGCTGTGCGCAGGCTGGCTGTTTGACCACTTCTACCCGATTCTGACCGGCGACTTGTCGGGCCCTTGCTTCGAAGGGTGGACCGCGCTGTCGTATCTGGCCGGCGTGACCGAGCGGCTCCGACTCGGACTCATCGTCTCGGCCAATCCGTACCGGCACCCTGCGCTGTTGGCCAAGATCTGTGGAACCCTCGACGAGATCTCCGGCGGACGCCTTGAGATCGGTCTGGGCGCCGGGTGGAACGTTGAGGAAACAGCGGCATACGGGATTCCGTTCCATGGAGCAGGTACTCGCTTGGACGCTCTCGAAGAGGCCTGCCAGGTACTGGACAGCCTGCTGACCCAGAAGGTGACGAACATCCAGGGCGAGCATTACCAATTGACCGACGCCTACTGCGAGCCGAAGGGTCGCCAGACACCTCGGCCGCCATTGATCATCGGCGGGGGCGGCGAGAAGCGGACCTTGCGCATCGTGGCCAAGTACGCAGATCACTGGAACTTTCCCGGCCGCACCGGCGAAGAACTTCGACCCAAGCTCGAGGTGTTGCACCGGCACTGCACCGACGTCGGACGCGACCCCGCCGAGATCGAGGTGTCCGCGCACATCTTCCCGCCACACGACCCCCAGACCGTGGTCGCAACGGCCAAGGACCTCCGGGCAGCCGGATGCGACCACGTCATCATCTACATGACAGCACCGTTCCACATCGACCAGCTCCGCACCGCGGCACAAGCCCTCGCCGACGCTGTCGGATGACCACATGTCGCATCACCTCGAGCTGTGCATCAGTTCGGGTAAATGGGTTGGAGAGGAACTTGCGGTGTTCGCCTTCAACGAAGACGAGGTCGCAGTGGTCCTCGGCCCCGATCACAGCCTCGACATGCATCGTCTGCTCCGTCACCGGTCGCCGAAGGCTGGCTGTTCTTGGCGACAGTGACCGTTCTGTTCTCGGCCTGAGTCGCTTCTCCACAACCTTGGAACCCGAGCACCCAAACCGGCGACGCTGAGCCACCCGCGCCGGCGCCCAGCGCGACCGGACCCGATGGATCGACCAACGCAAAGGTGCGCTTCCGATCCGAACGCGATGGTTCAACTTGCAATCGTTGAACGTGACCGTGCTACGGTCCTTTCTTGTAGTCGTTAGGCACACAACGACGCTCATGGGGAACAAGGGGAACAATGGTTCAACAGATCATCGCCGGCCTACAGTCCGGCAGCACTTACGCCATGCTCGCGTTAGCGGTCGTCTTAATCCTCAAGGCGACCGACGTGCCGAACTTCGCAACAGCCGAAATGGGCCTCGTCCCAGTGTTCGTCATCTGGCAACTCCTTGACTCCGGTTGGAACTATTGGCTCGCCGTGCCAGTTGGCATCGTGTTCGGCGTGGTCCTGGGGCTCGTCATCGAACGCCTCCTGATCCGCCCAATCCTCGCCGAATCGCACTTTGCTTCTGTGCTAATGACGATCGGAATCTCCGTCGTGCTCGGCTCTGCGATCCAACTGAGGTGGGGATCGGATCCTCGCCGCATCGACGCTCCGTTCAGCGGCAACTTTCAAATCGGCGGCAACTACATCACCTATGACCAACTCATGATCATCGGTCTCGGTGTCGCTTTCATGCTCGGATTGCTGTTCTTCTTCCGCACGCCATGGGGCGTACAAATGCAGGCGGTGGCAGAAGACCGGGTCACACCGCGATTGCTCGGCGTGCGCGTCGGCCGAGTCTTCTCGGTCTCTTGGGGGCTTGCTGCAGCGATTTCAACCGTCACCCTGCTCCTGCACACACAGGCATCGGTCCTGACCGATGCTGCCGCTGGACCCCTCATCTTGAAAGCGTTTGTCGCTGCAACGATCGGTGGCTTTGGATCAGCGACTGGCGCCTTCCTCGGCGGGCTCGCCCTCGGGGTCTTCGAAAACCTGTCTGGCTTTTACATCAACACCGGCAGTCGAGCGGCCGTCGCCATGATCTTCGTCGTCGTCATCTTGATGGCCAAACCCGAAGGCCTCTTCAGCCAGGCCCGTCCGAGGGAAGTTTAAGTGGCCGGTTCACGCATCAACATCTCAGCCGGGCTTGCCGTCCGGATCGCATTTGGGTTGGCGTCGATCGCGCTGGCCTTCTTGCTGCCGAGTCTCCTCAACCCATACCGGCTGTTTCTCGCCACCTTGATCGTGGTATTTGCCACGGCTGGTGTCGGCCTGGTGATCATCATGGGGTGGACCGGCCAAATCGCGCTCGCACATGCCGCATTCATGGGCATCGGCGCCTACATGACAAACTGGCTCTTCAGCGACGTCGGTATCCCCTGGGTGTTCTCCCTCGTCCTCTCGGGACTGTTCGCAGCAGTGGTCGGCGCCCTCATCGGATACCCCGCAGCCCGACTCCGCGGCTTTTACCTTGCGATTGCCACCCTCGCCTTCGCCGAATTGATCACCCGAATGTTCGTCGAAATCGACACTGTCACGGGCGGCATTTCCGGAGCCTCAATCGAAATTATCCAACTGTTCGGACTCGATTCAGACCAAAGCCATTGGTACATCGCCGTCATCTTGGCAATCGCGGTGTTCTGGGGCGCTCATCGCCTCGGAACGACAGCGTTCGGCCGTTGCCTTCGGATGGTGCGAGACGCCGAGATCGCAACTGGGTCGCTGGGAATCAACGCCACGAACTACAAGTTGTTCGCGTTCGCCATCTCGGGGTTCATCGCAGCGCTCGCTGGCGGCCTCTTTGGTCAGTTGCTCACGTTCGCCACACCCGACACCTTCCGCACGACGCTCCTGATTCAATTCCTGGTTGTCGTGTTCATCGGCGGCGTCACACAACTCACCGGGGCCGCCGTCGGAGCCGTCTTCGTGATCACCTCCCGCGAGCTCCTCCAAGACGTCGGCGACTGGCAGCGATTCGCGTTCGGCCTCTCGCTGGTACTCGCGGTTCGCTTCCTGCCCGGTGGGATCACATCGCTCGTGGGCCTGCTGAAGGGCCTCCGCCGCACCGACGCCCATGAAGCTCCGACCGTTGCAAGGGCCCAGTGACGACATGACCGTTCCCACCTCACTCTCGGTCGCCGATGTACAAGTGTCATTCGGCGGCAATCACGTTCTCAAGGGTGTCAACCTCACCTGCGAACACAGCTTCACCGGACTGATCGGCCCAAACGGCGCTGGCAAGACGACGCTCTTCAACGTAATTTCCGGCTACGTCGCACCGTCGAGCGGCTCTGTCCATATCGCCGGACGCGACGCAACAGCAGCGTCTCAGACGGCCGTCGCAGCAATGGGCGTCGGGCGAACGTTCCAGACGCCAAAACTGATCGGTGACATCAGCGTCCTCGACAACGTCTTGATCGGGATCAACGGCCAAGCAACGCTGTTCAATCAAGTACGCGAGGCACTCTTCTTTTCGCGATCAGCAGGAATCAATCGGGCGCGCGCTCGCGACGTCCTCGCTCAGTTCTCGCTGAGCGACGTCGCCGACGTCGAAGCAGCGTCGCTCCCACTCGGATCGCAAAAAATCGTCGAGGTCTGCCGGGCTCTCGTTGCCGACCCGACGCTGCTCTTCCTCGACGAACCTGCAGCAGGCCTTGGCCGAGATGACGTCGAACACCTCGTCACTCCCTTGCGAGCCTGGGTCGAAAAACACGGCACCAGCGTCGTGATCATCGAGCATGATCTCGAGCTCGTGACAAACCTCTGCGAGGACGTGGCGGTCTTGCACCTCGGCACAATCATCGCCCGCGGCACGCCGACAGAGTGCATGAGTCATCCGCAAGTCATCGAAGCATATTTGGGGGTCGGCGTTGCTAAAGATACGTGAGCTCGAGTCGGGTTACGGCCGAATCCAGGTGTTACGCGGGATTGATCTTGACGTTGCCGAAGGCGAGATCGTCTCTGTTCTCGGCGCCAACGGCGTCGGAAAGACAACAACGCTGCGAGCGATCTCCGGCATCATCCCGGGCTGGACCGGATCGATCGAGTTCGAGGGCCATCGTTTCACCAATGAAGTGCCAGAGAAACGTGCCGCCCGAGGCATCGGGCACGTGCCCGAGGGCCGCGGCATCTTAACGTCATTGACGGTCGGGCAGAATCTCGAACTCGGCACCACTCTCCGCACTGATTCGTCGAAAGAAATCCAGCGCGACCACGACCGACTCCTCGACCTGTTCAACCCGTTGGCAGGGCGGCTCAATGAGCCTGCTTCACAGCTGTCAGGTGGTCAGCAGCAGATGCTCGCTGTCGCACGGGCACTGATCGCCCGGCCCCGACTCATGATGATCGACGAGCTCTCATTCGGGCTCGCTCCGCTCCTCGTCGATGAACTCTTCGGGCTCATCCGCGAACTCCGTAACGAGGGAACAACGTTTCTCCTCGTCGAGCAGCATGCCGGTGCAGTCGCCATCTCAGATCGCGTCTACGTCGTCTCCGGCGGAAGGACGATCATCGAGTCAGCAGCCGACCAACTCGACACCGCCAGTCTCGTCCGCTCGTACCTCGGCGACGCTGCCGCAGACAGCCAAGTTTCAACCGCAAACAACACATCAACAAACAAACAGGGGGATCAGATATGAGAAGTGCACCGAACCGACGAGCGTTAGCGGTCATCGCCGCGCTCGCACTCGTCACGACCGCATGCGGGAGTGACGACGACACAGCCGAGCCAGCCGCCACCGCTGAATCGTCAACAACTGACGAGGCAACAACTGACGAGCCGGCGGAAGCTGAAGCATCGGCCTCAACCGTCTGCGCCGAGCCCAGCCAGGGCATCAGTGACACCGCTATCAAGATCGGCACGTCGCAACCTCTCTCCGGCGCGGCAGCGACCGCTGGCGAGGCCTTCAAGGCAGGTATCGAGGCTGCGGTTCAGGAGCGAAACGACGGCGGCGGCATCAACGGTCGCACCGTTGAACTCACCGTGCTCGACGACGGTTTCGAGGCCGCTCGATCGGTCGCCAATATTCGACGGCTCGGTGACGAAGAGGAAGTCTTCGCCGTCGTCAGCCCAGCTGGTTCAGCCAACCTGCCAGGCAGCTGGGAGTACCTCAGCAGCAAGGGCATGCCGATGTTCGGCCCGGTACTCCCGCCCGACCCCGACCTGCAAGAGGTCTACCTGATCGGCACTGGTCACTCAGATCAGGTTCGACTGATTGTGGACTGGCTTGCTGAGCAGGGTGTGACGTCGATTGCTTTGCTCCGCCAGGACAACGATCTCGGCGCAGCCTTCAAGTCCGGCATCGAAGAGCAAGCCCCGAAGCACGGCATCGAGATCGTCGCTGAAGAGACTGTGGAGCCGAATAGCACCGACATCGCCAACCAAGTCCTTAAGATCCGTGATGCCGACCCAGGTGCCGTCATCTCAGGAGCAGACAACGTTCAGACCGCCCTGCTCCTCGACCAGGCATATGACATTGGCTGGGAGCCGATCATCGTCGGCAACTCGTCGACCGCTGGTCCTGGAGCGGCCGGCACTGTTGGCGCCGCCTCGCCGGAGGCAGCAGATGGCCTCTACGGCTCCGCAATCCTCGCGTTTACCACGGAGGACACGCCAGCGGTTCAGGCCTATCGAGCTGCGATGGATGCTGCCGGTCATGCAGATCTGGCCGACAACACCTTCGGTCTGCAAGGGTACGCACACTCGATCATCTTGTACGACACGATTGAGATGATGGGCGACGACCTGTGCTGGGACGCATTGCACCAGACACTCGAATCCCTGGACGGCTTCGAGACTGGTCTCGTCGCTCCGGTGAGCTTCGGTCCAGTGCCCGGTGGCCACAGCGGTACCTCCGGCGCCCGCATGGCTCAGTACACCGGCGGGGAGTGGGTCTTCGTGACCGACTTCCTCGAGCCGCAAGACTGACATGACACCCGAGGGAGCGGTGCAAACGCACCGCCCCCTCGGCATGCCCGGGGTCATCCCGCTCGTGGGAATCTGCTCGATCGCCGTCGGCATGGGCGCTGCCCTCGGGTTCGTCCCCGGCTACGTTTCGACCGCACTCCAGGCCGACCTCGACATCTCCCGGGCACAAGTCGGCCTCCTGATCTCCGTCTACTTCGGGTCAACCGGAATCGGTTCTATCCTCGGTGGACGCCTCGCCGACCGATACGGGGCGCGGCTGGTGGTCGCTTCCGATCTCGCCCTCGTCGCCGGATGTGGTGCTCTGGGCGCCTGGCAAAGCCGATTCGAGATCCTTCTCGCCACATCGGTGGTTGCTGGCGCCGGGTATGCATGGGCGAATGCCGGAACCAACCTTGCTCTCGCGAGACACATCCCGCCTCACCGCCGTTCCATCGCCATATCGGTCAAGACAGCCGGCGTCCCGGCGGTAGCCGGCCTCTCAGCACTCATCGCGACGCCTGCGGCGAGCCGCTGGTCCTGGCAGGCTGTTTGGTGGTCGATCGCGGCGATCGCCTTGGTCTCAGCCATTGCAGCCTGGTTCATGCTCGATGATGATCGACCAATCCCCAACAGGGGGGACTCAACGGCTGCGCTGCCGGCCGGGTTCTGGTGGTTTTCTCTTGCCGCATTCCTGCTCGTCGGAGGTTCGCAACCGCTCTTCTCCTGGCTCGTCCCCTACCTTGAGGAATCCCTTGGGCTCGGGCCCGTCGCAGCCGGCGGCATCGCAGCCACCGCTGCGGGTGCGGGAGTCGCTCACCTCGTCGTCAACGGCATGGTGGACGACCGTCGAGGGGCCGCCCACCGAATGGAACGAATGGCGGGATTCTCCGCCGTTGCTGCACTCGGCACGCTTGCCGTACTGAGTGGTCTCGTGCTCGGTGTTGTGCCGGTCGCACTCGGTGCAGTCACTGGACTCCTCGCGCAGCTAGCGGCGATCGGCACAATGCACTCCGCCATCGTCGATCGGGCGCCGAACGCGGTCGGCCGCGCCACCGGGGTCACGATGACCGGCTATTACCTGGGGGCCCTCGTCACCCCGATTGGGTTCGGTGCACTCGTCGATGCCACCGGAACGTACGCGTGGAGTTGGCTGGTTGTCGTGGGCATGCTCGCGGCTGCGGGACCCGTTTGGCTCATGGGTCGTTCCGTCCCAATCCAATTGAGCTGACCAACTCCGCGGCACGTTCCCAGCGAAAGCATCAACCAAACGTGAGAACGACAGTCCGAAGCAGCGCGCCGCAACCTCACGCTCTCCGAAGTCGTCACCATCCTCGTTGAACCCGTCCTCAAGCGGGTCTCAGGGTGACCGAACCGAGTGGGCGTTCGTGGTCGTCGGCGAATCGCACAGCGGGGTCACCGGCACTTAACCGTCCTCCACCCGAACCACGTCGACGCCTTCACCTTCTTGCCGTAAGCCCAACTACTTCAAAAACGGTCGTGCCACATGCGTGCCACGCCCAGAGGAAAACAGCGGGCCACAGCAGTCATCACCTGCAGTTCAGAACTACGGCAAACGCCCTGCTCAACCGGCATTTCCCCAGCGTATGGGCCTGTGGCACCATCAGCTTGGCCTAGCTTTTTCCCAAGCTGAATACGCGGGTTCGATTCCCGTCATCCGCTCCAAGTAAACACCCTGTTCAGAAGCGGTTTCTGGCTCCACCGACCGTCAAG
>Ga0105054_10010122_pt1 | contig 12073 bp, 8 predicted proteins | sample BON02_FD_78091 | JGI IMG/M metagenome (GOLD analysis project Ga0105054, IMG submission 78091) | Freshwater microbial communities from Lake Bonney liftoff mats and glacier meltwater in Antarctica - BON-02 (megahit assembly) | ecosystem: Environmental > Aquatic > Freshwater > Ice > Glacier... | reverse complement strand
TACCAAAAATGTCTGCAATAGTATCCTCGTATCCGTACCCCATCCAGCACCAATGCCAATAATGAAAGGAATCAAAATATGACCAGAACCTGTCGCAAAATTTTGATACTTCAACTTCTTTAGCTCCTTCGAAACTAAAACCTCGTCAGGAGATACGTTTATTTTTAAACATCAAAAATCTTTTTAAAGCTGCATTTCTACGTTGGATCTAGTTCAGGTATGAAGTTGTGTTTGGCGCTATTGTTAGCTTCTGTGGAAGCCTCCGAAGTGGACAATCTTCTTAAGACGCTGAGGTTTAAAAATGAAGCAGGCGTTGTGAAAAGCCAAGATGTTTATGAATTGAGAAGCATTCACAGCATCTACAATGAGCAATACTCCTATCGCGGTAACGGTAGCTATGAGTACCATGCCAACCAGTACGTGAATTATTTATTCAAGCAGACTTCCGATGGAACGGCTACTCCGCCTAATGGTATGCGATCATCAGTGCCTTTAGGGCCTTTAGGTCAGGGGTCGTTGGAATTGCGAGCTGATGGTACATTCATGGATTGGCGCGGGATTTTCAACAACAACATTTACACCCCGGAGAAACACTGGGCCCAGAAAATGGATGTGGATGACGCAGTTCTTGGTTTTAAAATTCAGGGGACTAGTTCTTTGATAAGAACTCACCCTCCCCTAAGTGGTTCTGCATTACCAGTTGTTGAATCTCTTAGTTACACGGGAGCTTTCCCAGTGTCCAAGTTACAGGTGGAATCAAAGTCAGCTGGACCAGTGTTGATATCTGTGTATGCATACAGTTCATTCAAGGTGCACGATGTGGCTAAGTCTACTATTCCGATGATTTATCTATCGGTGCTATTCAAAAACACGGATCCTGATAAACGTGTCAACAGTACTTTATTTTTTAATATGCCAAATGTTATTGGAGGTTCATGGACGTCTAATGATGACTCTATCACGTTGAATAAAGTGTTGGGAGTTTCATTGATGGATCGAGTGACGAGTGGGAATTTCACAGTCGGAGTCACTGGTGCAGATCGCGTTGACTTTATGACAGCATCGTCATTGGAAAAGACGTGGGCAATGTTTGAGTCCGGTTCGTTTGCATTTAATGATGGTCAACATGGGGCGATGGCATCTAGGATAGAGCTAGCACCAGGAGAAGAGCGGACGATGACTATTGGACTGAGTTGGTTCTTTCCAATAGACCTCTGGGGTTCTACTGACATCGGTCACAACTATGCCAATAATTTTGGCTCTTCTGTGGATGTATTCGATACACAGAAGCACAGAGTGGACGAGGTTCTAAGCGACATTCATGAATGGCAGACCACCTGTTTCAACAACAGCCTGGAAACGAGACTTCAAGATGCGCTAGTGAATTCTCCGTCATTTTGGGGCAAAACTGCGTTGTTTACAAAGGATGGAAGATGGAGGCAATTTGAGAGCCATTCTTGCGCTCAAATGGAACCACCTCATATTCATTTGCCTCGGATGCTAGGATACAAATTGTTCTTCTCCGACTTGGAACGACAAACACTCGATTTGTACTCGAAGCAGTTGAATCCAGGAACCGGAATGCTGGATGAACTGTTTGGTGGATCTTGCACTATTAAACCCACGATCAATACGCCTTCTGATCTTGATAAAGGCGCCGGGGGGGCTAGAGCCGACGACAATCCAGCCTTTGTGATTGATGTGTACATGAACTATCTGATGGACAAAGATGGCTTGCAATTGCTGCATCACAAATGGGTACAAGCAAAATTGGCGTTGGTTTTCATATTGAAAAACGCGCCATCTCCTTTTCATTTGACTTACAGATTGGTAAACACCAATGATGAACATGGGCTGATAGGCGATATCGGTTCTTACAATTCGTTTTTCTATCTCACAAGCCTAGCAGCAGGTGTTGAAATGGCTAAACTAATGGGAGATGATACGTTTGCGAATGAAATGCAAGTGAAATTAGATATTGGGAAGACATCTTTGCACGAGAAGTTTTGGAATGAGGATGAAGGTTATTATGGACAAGCGTGGTGTGATAAGAATGCAGCACCTGCAGCTTCAAAAGCACTTCAATCAGATGTGCTGTTTGGACTGCTGTGGGCCAATGTCTTAGGTCTGGCCTCCAAAGTTGGTATTCCTGAAAACCGTCTCAGGGATCATCTCATGAATGAACGAAAGCGTAACATCACCCCATATGGACTGACATTTACCACCAATCGAATAGCATCGGTGTATCAAGGGCGTTGTATGCCTGACCGTTCCGAAGAGCCAAAGGCGGATTTTGTAGATGAAGACGTCTGGAATGCTCATTCAATGAGTCACGCAGCGCTTTCCATCTATACCCGGGCTGGGACAACAAGCGATGCTATGAATGTTGCAGGTTTAGTGCTAGATGCTTACCGAGTGAAGATGAATGATCAATGGGATTATAGGGACACTACCACCGCCTATGATGATTCTGTAGTGCCAAAGAAGGTAGATCCTCTGGGGCTATGGCGCCCTAGTGTGAATTCTCATTATGGTAGGCAGACTATTTTCTGGGCCATTCCGTTAGCACTAACAGGGCAAGTTTTTGATGACAAGAATAACGCACTACATTTGAACCCACATCCTTCATTCTTTGAAAGTCAAGAGAATTCGTGGCCTGTTTTCACACCGACAGCCACTTTGATCATGAGGCAACAGAAGAACCATGTTTTTATCAATCTGCTGGTGGGATCTCTTGATCTTTCAAGTATTCAGGTTGTGTCATCCTTTTTAGGCAGCTCCATTAGTGCAACAAAAGATGAGTTGGTATTTACCATGTCCAACGACGATACATCCGAAATTATGTAATCCAAAAGACGTGGTTAATATATTGGGGTTCTTTGAAAAAACTACCGTTTACTAAAAGTGAAACAACTTAATTCATCCCAGTTTACAACGAGATTTCAATTTTGAATTCCTTCAAGAAAGGGTCTACTTCGCTTGTGAAATGGTGTGGTTTGACATAGCCTTTGGTGGACGACTGTTAGGTAGATTGGAGTTCGAGCTCTATGAAAATGTTGCGCCTCTAACAGCAGCGAACTTTCGATGTCTATGTACTGGGCGAGAGGGTCTATCTTTCAAAGGATCTGGTTTTCACCGACTAATTCCTGGGTTCATGATTCAAGGTGGAGACTTTACCAATGGTGATGGAACAGGAGGGAGATCTATATACGGGAAACAATTCGATGATGAGCCATGTGTATCAGCATCCAAGCACAGTCGAAGAGGGCTGCTATCGATGGCTAATTCTGGACTGAATACCAACGGGTCACAGTTCTTCATCCTATTTGCTCCTGCTCCTCACTTGGACGGTAAACACGTTGTTTTTGGACATCTCACCGGCGGCTGGGATCTTTTAGACGTATTAGAAAAGATCAAAACGGGAGAAGGTGATAAGCCTAAACTTTCAATTACTATAGCCGATTGTGGGGGAGACATTCCACTATTGGGGACTTTAGAAGGGTCCCTTGATGCACGAGCGAGCAAATTCGCTAAGGAGTCTAAGATAATGGACAAGGTGAAGGAAGTAGCTTCGTTTCCTGTTCCAACTATTGACAATCCATTAGCGGTGTTTCACGATGTTGCCCTGGAGCGAGCTTCGCTGGAGAAACTCGATCAACAAGGGAACCAGTCGACACCCCTTCAAGACGAGGCTATGAGCTCGCGAAAACGCAAGTTGGTCGAGCTTCAACGCAAGAAGGCTGAAGCAAGACTAGAGAATCTAAAGCAAGTGATGGAGGAGCATAAGCGCAATGGAGCAAAGCTGCCCAACAAATACGATGAAGCAGCAAAGGAGACCCTCAAGGAGAAAAATGAATTACTAGAAAGATACGGTGTTGACCCAAGCCAAATATATTTATTAGACACAGCAGAAAGCGTGTTGAAAAAGAAATTAAGGAATGATAAAAAAGAGGAGAACATTCGAGCGTCCATCGGATATCACGCACAGAACGAAGAAACTGCTCATCGGTCCTATTTGAAACACGTGGCGAAAATACCGATGGGGGAAATGGTATCGAATGTTTCTAGCTCTGTATTGGACTATGGAAAGGATGGGGGCGTTGAATTGGAAGCCAAGGAGAGACTAGCTCAAGAGATTGTAAACAGAAATTTGAAGGTTCGCAACAGGAATGCCAAGAAGGCTCTACTCGACGGAGAAGATGTTACGGCGATCAATTCCAGGAATGAAGCATACAACAAAATGGTATCGAAGACGTTTGATAAATACACGGCCGAGATCAGAGAGAATTTGGAACGCGGAACTGCGCTGTAGCTTGGATTATTTAATATTAGGATCATATAGCGTCCAATTGATGGCAGGAAATGCGTTTTTGTTGAGCTCATACCAAGTCCGTGGACACACTTTAGCAGAATGCGATTGTTTATTTTGAACTTGAAAAGAGAATTTGGAGGCGTTTGCCTTCATCAAGTCGTAGAAAGTGACGTAAGGAGGGATCATCATGTCCTCTTTGATGAATATCAGATTTTCCGCATTCGTGCCTCGCAATTCACGGAATTCTTTTGATAGAGCCTCCCGACCTTTTTCTAAGAAGGCCCCTATCGTGCTAGACTTGAGGACGTGGACACATCTTTCATGCGCTACACCTTCCCAATAACTAAACTCCACTTGAATAACTTGTTTCTTAATTATCTCTTGTTCAGCAATCCATTCCTTTTTATACTCAAGTGATTTCTTCATATCTAATTCTTCTCGTTCTTTGTCAGGAAGAAAGGAAGTGTCTACAACGGGGTTTTTCACAACTGATGCTTCGATTCCTTCATCTTCATCACCAAAGGATAGTAAATTCTTTGCCTTTTTATGTAGCTTGTTGCGTTTTTTCTCCTTCTTTTTCTTCTCTTTTTCGGCATGCACTTGATTGTTCACAGCTTCTTGATCCGCCTCCAAGGCGAACAATGCTTTCCTTTTGGCGGAATGCTTCTGGTGCTCTACGAATTCTTCCCGAGTTTTAAGCCCATACCTAACCTCGTCAATATTATAACTACTTTCCAATACATATAAATTTTAACTTACAACCCAACGGGAGTCTCCTCCATATTTTCGCTTCGAAATTTCTCAGCTACGGATTTCAATTGGGTAGCAGATGAAGCCTCCAGAAGCTGCTGCTTTTTCAATTGGAACTCATCAGCTTGCTTGTTGCGTTCCTCTGCCAGTTTTGCAGCAACACCGCCTGCTTGATTCCCTTCCTGCGTATAGACTGACGTTCGAGAGTAGTCCATCGAAAAACGTTCGGGGACCGTACCTCATTCATGGTTGTTTGAAATCTCCATGCATGAACTACTTGAAAGTCTGATCGAGTCATTGAAGGGAGGTATCGATGTATTAAATGATTTATTGGCCTTGGATGTGTTAATCGGGCCAGAAACACTGGACAGAGCAATAGGACTGCTAGAGGCTGATACTATCACAAGGTTCGAGTCGCAATCCTCCAAAAGGGAATGTTTTCATGTGAAAGGAGATCACCATACGACGTATCTGTGCGTGGAAGACTTTTGTAGTTGTCATGGATTTGCGGCAAGGAGTGACAGGATCATTCCTATGTGTAAGCACCTGCTGGCGGTTCAACTATCGATTGGGCTTCAGGTTGGCAGAACGGTGTTTTTATCCGACGACATATTTGGTGACATGTTGGATGTAAATAAACTGAATAACTGATATAAACCTGATAAAAATTAGATGTGCAATCCTATGAATCAAAATATCGAAGATTCAGAGAGATAGTTTCGAATTTGGAGGAGCCCCGCTTCAATAGTTATTTCAGCATTAAACAGATTTTAAACTTGTCGAATTTTGAAATTCTTGTAAGCATAATACTTCCAGGAAGATGGATGAAATATTCCGAAAAGGGTCTATTTTTAAAAGTTCAATTTGAAAAACGATATTCCTGACTCTAGTCCTTGACTTCCATCCCGAATGAGAGTGGAGGCGGAGGACGGGTGATAAATTCTGTTGTGTTTTTATATAAGCAATTCCTGTAAGGCTCGTCACAGGTAGCATTGAACACACAAGGCCAAATATTATCTTCCGGGCAGTCTTCGATTTTGAACGATTCTACGTCAAATAGTGCACTGCTCAAGGAAGTCCAGCATACAGGCCAGTTCCACTGCTTAGGTTTGGCCCTCAACGAACTCACCTTGCCATGGTGCTCGAATATATTGTATTTGAATACAAAATGCGGGCGATCCCCTTTATACTCGAGCGTTTCGACAGTTTCACCAGCAAGCCACTCCACTATGAGATGGTCAGGAGGTCGTCTAGCTTGATGCTTGTCAAAGTAAGATGCGATGTTGAGCACATCACTTCCTCCCTGGGTGATAATACCGTTGAGTCCCCATGAAGCTCGAACCGACATCCAGAACCCGTGAAAGATGGTTGCACGTTGAATCAGGTATCGAATAGCTTCAAGACCATTGGTGCAAAGACTGACATCGTCTTCCATAAACATAAAGTATTCCGGGTCGAATTTATCTTGCACGTATCGTAGCAGATTGGCGACGTCTCTGGTCTGCTGTTGGACCTTTGGCTCTGCGTTCCGAAGCCTCTTCTCCCCTGCTCGAGCCAGATCACGCGATGATTTGGCAAGATCTAAAGCTGCTTTGGGAGTGTGCAATACGCGATTATCGTTAACCGCGAAATCGAAGTAATCTGACCAAGGGCTTTTTTCATATAATATCTTGCTTTGATCAAAATCATCATGTGCTCGAGGATTGTTATTCATCACTACTATCTTCAGCCGACCTTCCAGAGGGTCACTTCTTATCAAGGGCAACTGCTTAGCAATCTCCTCCAGTGTTTTGGTGAGGTAACGTACACGGTTTCGAGACACTGTTGGAATTCCTATCACAAGCCACATTTGTACCGGTTCTACAGTTGTAACAGATAGTTCATCGCGTAGCAGAGAGTTCTCCGCCTGGGTAGCAGTAACCGTTTTCATACAATTATCGTATTCTATATCTTGAGTTGAATGAGATGTCAATGTTTTAATTACAGCTTGAGCTCTTTCGTAGTCTGTTTGCAAACTCTGAAGTTTACTTGATAATTCGTCGTGCATCAACTCTTTAGCAAAATATTCTGACACTATAAAAAAAGTTTCCATGCATAAAATAAGAATAAGCAGTGCACGAAGTGCATTCGGCCTGGGCAAATGAAGCGTCAATCAGAGAATCAATAAACCAAACATACGTACCCATGCCTATACAATAGTAATTGATCAGATTGAATTTGTTCATTCAGACTAGGCGATGGTGGCTCACCGGTATATGGACCACTGTGAGTTCGTCGCCGCATCAACTAGCACCGTTGTAGGGGGGCTTTCCTACTTGAGGGTGGTGATATGCGGTGGGGTCCCCTCAGGTGTTGGAGTGAATTTGAGTGGTGGGTATGAGTGACGGTATTAACTTGGGAGGTAATGAATTTCTTACAAAGAGTATGATATCGGAAGGGCTTGGAAAAGGCAAGCCGAAGAAGATCAAGGAGATCCAGTTTTCGATGCTCGATGCTTCTGAGATGGCCCAGTTGTCGGACCTGCGCATCAGTCGTAGGGAGTTGTACCATATTGGAACTCGAGACCCTGTTCCTTTCGGAGTATTGGATTTTAGACTTGGAGTTAGTGACAAGAAGAATTCTTGTCAAACTTGCAACAAAAAACTTGTGGATTGCACGGGGCATTTCGGACATATCGTGCTGGAATTGCCAGTGTTTCATATCGGGTTTTACAAGGCCATCCTGTCTGTTCTTCAGAGTATTTGTAAATCTTGTTCCCGTGTCCTTTTAACTGAGGAAAATCGAGGTAAATTCTATGGAAGCATGACCCATCCTCACCATGACAGTATTACGAAAGCAGGAATTAGAAAGAAAATAGTGGATACGTGCAAAAAGATGCGCAAATGTATTTACTGTGGGGACTACAATGGGACTGTTAAAAAAGTGGCTAATGCAGAGTCTCTCAAGTTGACTCATGAAAAGTATAAATTGAAGGTATTTGAGAATGACGAAGAAGCCTCAACTTTAAGGTTTGATAGTTTCGCAACTGTGCGAGCGGCGAATCCAGATTTAAGTGAAGCATTGCTCAAGTCGCAAGAGCCTTTGAATCCCTCGGTTGTATTGGAACTATTCAAGGCAATACCGAATGAGGATTTGCCATTCCTATGGGCCGATGAAGACCACAGCCGACCGGAGAAGATGATTCTCACTACGATGTTGGTTCCCCCAGTTGCAATTCGGCCTTCCGTAAAAATGGACACAGCAGCAGGTTCCAATGAGGATGACTTAACAATGAAGCTTCAAGAAATTATCGAAGTGAATAATGAGCTGGGCGTCGTGAAGCGAACTGGCTCCAAGGTTCGAAAGATGCACGAGTTGTGGAACTCACTGCAACTTCGAGTGTCGCAGTTCTTTAACGGCGAATTGCCTGGACTTGCTCCTCAAATTCGTCGTGAACTTGCGCCAATCAAGGGTCTTGTGCAGCGCTTAAAGGGAAAGCAAGGACGGTTCCGGGGAAATTTGTCAGGAAAACGTGTGGATTTTTCAGGAAGAACAGTTATTTCACCGGACCCTAATCTCTCTATCCACCAAGTGGGTGTACCAGTTCATATGGCGAAAGTGTTGACGTACCCAGAAGTAGCCAATAGATACAATATAGATCGCCTGAGAGCGGCCATTATAATAGGCCCTGAAACACATCCTGGAGCAAATCTTGTACGCAAAAAAGAATCGAATGAGTTGAAGCATCTTGCGTACGGAAATAGAGCAGACGTGGCGAGTGATTTATCTATTGGTGATGTTGTGGAGAGACACTTGATGAACGACGACATTGTTCTATTCAATCGGCAGCCTAGTTTGCACAAAATGTCCATTATGTCGCATCGTGCCAAAATATTGGAAGGAAGAACACTTCGCTTCAATGAATGTTGCTGCGCTCCTTATAACGCAGATTTTGATGGAGATGAAATGAATATTCATGTGCCACAAACGGAGGAATCGCGCGCAGAGGCAATTGAACTAATGGGGGTACAGCACAATCTGATCACCGCAAGGAATGGAGAACCGTTGGTTTGCGCGACTCAGGATTTCATCACAGCCTCTTTTCTAATGACTCAGAGGGATGTTTTCTTCTCAAGGGAAGAATTTTGCCATGCGGTTACTCTAATTGGCGATGGTCTCGAGCATATTGATATCCCGAAGCCAGCAATTTTGAAACCTCAACATTTGTGGACAGGCAAGCAGATTTGGAATGTGCTTTTGCGACCAAACACTATGAAAAATTGGCCTAAAGTAAATATCGAGACCAAGGAGAGAAACTACGAAGGTACCGAGGAGGATGGTCCCCCAATGTGCCCGAATGATGGATTCGTGGTGTTTCGAAACAGTGAATTAATGTGTGGCAATCTCGGTAAGGGTATTTTAGGAGGGTCCAAGAGCGGGTTGTTTTACACTCTAGTTAGAGATTACTCTGAAGCGGACGCGAGCCTGGTAATGAACCGAATGACTAAAATAACCACGAGATGGTTGTCTAATTTCGGGTTTACCATTGGAATTGATGATGTAACACCAGACCAGAACCTCCTGCAGCGTAAAAGTGAGTCTATTAATGGAGGTTATTCCAAGGCAGAGAGAATCATCCAGCAATTCAAGCAAGGAACTCTAAGTGCGAGACCTGGATGCAACTTGGAGGAGTCTTTAGAATCAGAAATTTCTGGTATTCTCTCCAATGTCCGTGATGAATCAGGTAAGATTTGTATGACGACATTGCCGAAACACAACAAGCCTTTGGTGATGGCCACTTGTGGTTCGAAAGGTTCTGCTTTGAATATTTGTCAAATGATGGTTTGTGTTGGGCAGCAAATTGTGGGTGGTAAAAGAATGCCCTATGGTTTTGTTCGACGTACTTTGCCTCACTTTCGAGTGGATGCCAAGGATCCCGTGTCCAAAGGATTTGTTGCTAATTCATTTTACAGTGGATTAACAGCTCCAGAGTTCTTTTTTCATACAATGGGAGGTAGAGAGGGTCTCGTTGATACTGCAGTGAAGACTGCGGAGACCGGATACATGGCACGGAGATTGATGAAGGCACTGGAAGATCTTTCAGTACGTTACGATGGATCCGTTCGTAACTCCAGTGATGGTATTGTGCAGTTCACTTATGGAGATGACGGGTTGAACCCGGCGTTTATGGAGAAAGGAGATAGACCTGTTAATTGGGACAGACTTTCCCAACATACTCGATCATCGAATCCATTTGCTAACGAGAAAGCACTGACTCCATATGGTATCCGACACATGATCAAGAAAAAGTATAGTACTTGGAAAGCCACGTTGGTGGAGACTGGGTATCAGCACACATTTGGTGCCAGTAAGGAGCTTCATAAGAATGCCGGTCTTGAATTTTTCCATCAAGAACTGTACGGCGCACTAAGTAAAACCGCAACTCAGCTTGAAGAGCAATGCAGAAGTATCGGTTTGCGATTGGATTCCAACGCGTACCACTTTGAGTTGAGCAGCGATGAAGAGGTTCAGAATCACAGGAAGAAAGTGGGCCATGGTTTTGATAACGTAATGAAGTGGGCAGCTGAGGCATCAGATAAGACATGTGCTGAATATAGAAATTCACTGTTGTTGTGCATGAACCACCTTCAAAGAGTCACATCTTCTCAAGTGGAACTATTTGTGAAAGATGCAGTCTACAAGTTCATGCGTGCAATGACAGAACCTGGAGAAGCGGTAGGTGCCATTGGTGCTCAGTCACTAGGAGAACCAGGAACACAGATGACATTGAAGACTTTTCATTTTGCCGGTGTGGCAAGTATGAATGTAACACTGGGTGTCCCGCGCATCAAAGAAATTATCAACGCTAGTAAAAATATTTCCACTCCCATCATGACAGTTGCTGTTGAACAGAATAAATCCGAGAGCGTTGTTCGCATGATTCAAAACCGCTTGGAGAAAACGACGCTGGGCCAAATATGCAGCTGGATGGAGACTCACGTTCGTCCAGATGGATGTCACATTGTGATGCAGCTGGCATCAGATATCGCTAGACTTCACTTAGAGTGTACGGTCGATACAGTTCGAACCGCTATTTTGAATCACAAGCCTCTGAAGATGTCGAAGAATTCCGGAAGTGTAACCACCAACGCAATTAGCCATCAAGTGATCGTAATGGTTCCTCCTCAGCATAGTCTAGGTTTCGCTAGGAAATCTCCGGGAGAAACATCCATGAAATGCAAGTTACCTGATGAGTTACAGCAGTCGATTCCTATGTACTTTAACATGGAAGCCATGCTATCCCTACTGCAAGGAGTCATAGTCCAGGGCATCCCTACGGTGCATCGTGCTGTTGTCAATAGGGACGATGGCGACGAAACTAGTTTCCATTTGCTAGTGGAAGGTTCTGGATTACAAGATGTGATAGGTATTGCCGGTGTGAACGGCAAGAATACACGTACCAATCACATCACTGAGATGGAGGAGGTGCTTGGGATTGAGGCTGCACGTCTGTTAATCATGCAAGAAGTAGCATATATATTCGGTCAGTATGGACTTGGCATTGATAAGCGTCATTTGATGCTACTTGCGGACGTGATGTCCTATAGAGGGCAAATCCTAGGAATCACCAGGTTTGGTATTGCCAAGATGAAAGAGAGTGTTTTAATGCTTGCGTCGTTCGAGAAAACTGCCGATCACTTGTTCGATGCTGCTGTTCATGCGCGTAAAGACAACATTGACGGCGTTTCTGAATGTATTATTATGGGGACTCCAGTGCCTTTGGGAACCGGAATGTTCAAGTTACTTAGTGAGTGGGAATGTCAGAATTCTCTCAAAAACCCTCCTCGAGCTCCAACTATATTTGGTTAATCTACTTCAAACGTTTTTAAAATGTAGATTTAAAACTACATTTGGTTAATCTACTTCGAACGTTTTTAAAATGTAGATTTAAAACTACATTTGGTTAATCTACTTCGAACGTTTTTAAAATGTAGATTTAAAACTACATTTGGTTAATCTACTTCGAACGTT
>Ga0105054_10010120_pt1 | contig 12073 bp, 17 predicted proteins | sample BON02_FD_78091 | JGI IMG/M metagenome (GOLD analysis project Ga0105054, IMG submission 78091) | Freshwater microbial communities from Lake Bonney liftoff mats and glacier meltwater in Antarctica - BON-02 (megahit assembly) | ecosystem: Environmental > Aquatic > Freshwater > Ice > Glacier... | reverse complement strand
GGGGGAAGCTGTCTGGGTATATGATGGATAGACTAATGTCTTGACCGTCCGATGGCCAAATGACTTTAAGTCTTAATTCTCCATTCGCAAGAAAGTCCTCATCAAGAGTAACCGTCGCTCCAGCCGTACGCAGAGCTTCAATCTCAAATTGAACTCGGCCCGGATACGCTTGTTCCCACGTTATATTTTTGAATTCGACAGTCGCCGATTCTTGCATCAACCAACCTTACGAGGCGGCACGCGTGGGGGATCTGGAGGGCCGGGAGGAATTCCATCAGGCGGACCATGCCCATTTCCGGGATCATCGGGCCTACCTTTGCCTCGATCGCCGGGAGTATCAGGAGGACCGTTACCATTCTCGTTATTCATAATCTTTCTCCAAAGCATTAGAGAACATAGCAGGAACCTCTTGGGTTGTCGAGGCCTATGTCCGAGTTGGGAAGCTTTAAGCCACTCTATCCCCATATTAATGCGAAACCAATCCCCATCCATAGCGAACCACTTCACGCCATAACTGAACAAACCACCCGATTTCCTTTTCGTGACTTCATAATATTATCTCCAATAATATTATGAACCCGTCTCCCACCCAAAGTGTTCCGACTCCGTTGAATCTCACAGGTCATCCTTTTTCTCCCTTGACGAATTATCCCTGCTCCCATTTTATGAGAACCATAAAATAACAGGTCGCATATTCATCTAAGCATCAAAAAGGGGGCAATAAATGGAACTGCTATTCAAAAGAGAACAGACTACCGGAAAAGTAGGCCGAGTGAACTTCAAGCTATGGGGCAAGCTCGAACTGGGCGAGGATGAGCAAGCCCTTATCAGCCGCTATCGTTTCGACGAATCCATTCTCATCGGCGCAGATGATCGGCACCTGCTGCGCGGTGCGATCAAGCTCGGCGCAATCGTGTTTGTCGTTGCCGCCCTTGTCCTGACTTATCTGTCTTCAAGCGGCACGATGGGATTGATCGGCGGTCTCGCCGCTGGCGGCGGTGCCGGTTACTGGCATCTCAACGAAAAGCGCGAGACGATCTTCGTCAAAGACCTGCTGCATGGCCGCAATTTCACCTGCGATAGCGTGGTCGATCTGGCCAAGAAGGAAGCGTATCTTGAAGGCGCTTGCGGAATGTTCCGTCAGGTCATGGAAAGCGCCAAGCATTGGGATGGTGTTGAGCGGCACACTATCGAACCGCTGCCAAAAGAGCTTGCCCGAGAAATGATCCTGAAGGCCTTCTGAGATGGTCTGGCGCATCGGTGCGCGCGTCCATGCCTTTGTGCATGGGTTTTTCAGGCCAAGCGAAACCGAACTCGTCCGTCAGCAATGGGAGGAAGTGGCGGACCTGTTTCGGCAGGCCGGATTAGAAGATGCGTCAGAACGGAATCAGCTCATCGGGACGATTGCTGAAAACGTCCGTCTGCGTTTTTCTGTCCCAGCCTTCCACGAGCAGGATGATTTGATCCAAGCCTTTGCTGCGCGGCTCTTTGATTACGAAACTCTGTTTCTTCTGCCGGAGGTCGATTGGGCGCGGGAGCGTTCCATCGCTGAGCTTTGGGATATTCGGGAAGAACTCACTCGGCAGCGCGGCTTGATCGAAGACTACGATGAGAATTGCGACCTCATTTGTGCCGCGACAGGCGCATTCCTGGAGCCGATCTATTCCGCTTGTCCGGCGCTACTGGATGGGTGGGAGGACCAAGATGGCATCAGCATCCCGACAGACCTACTCCGCAGCCTCGGCGATGCCGGTTCCGTCACTCAGGCCATGTTGGGTATTGGCTTTGCCGAAGAGCTGGCCGAGCGCGGCTTGCTGACCAGATTGCAGGACCGGCTTGAACGCAATCTCGTCGCAGCATCAGGCGGCAATCCTGCCGACCCGCGCGGTTTCAATCGCGCGCCCAAGATGCCCGAACAGTCTGATGCCAAGTCGCCCGAACAGCTAGTGACGACCTATTTGGCAGGAACGCCGCTCTTGGAGCTGCTTGACCAGAATTTGACTTTCACCATTCCGACCAAGGCTCGCTTTGAGCATCACCACATTGTGGCAGGTTCCGGCCATGGCAAGACCCAGACACTGCAATATCTAGTGGCCCAGGATTTAGCTGCGATGGAGACTGAGAAGCGCTCCATCATCGTGCTCGACAGTCAGGGCGATTTGATACGCAATATCTCGCAGATGGCCGTTTTTGGGCCAGAGGGACCGCTTCATGACAAGATCGTCATCATCGATCCGACCGATGTCGAATGGCCGGTATCGCTCAATCTGTTTGATGTGGGAATGGAGCGGCTGCAAGGTTACGCACCGCTGGAACGCGAGCGGCTGACCAACTCCATTCTGGAACTCTATGATTTCGTTCTGGGGACGCTGCTCGATGCCCAGATGACCCAGAAGCAGAATGTGATCTTCCGTTATGTGACGCGGCTCATGCTGCATATTCCTGATGCCACCATCCACACGCTGCGCGAATTGATGGAACCAAATGGCGACAAGAAATTTGCCGATAGCATCGCCAAGCTAACCGGCACGGCGAAACATTTCTTCGAGACTGAATTTTCATCCCGCGAATTTGAACAGACCAAAAAACAGGTCCTGCGCCGACTATGGGGCATTCTCGAAAACCAGACCTTTGAACGGATGTTCTCGCATCCGCGCTCAAAGCTGGACCTGTTCAAGGAAATGAACGCGGGCAAAGTGATCCTGATCAATACCGCCAAGGATTTGCTCAAGGAGCAGGGCACCGAGATATTCGGGCGCTTTTTCATCGCGATGATAGCGCAAGCTGCACAAGAACGCGCCACGCTCCCCATTCAAAAGCGCATCCCGACCATCGTCTATATCGATGAAGCGCAGGACTACTTTGACCGGAATATCGGGATGATTTTGGCGCAGGCCCGCAAGCAAAATGTCGGCATGGTGCTGGCGCATCAATATCTCGGACAGTTGGAGCCGAAGCTGCAAGAAGCATTCGCCGCCAATACCGCCATCAAGTTTGCAGGCGGTGTTTCTGCCAAGGATGCCAGAACGCTGGCACCGATGCTCTATACCCAAGCAGACTTTATCGAAGCGCAAGGCAAGGGTAGTTTTGCCGCGCATATCAGGGGCGTGACGAAAAGCGCCGTGCCGCTCCAGTTTCCGTTTGGCTATTTGGAAGACTTGCCCAAGATGTCGAAACCAGAGCGCCAGCAGTTACAAAACATCATGCGCGAACGCTATGCTGTGCATCATGAACAGCTCGGCAATGATGATGCGGAAGAGAGCGGAGATCAGCCGCATTCCGCTGAAGGGGAAGAGCCGGAAGACTCTCCGCCCAACAACACGCCGCCACCTGGCCATGTCGATATTGAACCGGGCGACGACTGGTAGAAACAAGAGGGATACTAATGTCCGATGATTTAGACTCAAACAACAAGGACAAAATCGTTGCTGCAACGCGGGGCGCATTGGCTGCTGTGCCATTCGCCGGTGGTTTGCTTGGGGAGTTAGTGACGGAAGTCATACCCGGCCAGCGGCAAGAGCGGATAGTCGCCTATTTACGTGCCCTAGAAACCCGCGTGTCCGCCATGGAAGATAGTGCTTTAAAGACTGCGCTTGAGCATCCTGAGAAAATCGATTTGATTGAACGAGGGGGCTTTCAAGCTGCCCACGCCACGACGCAGGAGCGTATCTCAAATATTGTAGAGATAGTTTCACGAGGTCTTGAGGGCGATGAAGCAGAGACCATCCGGCGTAAGCGACTCTTGGAAATTTTTGCTCAAATTGATGAAGACCAAGTGACTATCTTGACCGCCTATGGCCGGTCATATGGAGGTGGCGACCGAAACGCGTGGGATACAGTTAGCAGGCCGCAACCTCCCACACTTGGCTCCGGTCGGGCCGTCATCGAACAAAACCAACTTTACGATCTTGGTAAGGAACATCTTCTAAGATTGGGGTTACTCAAAAGAAACTTCGGGACAGTGAAGAAGGGACAAATTCCGGAGTTTGATACCAAAACGGGTGCTTTCAAAAGCAGGGTTGAGGTTTCCTATCTTGGTAAAATGCTGCTGCGAGAAATGGGCATTGAGCTACCATTTTCAGATTGATCCTGTTGGCCCGAAAAAATTATGCGCTTCTCAAGCCTACCCGCCCATGAAAACTGCGGAACATTCCTGAAAATGCCGCACGGATACAGGCTGCGTCTGACCGCCTAGATGGTTGACCCTCACCGCATGAGGATCGATATGGAATACGATCAAATTGGACGCCGAAACCGACTGAACCCTACTTCGACCGGCAAAAGTCTCACGCCACAAGCACGTGACCTACTTTGGTTTGCGAAACTGGCAGAACACGGCCCACTACCATCATCATTCTTGCTCGAATATGGCAAGCAGACCCACAAATCTACAAAGCGCGCCAAGGAACGGCTGACCGATCTTTTTAACGAAGCCGATACGCCGCATGGCGGACCTTATCTTCTGCGACCACCGCAACAATTCCGTACCATCGACAGCCGCTACAATCAGCTAGTCTATGATCTTGCACCAGCGGCCTTGGCGGCACTGGCAGATCAAGGCCTCATTTGCCGACAGACACGTTCAGGGCCGTGGCTGCACAGCTTCATGGTCTGCTGCATCACTGCCTCCATCGAGCTGGCCTGTATGGAACGGAGCGACGTTTCATACATTCCCCAAAGCCAGATTCTGGCACGCGCCGGTGTTGATCTGCGCTGGCCAACCCGCATCGCTGATCCAAAAAGCGGCAAGGTCTATCCTAAGGACTTGCTCCCTGACGCAGTGTTTGGACTGGACTATCGATCCGAGAGCGGCAGGCGGTTTCGTTTTTTTGCACTTGAAGCCGACCGGGCCACTGAGCCGGGCACCTCTGCTAATTTCAACCGCAAAAGTTTCGAGCGTCATTTGCTGCAATATACCGAATATGTCGAAGGCGGCGGTTACAGAGATCATCTGAAGCTCAGCGCCCCGCTTCTGGTGCTGAATGTGACTAGCGACAAGACACGGATGGAGCACCTGCTCAGGCTGACGACCGAGTATTTCCCACAAGGAAACAACTACCAACTGTTTCAATGCTGGGAAGATTTTGCTCCAGTCTTCAGGCCTCCCGCACCCAATCCTGCCTTATTGAAAGGCCATTGGGCACGGGCGGCCTTGCCGCCCGCGTCGATTGGAAAAATCGGTTAAGCTTCCCGGTCCTGATACCGGAATATCCCAAGGATGACGATCCGATCATCCCCAACTTCATACGCCACTTTGAAATGATATTTCATCGTCACAATCCGCCGATACTGCCGGTCTGGCACTTGGATCCCAGAATGCGGAAATTCCGTTAGTTGGTCGATGGAGCGGTAGATGTCGGAAAAAATGTTGGCGAGAGCCTCAGGCGCTATTTCCTGATAGTACGCGATAATGGCCTTTAAATCCGCTTCCGCTTCCTTGCGGAATTTGATTTCCGTCATGCCGAGAAGGGCTTGCCAAACAGCTTTGCAATGTCGTCAGGGTGAGCAAATTCCGGATCAGCTTTGTCTACACGGCTATCGAGTTCCGCCAGTTCTGCGGCAGTGAAATCATATTTTTCGGAATAAGATGCCATCAACGCCGCCAGATTGGCCTCGACAGACTGCAAACGGTCAGCGGGAAGCTGGTTGGCGAAAGATACAAATTGTTCGAGCATCGTCATGCTGAATCCATAGCAGAATTCGTCCCAAACGGAAAAGCGCAAATATGCGCAGAAAAAGAGCCAAGCGAGTTGCTTGGCTCAGTTTGGATATGTGACCGGGCGATCTAGCGCCGCCGATCAATATTCGGACGCGAGCATGATGGTGAGAACGCGCTTAGTGACACTTTCGTCAGATGGATCGTTCGAGCCGGAATTCATATCCAGCCCGTAGTAGTCGATCTTCCAAAAGACGCGTTGCCCCTCGACATCGACTGCACCAAAATCATGCTCTTGATACGGATCATTATTGGCGCTGAAATCGTCGAACTCCATTACCGCTTGTGCGATGGCTTTTACGATTTCCTCGCCCAAATCATGGATACCGGAGGTCTGCATGATCATCCCGCCAACACCTGTACGGCGCAGCCGGTCATTGAGCGCACGAATGCGTGCGACCTTCTCATTCGTCATCTTCATTCTCCTGATTTATCCGGTGGCAACAATTTGCAGCCGGAACGGATCGGGCGAACTTTGGAGATTTGAGAGCTGGGCTAGCTCGTAGACTGGCCTTGCGGCCAGCAAGCGCAGAACGCCTTTGGCTATTGGTGGCCAGTCGCCCTGCGCTTGCAAAACGACAAAGGGCGACGCCTCATTGCACCGCCCTTTCGTGAGGAACTGTCAGAGAACTATCCACTACATCTCTCCTGCCAAGCGGTCGGCGGGTCCGCTTGCAACACGGTCCGCAAGCGACAATGCTTCGAACAGCAACATCGCACGCGGCTCATGATCGAAGAACCGGCGCTTTACCGGTAGCCAAGGAAGAAGAGCCGGATATCGCTTCACAAGCGCCTCGGCTTCCTCATACTTGCTGGGGTACGGATGGCAGTGCTTTACCGCCACATCCAGCACGTAGTTTTCACTGGCGACCATTGCCATCGCATTGATGAGTTTGCGCGTAGCCTTGCTCTTATGGTGGCCCGAGACTTTCTCGGTCACCACCACGTCGGGCTGGTAGAAATTGATCATCTTCTGGGCAAATCCGGCGGCTTCAATGGATGAGCGAGCCGCCCGCTTTGATGTGCGCCAATCCTTGAGCCTGCCGTCAGCCAGCAGAACCAGTCCGATGCGGTCCGAAATGGCGGAGAAGGCCAGCACCTTAATCGGCATCATCGCGCGAAGCTGTTATTGCTAATCCCCGCTCCAACTTTTGCAGGCTCGCTTCGCGATTACTGGTCATCGCCAGACCGTCGGTTGAAGCGGGTAGCGATGGCAGGTTAAGGCGCAATCGCGCCCGCCCCTCTTCCAAAAGCTCGGCAAACAGGCTTTCAAATGAACGACCGAAGATCAAAGAGAACAAACAGATTTGTTCAATCGTCGGTAGCCATTTGCCATTTTCCAAAGCCGTAATGGTTGATTGGTGGCTGTCAATAAGTTGGGCAACGTCGCTTTGCGTGAAGCCGGACTTCCGGCGCGCAAGACGTAGGTCGAGGCCAAATTGTGTAGACATACAATTGATTGATTATCTTGATAAATCCTCTTCCATTGTACCCAGTGGCATATGCCTCTCTAGTCACCACTTTATCGGCACTGTCGATATTCACATCACTGCCATACTGACCAGCGCGCTATGGCCGTTCGAGTAACGGAAAGGTGAAACCTTTCCGTCTCTGCCATAGCGCGAAGGTGGTGATGTGACCGTCATTCCCTAGGGAAGAATATCGGCAATCACGCTACCCGCGCTAGAGGCCACCAAAGCAGCCAGACCGCTATTGTGGTGTCTATCTGACCTATCCGCTCTGCCGCACAATACGGCGATGCAGAAACGCTCCGCAAATACACAACTTGGCAATGCCTACCATCGCTACGGCGACCGGCCTTTCAGTATTACCGAGGCCGACCGGATGCATTCGCTATATGTGATTGGCCAAACCGGTACGGGCAAATCAACCCTGCTCTATAATCTGGCCATGCAGGATGCGGGAAATGGTCACGGCTTTTGCCTGATCGATCCGCATGGCGATTTGGCTGAAACCTTGTCCCGGCAGATCGGGCGCGACCATATCTATTGGAATATCGCCGATCCGGCTTGCGGCTATGGATACAATCCGATCACTCGCGTCTCCGCGCAGTTCCGCCCGCTGATTGCTTCTGGCCTAATCGATGCTTTGAAGAAGCAATGGGCCGATGCCTGGGGCGCCCGAATGGAACATTTGCTGCGCTACGCCTTACTCGCCCTACTGGAACTTCCCCGCGCCGACTTGGGCGATGTCACCCGCCTCTATGTCGAGCCGGATTTTCGGCGCGAAGTGATACCGCAAATAAGCGATCCGCAAGTGGAGATGTTCTGGACGCGGGAATTTGTCCGGATGAATTACCGCACCGCTTTTGACGGGGTGGCTCCAATCGCCAACAAACTTGGCGCACTACTCGCGCACCCGCTGCTTCGCACCGCATTGTGTGAACCAGCGAAGCCGCTCCGATTCCGGCAGATCATGGATGAAGGGCAAATCTTGATTATAAATCTGGCCAAGGGCCGGATTGGCAACGACAATGCCAATGTGCTGGGTGGTTTGATTGTATCCAGCCTGATGAATGCTGCCTTCTCGCGGTTTGACCTGCCAGAAGACCAGCGCCGCCCCTTTGCACTCCATATTGATGAATTCCATAACTTCACCACGGAAGCTTTCGCCTCCGCGCTGGCAGAGGCGCGAAAATATGGCCTGTCGTTGACCCTCGCACATCAGCATTTATCCCAACTCGAACCGGCGGTGCTCGATGCGATTTTCGGAAATGTCGGGAGCATGATTGCGTTCCGGCTTGGAGCAATCGATGCACCAATCTTTTGCCGCCAGCTTGGCCAATTGGAACCGCAGAACTTGATCAATCTACCCAACTATCACGTTTGGATTCAGTTGATGATCGCCGGTCAAAAGAGCCGCGCCTTTTCTGCGAAGACCAATCCAATGCCGCATCGGACTTTCTGATATTGTGGTGACTAAGCGCGGCCCGCGTGGTGTGCGGCAACCATCTGGTGGCAGCGACGAGCTGCGCGATTGTGGCGCCCTCGGGTCGCTGAAGCATTTGCAGCAACAAGGTGGATTTGCTGGACGGCTTGGCCGGCTTCGGATCAATCTTGGGCGTGGGCGTGGAGATCGGGATTTCCACTGCGCCGGTTGCCTTGGGTTCACGCGCCATGCGGTGAGGGCGCTTCGTGGCTGGATTAATCTCAATGGTATCGATCATCGGGTGGTACTCCATGGCGGAGCAGCACCTCGCTGCTCCCACCACCCAAGGCCCTGCCGATCGCGTCGGTCAGGGTAGCGACTCAGGTTCAGGACCGCGGTTCGCTGATGACACCAATGCTTGCGGTGCAGTTGAAGTCCAATGGAATGTCGGGGTTCGGGAGATCTTGCCCCGATGGCCGACCAACGTCAGCATTGCGCTCTAATTTCGGTCGTGACGATTGGCGGCAAGAAATACCGAAAGCTGCCATGATTTTAGATTGCAGAACATGTAGGGGAGCGACGATACCCGCGCGGCGACATTCCTTGGCCTGACTAGCCGTAGCTCTGGCTTACCGGCGGGGCTCGATCAAGACGAAATTTCTTATGAGCCAAATTGGTAATCTGTCCCTGCCTTCAGCGGGCAGATTAACGTCATGAAATTGGAGAACATCGATTCCCGGAAACCATCTGTATCGGGGATATGTGGGATCCCCGTTGCCCTCGAAGAGAAGGCTGCGGAAAGGACGACGGGGGCTGCAAGTAATGGAAATCTGGCGCTAAGCAAAAGCCGCCTTAACGCGCCTTGATCCAGCATTGTTATAGACTTGAGGAAGTTCTTCCGCCCTTCGTCTTGCGGCAGTTCTGACTGCTTTCAACTTAGCTGTTAAATGCTCGGTCGGATTGCCGACTGGCAGCACCTTTTGCTACTATGGCTCTTCTGGTGATCGCCATGTGAGCTGGGGAAGTGACTGGGGGTCGGATTGTTAACCGTCTTGTCGTCGACTATCGCAGATTATGGCGGCTAGCCTGTGGTGCCGGCCTCCGCAAGATCAAGTGCGCCGAGGTCAGCGAGGTGCGCTTGCGCTGTCAGAAGGATCCACGCTTTATGACGCACCAATACACGATCGATGATCCCCTTCATCCGGAGAATCTGAAGAAGAAGCAGCGGGAGCTGCGTGTAGCTTTTCCGCTACCGCTTACCCTGCGTGTGCACCGTGCCCTCAGTTGGCTTCGGCGTGCCGAAGGCAGTCACGATGATTCAGACGTGCGGTTCATTTTACTGTGGATTGGCTTCAACGCAGCCTATGCTGGCGATCTCGACCGCGGGATCGAAGGCAACGAGCGCGACCGATACCAGCAGTTCTTCAACGACTTGATTGCCATGGATGTGGGGCAACGCATCTATGCAGTGGTCTGGAATAGGTTTAGCCAAGAAATCCGGGCCCTATTGAACAATTGTTACGTATTCTCCCCGTTCTGGCGGCATCAGAATGGCGAGTTCGGCTTTGCGGGTTGGGAAATAACTTTCGAGGCCAGCAAACGTGCCGCCAACGATGCGCTTACGAAGCAAGATACGCCGGTGGTGCTGTCGATTCTCTTCGACCGTCTCTATGTTCTGCGTAACCAGTTACTGCATGGAGGCGCGACCTGGAATAGCGCTGCCAATCGTGATCAGGTCCGAGACGGCGCGGCATTGCTCGGCTGCCTGCTGCCGGTTTTCGTCGATCTGATGATGGATAATCCAGCTGCAGAGTGGGTAATGCCGAACTACCCTGTGGTCGAATAGCTTTGAAAGCACCAGCAAGAGCAATCATTCATACTCAAAATGAGTGCAAAGAAAAGTTCACCGCAATGAGACCAGAAGTAGCCCGTCGCATCTATGCCGCTTATGTAGCTATCTTCGACATGGAGTTGAAGATCGGTTTGCGCCGAGCAATGTTATCTTGGGCCTTGGCGGAGAACCCCGACCACTGGCCAGTGGTGGGCATTACGCACGCAGCGCTGGAACGTTTTGCAGAGCATGATTTTCGGTATGTAAGCCGCATGGGCGTGAATCGCTCACACCTAATCGACAGGAAGGTGTGGCAATCAGCTATGCTTGAAAAGCTGCTATCCTTTGAAGAGTGGGTTGATTTATGCAACCGTAGTGATCGCACAGTACTCGCCACCTCGAGTGAGAACATGAGGGATGAGGTGAACGACTTCATCGCCATACCGCGAGGCAAGGGCCTATTCCGATCGGTAGGTTACAAATGGCGGCATACGGCAGAGGAACGCAAAGTCCTGAGCAGCTTGCACCAACAACTAACCGACAGCTGAGTTGTGATGGAAACTTATGTTGAGTTGGAGGGGTCTGTCAGAGCAAATGCACCTGATTGACGATTGAGCCGGCGATGGTAGGGCAAGCCTTCCTCCTGGCAGATACGCTGGGTCTTCTTGCGGTTGATCATCACGCCATCCCGGCGCAGCAGGATGTGCTGACGGCGACAGCCGAACCGGCGACTCAGGTTCGCCAGCTCGCGCAGCTTCTCGCATAGGGCGGCATCGTCGTCCCGCGTGGTACGGTAACGCACGCTCTTGCGATCGGCATCGATCAAACGGCGCACCCACCGGTTCTGCGAAAGGCGGAAAACTCTAGCGCTGAACTGTCCAGCGTTGGGTCGCAGTGCACTGATAGCGTTTTAGACAATAATGCTGTTGCCGGCTTTACGGCGCTGGAATTGTCTTGGCTACGGCATCCCCTCATCCGGCGTTTCTCTTGTAGTATTTTCTGAGGCCTTCGCTTGTCCAAGGCTTTCCGGTCAAGCTGAGGATATCCTCATCATTGAGCTGCTGAGCAATCTTCGCCCAACTCAAACCCTCAGCCTGCATTTCTTTTATTCGAGAAACCGCCTTCTCTTGCCGGTCATCCCTGGAAACGAGCCAATCTTTGTAGTCGTTTCTCCATTTAGAGAAATGCGACTTGAAGCGTTCCCGATCCTCTGAGTATAGCTGTACATTCAAGAAGCGGTCTTCATGTTTAGCAGCCAGAGCTTGGAGCCATATATGTCGCCGCCAACCAATCTCCCGGCTGAAATCAACATATAGCACCAAAGCATCGGCCTCAGAGGCGCGCTGATTGAGCATAAGGAGTTCCGCTTCGGATTCTGGTAGGACTCGATCAGGTTGTAGCTCAACATAGGCTTGCTCATGAATTAGCTCCCAACCGTTCTCCTTGACGCATCGATGAATGGCTGTTCGCTGCATGTCGATTGTCTTGCTGAACTTCGCAGCTTGGTCGATATCCTTTAGAGCCCGATTCAAAAGTTTTTCAAGCGTAGCAGTATCTTGCGGTTCTGCGTGTGAGCATGCGGATGGAGGCGATCAACGCCCAGGCTGTTGATGAGGCGATGGACCTTTCCCAGTCTT
>Ga0105054_10010118_pt1 | contig 12074 bp, 4 predicted proteins | sample BON02_FD_78091 | JGI IMG/M metagenome (GOLD analysis project Ga0105054, IMG submission 78091) | Freshwater microbial communities from Lake Bonney liftoff mats and glacier meltwater in Antarctica - BON-02 (megahit assembly) | ecosystem: Environmental > Aquatic > Freshwater > Ice > Glacier... | reverse complement strand
GTTCCTGAACCAGGTGTTTCCGATCCTGTCGCCCCTGGCGATCGACCCGGCGCACCCGTTTCCGTTCATCCCCAACACCGGCTATTCCCTGGCGTTGCAACTGGAGCGCCGCGCCGACAAGCGAAAGCTGCGCGCGCTGCTGCCGATCCCGGCCCAGATCGCGCGGTTCGTCCGCCTGCCCGCCCGGGACGGCAAGGCGCGGTTCCTGCCGCTGGAAGAATTGCTGCTCGTGCATCTGACCAGCCTTTATCCGGGCTATGCCGAAAAGGGCTCCTGCGCATTCCGGGTGCTGCGCGACAGCGATCTGGAGGTCGAGGACGAGGCCGAGGATCTGGTGCGCGAGTTCGAGACGGCGCTGAAACGCCGCCGCCGTGGCGAGGTGGTGCGCCTGACCATTTCCGCCGAAGCCCCGCCGGGCCTGCGTCGGGTGATCATGGACGAATTGCCCGTGCGCGAGGATGAGGTCATCGAGCTGAACGGCATGATCGGCATGGCCGACCTCAAGGAACTGGTGCTGGACGAACGCCCCGACCTGTTGTGGCCCAGTTTCACCCCCCGGGTGCCCGAACGGGTGCAGGACCATGACGGCGACATGTTCGCCGCGATCCGCCAGAAGGACATGCTGCTGCACCACCCCTATGAAACCTTCGACATGGTGGTGCGGTTTCTGGTGCAGGCGGCGAACGATCCCAACGTGCTGGCGATCAAGCAGACGCTCTATCGCACCTCGCGCAACTCGCCCATCGTCGAGGCCCTGTGCGAGGCCGCCGAACAGGGCAAATCCGTCACCGCGCTGGTGGAACTCAAGGCGCGCTTCGACGAGGCCGCAAACATCGCCCAGTCCCGGCGGCTGGAGCGCGCGGGTGCCCATGTCGTCTATGGGTTTCTCAACTACAAGACCCACGCCAAGATCAGCACAGTGGTGCGCCGCGAAGGCGACCATCTGGTGACGTACACCCATTACGGCACAGGCAACTATCACCCGATCACGGCGCGCATCTATACCGACCTGTCGTTCTTTACCTGCGATCCGGCGCTGGGGCGCGATGCCACCCGGGTGTTCAACTACCTGTCGGGCTATGCCGTGCCCGACAGGCTCGAGAACCTGTCGATCGCACCTCTGACCCTGAAAACCGCCCTGATCGACATGATCGGGCGCGAGGCCGATGCGGCGCGGGCGGGCAAGCCTGCGGCGATCTGGGCGAAGATGAACTCGGTCGTCGACATCGACGTGATCGACGCGCTTTATGCGGCGAGCCAGGCGGGGGTGAAGATTTCGCTGGTGATCCGCGGCATCTGTGGGCTGCGCCCCGGCGTGAAGGGGCTGAGCGAGAACATCCGCGTCAAATCCATCGTCGGGCGGTTTCTGGAACATTCGCGGATCGTCTGCTTTGCCAACGGCGCCCCCCTGCCCAGCCGCAAGGCGCGTGTCTTCATCTCGTCCGCCGACTGGATGGGCCGCAATCTGGTGCGCCGGGTGGAAACGCTGGTGGAATGCACCAACCCCACGGTCAAGGCCCAGATCGTGAGCCAGGTGATGGCCGCCAACATGGCCGACACGGCGCAAAGCTGGCTGCTGGACGCCAATGGCGGGTCCGCGCGGATGCTGCCCGAAGGCGATATCGCACCGTTCAACTGTCACCGGTTCTTCATGGAAAACCCTTCGCTGTCGGGGCGCGGCACGGCGGGGGCGGGCGATGTTCCGGCGCTCACCCATTCGGACGATTGAGCAGGGGGCCGGTGCCGGAGTTTTGAGTATTTTTGCAAAGAAGAAACACCTTTCGCTTCTTCTTTGCAAAAATACTCATTCAATGCCTCGGTCAGAATCGCCTTGCCCCGCGGTTTGCACACCCCGAGGCGCGCCGCCGATGGTTTTGCAGACCCGGCACAGCCACGCCGCGCCCTTGCGTCATCGGGCGCAAATCGTTGACCCCGCCGCGCGCCCGGGGCAGTGTCGCGCCGGGACATGCCACGCTGGGGAGCCGGAATGCAGGACACGCAGGATGACTGGGGCCCGTTTGGCCGGCCCCTGTTCGACGACCCCTCGGCGCGCGCGCTGTCCCGGGTCGGGGTTGTCGATGTCGGCTCGAACTCGGTCCGGATGGTGGTGTTTGACGGGGCGGCGCGCAGCCCGGCGTATTTCTTCAACGAAAAGGTGATGGCGGGGCTGGGGGCGGGCATGGGCGAAACCGGGCGGCTGAACCCCGAGGGGCGCAAGCGCGCGCTGGCCGCGATGATCCGGTTCCAGCGGCTGGCCGAGGGGATGAACGCCACGCCCCTGACGGTCGTCGCCACCGCCGCCGTGCGCGAGGCCGAGGACGGCCCCGAGTTCCGCGCCGAGGTCGAGAAGGCGACGGGCCTGAAGATGTGGGTGATCGACGGGCGCGAAGAGGCACGGTTGTCGGCGCAGGGGGTTCTGCTGGGCTGGCCCGGCGCCTATGGCATGGTCTGCGACATCGGCGGGTCGTCGATGGAACTGGCCCAGATCAACGACGGGCGGGTGGGCAAGCGGCTGTCTTCGGCGCTGGGCCCGCTGCGTCTGCAGGGGATCAAGGGGGGCAAGAAGGCCATCAAGGCGCATATCGCCGACACGCTGGACCGGCTGGCCGACGAGATGGGGGTGGACAACAAGCGGCTGTTCCTGGTCGGCGGCAGTTGGCGTGCCATCGGGCGGCTGGACATGGAGCGGCGCGGCTATCCGCTGCATGTGCAGCATGAATACCGAATGACGCCCCAGGGCATTCAGGACACCGTGACGTTCATCGAGGATCACAGCCTGGACGAATTGCGCGCCCTGACCGGGATCGGCGAGGCGCGGATGGTGCTGGTGCCGCTGGCGGCTATGGTGCTCAAGCAGATGGTGCGCCGGTTCCGGCCCCGCGACATCGCGATTTCCAGCTATGGCATCCGCGAGGGTCTGCTTTATGAACAGATGCCCCAGCGATTGCGCGACCGTGATCCGCTGATCGAGGCCTGCCGCTGGGCCGAGCAGAAGGATGCCCGGATTCCGGGGTTCGGGCGGGCGCTGTACCAGTTCCTGCTGCCGCTGTTCAAGGGCGAGGGCGAGGCGCGGCTGCGCATCATCCGCGCCGCCTGTCTTCTGCACGACGTCAGTTGGCGCGCCCACCCCGATTACCGCCACGAGGTCTGTTTCGACAACGCCACCCGCGCCAATCTGGGCGGGCTGACCCACACCGAGCGGGTGTTCATGGGCCTGTCGTTGCTGCACCGCTACAAGAATTCGCGCAGCGGCAGCCGGTTCGAGGAAACCGTGGCGCTGCTGGGCGAAAAGGACATTGCCATGGCCGAGGTGCTGGGCCGCGCCATGCGGTTCGGCGCGATGTTCTCCGCCGACCGACCCGGGTCACTGGGTGAATTGCGCTGGTTTCCCAAGAAGAAGCTGCTGGAACTTTGGCTGACCCGTTCGGCCGAGGATCTTTTCGGCGAGGTGGCGCAGGCGCGGTTCCAGTCCCTGGTGGGTGCCCTGGGGGCCGGGAGTGCCGTCAAGCGGCTGCGCACGGCGCCCGAGGGGTGAGGCCGCCTGACGCACTTTGCGTTTTATTTGAGCCAGAGGATCGGAACCCGCTGCCTCTCGCCTGCGGCTCGAACGCGGGTTTCGATGAAGAGTGGTTCGGATAAAACGCAAAGCGCTTTAGGGCACCTCTATTAATGCGACATTCCGGGCTTTCCCATGGCGTAACCCATTGATTTAATGAGATGCGACTTCTGAAATTTTGCATTAATAGAGGTGCCCTTTAAAAGCCCGACATCGCGGCGGCGCGCAACTGGCCCTCGACCAGCAGCAGTTCGTACCATTCGTCGGTGGCGCCGAACCGCGCATAGACGGTGACGAAGCTGACGGCGGCGTCCAGCCTGTCATAGCGGTCAGCCGGACAGGGCACCCGGGCGCGCACGCCGCAGATGCGCGATTTCACGTCTTCATAGGCGTCGTCCGTGGCGGTGTAGGGGCGGGTGTTGGTGTGCGCGTAACGGGTGGTTTCGTGCACGTCGGCCCTGCCGAACAGCACCAGCGCGCCGGTGATCTGGCGCGCGCAACGGTCGCGGAACCCGGTGACATACTGGGTGCGCTGCCCGGTCGAGGACGGATCGGGGTCGTGCAATTGCCAGCGCGCGCGCCCGTCGCGGGGCGCCCGGGCCACGGGTTTGCCAAGGTCGCGGGCGGATAGTCCGCAAACCGTGGCGACCTGGCCGAAGGGCGGGAGGGTGCCCTTGGCCACCTCACCCTCGCCCACTTGGCTGCGCGGCGCCGGGGCGGCGTTGGCGGCGCCAAAGGGGGTGCGGGGTTGCGCGCCGGGGTCGTCGGCGCGCCCGCCGCCGAACAGGGCGAACAGGCCGCGACGGGGCGGATCGGCATCGGCAATGGTGGTTTCGGGGGTGGCTTCTGCGGGCGGTGCGGCAGAGCCGGTTTCGATCGGGCTATCGGCGGTGGTGTCCGACGCGGTCTCGCTGGCGGCAGGCGCGGGGGCCGTTTCCCGGGCGGGTTCGGGCGCCGCGCCGAACAGGCCGAACAGGCCGCGCCGCTGCCCGGGTGCGGGTTCAGCGGCCTGTTGGGCTGTGGTCTGAATCGGGTTTCCCTCGGCGTCCAGCCCCGCCTTTTCGGCGGCCAGACCCTGCACCGCAGGGTCGTCGGGCACCGCAACCGTCCCGCCACAGGCCGACAGCGACAGGACGCCGAGGGCTGCGCAGAAGCAAAGTGTCTTCACGTTCAGAAATCCTCGACCGTTATCACGCCATCGAGGGACTTGATCGCACCCTTGATCTGCGGCGTCACGGGAAAATCGGCGCCCAGGCTGACCTCGACCTCACCGGGCAGGTCGGGATGCAGCAGGCACAGCGACACCGGCCCGCGCGAGCGGATTTGCCGGTCGCCCATGGCGCGTTGCAGCACCGAGGCGACGGCGGCGATCGCGCGTTCCTCGTCCACGAACACCCGCAGGCCCGCGCCCTGCGCATCGGCCACCGCGCTGTCGATGGGGGCGACGGACCGGGCCAGCAGCTTCAGTTGCTCGGCCTCGAACGTCGCCTCGACGCTGACCACGACATTCATCCCCGGCTCAAGATAATCGCGGCACTTTTCCAGCACGTCCGAGAACAGCGTGACCTCGTAAAGGCCTGTGGGATCGGACAGTTGCACGAAGGCAAAGCGATTGCCCTTGGCCGACTTGCGTTCCTGTCTGCCGGCCACAGCACCGGCCAGTTTCGCCATGCGCGGGCCGCGCGCGACGTCGAGGGTGAGTTCGGCCAGCGTCGTCACCTTCTTGCGCCTCAGCGCCACCATATAATCGTCAAGCGGGTGGCCGGAGAGGTAAAATCCTACCGCCTTGTGTTCCTCGCCCAGTTTCTCTGCAGGCAGCCAGTCAGCCAAAGGCGACAGCCGTGGTTCGGGCAGGTCATCGCCCGCATCGCCGAACAGAGACACCTGATCGGAGGATTTCTGGTCGTGGATCGCGGCGGAATAGTTGACGAGAGCGTCAAGGCTGTCGAACACGCGGCGGCGGTTCGGGTCAAGCTGGTCGAAGGCGCCGGCGCGGGCAAGCATTTCCATCGGCCGCTTTCCAACCCGCTTCAGATCGGCGCGGCGGGCGAGGTCGAACAGCGTGGCAAAGGGTTTGACCCCGCGTGCGAGGGTGATAAGTTTCATCGCCTCGACACCGACGTTTTTCAGCGCACCCAGAGCATAGACAAGATTGCCCTTTTCCACGGTGAAGGTCGCGGCGGAGCGGTTGACGCAAGGTGGGATGATACCGATGGACAGGCCCCGGCGCACCTCTTCGGCATAAACGGCCAGCTTGTCGGTGAGATGGATATCGCAGTTCATCACGCCGGCCATGAATTCGACCGGGTGGTTCGCCTTGAGCCATGCCGTCTGATACGACACCACCGCATAAGCGGCGGCGTGGGATTTGTTGAAGCCGTAGTTGGCGAATTTCTCCAAGAGGTCGAACACCTCGGTCGCCTTCTTTTTATCCACCCCGTTCGCCTTGGCGCCCGCCTCGAACTTGGGCCGTTCCTTCGCCATCTCGGCGGCGATCTTCTTGCCCATGGCACGGCGCAGCAGGTCGGCGCCGCCCAGGGAGTAACCGCCCATCACCTGGGCGATTTCCATCACCTGTTCCTGATAGACGATGATGCCCTGGGTTTCTTCAAGGATATGGTCAATCGACGGGTGGATCGATTCCAGCGGCTTGATCCCGTTCTTCACCTCGCAATAGGCGGGAATGTTCTCCATCGGGCCCGGGCGGTATAATGCCACCAGCGCCACGATGTCTTCGATGCAAGTGGGCTTCATGCGACGCAGGGCGTCCATCATGCCGCTGGATTCGACCTGGAACACGGCCACGGTCTTTGCGCCGGCATACAGATCGTAGGAGGGCTTGTCGTCCAGCGGGATCAGGTTGATATCGTTTTCACCCCCCGCAAGCGGCTGGTAAAGCGTGCGCCCGTCCGCAGTCACATGCAAGGGGCGGCCACCCGCGCGGATCAGATCGACGGCGTTCTGGATCACGGTCAGGGTTTTCAGACCCAGAAAATCGAATTTCACCAGCCCGGCCTGTTCGACCCATTTCATGTTGAACTGTGTCGCGGGCATGTCGGAGCGCGGATCCTGGTAGAGCGGCACCAGTTCGTCCAGAGGCCGGTCGCCGATCACCACCCCGGCGGCGTGGGTGGATGCGTTGCGCAGCAACCCCTCGACCTGCTGGCTATAGTCCAGCAGGCGTTTCACCACCTCTTCATTCCGCGCCATTTCGCGCAGGCGCGGCTCATCGGCCAGCGCCTTTTCGATGGAAACGGGTTTCACCCCCTCGACCGGGATCATCTTCGACAACCGGTCCACCTGGCCATAGGGCATCTGCAACACCCGCCCCACATCGCGCACCGCCGCCTTGGACAACAGCGCGCCGAAGGTGATGATCTGGCCCACCCTGTCGCGGCCATATTTGCCCTGAACATAGCGGATCACCTCTTCGCGGCGGTCCATGCAGAAGTCGATGTCGAAGTCGGGCATCGACACCCGCTCGGGGTTCAGGAACCGCTCGAACAGCAGGGAATAGCGCAGCGGATCGAGGTCGGTGATGGTCAGCGCATAGGCCACCAGCGAACCGGCGCCCGAACCGCGCCCCGGGCCCACGGGAATGTCCTGATCCTTGGCCCATTTGATGAAATCGGCAACGATCAGGAAATAACCGGGAAAGCCCATGCCCTCGATGATACCAAGCTCGAATTCCAGCCGCTTTTCATACTCCTCGACAGATGCCGCATGGGGAATGACCTTGAGCCGAGCCACCAGCCCCAGACGGGCCTCGCGGCGCAGTTCATTCACCTCGTCATCGGCGAATTTCGGCAGGATCGGATCGCGCCGGGCAACCGCAAAGGCACAGCGGCGGGCGATTTCCACCGTGTTTTCAATCGCCTCGGGCAGATCGGCGAACAGCGCCGCCATTTCGCGGGGCGATTTGAAATAGTGCTGCGGCGTCAGGCGACGGCGCGGTTCCTGCTGGTCGACATAGGCGCCCTCGGCGATGCAGATCAGGGCATCGTGGGCCTCGTACATGGTCGACTTGGGGAAATGGACATCGTTGGTGGCGACCAGCGGCAGGTCCATCCCATAGGCCATTTCGACATGTCCGCGCTCGCTCAGCCGCTCGGCCTCGGGGGCGGTCGCGTCATCCCGGGGGTGGCGCTGCAACTCGACGTACAACCGGCCCGGATAGATCGCCGACAGTTGCGCCATCAGCGCCCGGGCCTTCGCCCCCTGCCCCGCCTGCAACAGTCGCCCCACCGGGCCTCGCGGGCCACCCGTCAGACAGATCAGACCGTCGGAATGACGTTCCAACTCGGCCAGCGTCACCTCGGGGATCGCTCCGCCCTTGTCGAGGTACAGCGCGCTGTTCAGCTTCATCAGATGGCCAAAGCCCGTCTCGTTCTGCGCCAGCAGCACCACCGCCGCCGGATCGCGCGGCTTTTCCCCGGGCGCGGGCGGGTCATAGGTCACGTCGATCTGGCAACCGATGATCGGCTGCACGCCCGACTCGAGCGCCGCCACGGAAAACTCCAACGCGGCGAACATGTTGTTGGTATCGGTCACGGCCACGGCGGGCATGCCTGCGGCGGCACAGAGGCCGGGCAGCTTCTTCAGCCGCATCGCCCCTTCCAGCAGCGAATATTCGGTGTGCAGGCGCAGGTGGATGAATCGGGGATCTGCCATGGATCATGGTGGTAACGCAGGGCGGCGCGGGCGGAAAGCCGAAACGGAAACCGCACACCCCGCCGCCCGTCCGTCGTTGGCCCGACATGTCGTCATTGTGCATACTGACGCACCTGCATGGGCCGCCTGCCCCCTTGCGCCAAAGCGCGATCCGGGGTTTCCTGTACCAAAGGGCCGCGCCCGCCGCTTTACGCCGCATCGGGCGGGGGCGCGCTGGCCCCAGGGAAAAGACCGCGGCGGAACAAGACATGAGCATCACGTTTCTTCTGAACGGAGAGACCGTCGGCGTGGCCGATCAGCCCGCCACCCGCACCCTGCTGGACTGGCTGCGCGACACCCGTCGCCTGACCGGCACAAAGGAAGGCTGCAACGAGGGCGATTGCGGCGCCTGCACCGTCATGGTCAGCGACCCGGGCGGCCACCGCGCCCTGAACGCCTGCATCCTGTTCCTGCCGCAACTGCAAGGCAAGGCGGTGCGCACCGTCGAGGGCATCGCCGGGCCGAACGGCGAACTGCACCCCGTGCAGCAGGCGATGATCGACCATCACGGCGCGCAATGCGGCTTTTGCACCCCCGGCTTCATCGTCTCGATGGCCACCGCCCACCTGAACGGCGCCACCGACCACGACGACCAGCTGGCGGGCAACCTCTGTCGCTGCACCGGCTATGCCCCGATCATCCGCGCCGCCCGGGCCGCAGAAGAGCGGCCGATTCCCGACTGGATGTCCCCCGCTTCTTTCTTGCCCGAAATATCCTCGGGGGGGCCCGCAGGGCGGGGGGCAGACAGCCCCCCTCAGCCCTATCGACCCGAAACCACCGAGGAACTGGCGCAATGGTACGCCGCCAACCCGGACGCGACGCTGATCGCGGGCGCCACCGACGTGGGGCTCTGGGTGACGAAACAGCATCGCGACCTTGGCGCGATCGCTTTTCTCACCGGCATCGATGAGTTGCGCACCATCGACGTCTCCGACACCGCGATCCGCATCGGCAGCGGTGCCACCCTGTCCGACCTGTTGCCGGTGATGGCCGAACATCACCCCGATTTCGCCGAACTGATCCGCCGCTATGGCAGCGTGCAGGTCAGGAATGCGGCGACGGTGGGCGGCAACATCGCCAACGGCTCGCCCATCGGCGACAGCCCCCCGGCGCTGATCGCGCTGGGTGCCACGCTGCACCTGCGCCACGGCGACACCCGGCGCGACCTGCTGCTTGAGAATTTCTTTCTCGATTATGGCAGGCAAGACCGCGCGCCGGGCGAATTCGTCGAGGGGGTCAGCATTCCGCGACAGGCGGACCGGCTGAAATGCTACAAGATTTCCAAGCGGTTCGATCAGGACATCAGCGCGCTCTGCGGCTGTTTCAGCATCACCGTCGAGAACGGCACCGTCACCGACGCGCGCATCGCCTTTGGCGGCATGGCCGGCATACCGAAACGGGCGCGCCACGTCGAGACGGCGCTGGTCGGCCAGCCCTGGGGCGCCGAGGCCGTGGCGGGCGCCTGGGACGCCTGGGCGCGGGATTTCACGCCGATGTCGGACATGCGCGCCAGTGCCGGGTATCGGCTGGATGTCGCACGCGGGCTTTTGACCCGGTATCTGCTTGAGGATCTGGGCGGCGCCACGCGGGTGCTGGAGGTGCGGCCATGACGCACGACCCTGTGCCCGGCCCGTCGCCCGATCCCGCCGCCCGCACCCTGCCCCACGATGCCGCGCGCCTGCATGTGACGGGGGCCGCGCGCTATGTCGATGACATTCCGGTGCCCGCCGATTGCCTGCATCTGGCCTTCGGCCTGTCCACCATCGCCCATGGCCGGATCACCGCGCTGGACCTTGCGGCGGTGCGCACCGCGCCGGGGGTCGTCGCGGTTCTGGTGGCGGGCGATCTGCCGTTTGCCAACGACGTCTCGCCCTCGGCCCATGACGAACCCTTGCTGGCAACAGGCACAGTGCATTATGCGGGCCAGCCGGTCTTTGCCGTGGTGGCGACCAGCCACCTTGCGGCCCGCAAGGCCGCGACGCTGGGAAAGGTCGGCTTTGAAGAATGGCCGGCCCTTCTGAGCATTGATGAGGCCATGGCGGCGAACAGCCGGTTCGAGGATGGCCCCCGTATCCATGCCAAGGGAGACGCCGCCGCCGCCATCGCCGCTGCGCCCCATGTTCTGGAAGGCCGCATCGAGATTGGCGGGCAGGAGCATTTCTATCTCGAAGGACAGTCGGCCCTGGCGCTGCCCCAGGAAGGCGGCGACATGGTGGTGCATTCCTCGTCGCAGCACCCCACCGAAATTCAGCACAAGGTGGCCGAGGCCTTGGGCCTGCCGATGCACGGCGTGCGGGTCGAGGTGCGGCGCATGGGCGGCGGGTTCGGTGGCAAGGAAAGCCAGGGCAACGCGCTGGCGGTGATCTGTGCCGTGGCGGCCCGGGCCACCGGGCGGGCCTGCAAGATGCGCTATGACCGCGACGACGATTTCACGATAACCGGCAAGCGGCACGATTTCCGGATTGCCTATCGCGTCGGCCATGACGGCGAGGGGCGCATTCTGGGGCTGGAGTTCGTGCAATACGCGCGCTGCGGCTGGGCACAGGATCTGTCGCTGCCGGTGGCCGACCGCGCAATGCTGCATGCCGATAACGCCTATCTGCTGGAGCATGTGCGGATCGAGTCCCATCGCCTGAAGACCAACACCCAGAGCGCCACCGCGTTTCGCGGCTTTGGCGGGCCGCAGGGCATGGTGGGGATCGAGCGGGTGCTGGATCATCTCTCCCATGCGGTGGGGCGCGATCCGCTGGCGGTGCGGCGGTTGAATTTCTATTCGCCTGCGCCTGCGGCGGGCGGCGAGGGGGGATCTCGGACCCCCCCGCAGCCTGCGGCTGCCCCCCCCGAGGATATTTCGGGCAAGAAAGAACAGGGCGAGGCCGATCTGGCGTCGCGCGGAGCGGCCGATCTGGCGTCGCGCGGAGCGGCCGATCTGGCGTCGCGCGGCGCGGCGGCGTCGAGACCGGCCGAGGCGGTGGTCGTGCCTGCACCTGCCGGGGTGCAGACGACGCCCTACCACATGCCGGTGACGGATTTCATCCTGCACGATCTGGTGGACCGGCTGGTCGAGACATCGCAATATGACCGGCGGCGCGCGGCGGTGGCGGCGTGGAACGCGGCCCATCCGGTCCTGAAGCGCGGGATCGCGCTGACGCCAGTGAAGTTCGGCATCTCGTTTACGCTGACCCATCTGAACCAGGCGGGTGCCTTGGTGCATGTCTACCAGGACGGCTCGATCGCCATGAACCATGGCGGCACCGAGATGGGGCAGGGTCTGTTCCAGAAGGTGGCGCAGGTCGCGGCGGCGCGGTTCGGGGTGGATGTTTCGGCGGTGAAGATCACCGCGACGGACACGGCCAAGGTGCCCAATACCAGCGCCACAGCGGCGTCGTCGGGCAGCGATCTGAACGGGATGGCGGTGCAGGCGGCCTGCGACACGATCCGCGACCGGATGGCGGGGTTCCTGGCCCGGCTGCATCGGTGCGCGCCTGACAGCGTGGTGTTTTCGTCGGGCGAGGTGCGGGTCGGGGGCGAGGTGTACAGCTTCGCGCGGGCGGCGGCGCTGTGCTATCAGAACCGGGTTTCCCTGTCGTCGACCGGGTTCTATGCCACGCCCGACATCTCGTGGGACAGGATCGCGGGCCGGGGTGTGCCGTTCTATTACTTCGCCTATGGCGCGGCGGTGACAGAGGTGGTCATCGACACGCTGACCGGCGAGAACCGCATCCTGCGGGCCGATCTGCTGCACGATGCGGGGGCGTCGTTGAACCCGGGCCTCGATACCGGGCAGGTCGAGGGGGGGTATGTTCAG
>Ga0105054_10010112_pt1 | contig 12077 bp, 6 predicted proteins | sample BON02_FD_78091 | JGI IMG/M metagenome (GOLD analysis project Ga0105054, IMG submission 78091) | Freshwater microbial communities from Lake Bonney liftoff mats and glacier meltwater in Antarctica - BON-02 (megahit assembly) | ecosystem: Environmental > Aquatic > Freshwater > Ice > Glacier... | reverse complement strand
CCGGGCTCGGCCCGGTTCGCAAAAGTTACCGTTAAATGGGTTTACGGAATGGAATTCTGATAAGAATAAGGAAAAAGCATATCAGAATCGGGAATAAATTTGATTGTGTGGAGGGGGTGACTCTCAGGCATTCCGTTTCTAAACTGCAACTCCAAGTCGGTTCCGAGTCTGAGACTTATGGGGTAACCTGCAACTTTTGCCATATCATTAATTCTGCTCGAAACCAAAAGAAACGCTACAGCCAATTGCAGAGAGGGTGGCACAGAATCTTGAGATCATTTCTAAAAACTTTCAATTAGTAGTAGTACCAGGCGTACCAGGATTCTCATGGGATTTCTCATTTATTACTTTGTACTAATCCTAAATCCCATGGGCAGAATTCTGGTTTGTTGAACAAGTTTTAGAAATAATGTCGAGATTCTGTGCCATCCTATCTGCAATCAGCTGTACCAGAGAAACGAACCGACCCCGACGTTGAGCAAAGGGAAGGAGTTATTACATGTGGTATACACTCAAGTTTATTGATTTGGAGATGCTGAGAAAATTGAACCGAGGGGCCGAACCGGCTTGGAGACTTAGTCTGACTGTTTAAGTGTGGCGTGTAGCCTGAGGGAGGCGTGTAGACAGACGCGCAGACAGTGCAGACAGGGGTCTATGTTCCGTTGGGGATTATTGAATAGAGATTCAATGCGATCGATCAAATTTGGGGTATGTGACTTCTCAGGATTAGGGATCGGGGAGATCGGGGAGCTTCGGACTTCAGAATTCTGATGCAGGACGCACATGTGTCATGATGCGGAACAAAAAAGGATCTTTACGCACGACACAAATGTGTGTTCCGGATGATAAAAGCAGGTGAAAACGCCTCCGTGCGCCAATATAATTTATAAATCGCCACTCAGCCGTGTCTCAGAATTCTCAACCTGCCTAGCCTAAACACTGTTTTAGTTTTTAAGGGTGTTGAAGACTACAATGAAGAGAAGTAGCTTGCAGGGGGTTTGAACCGGCTGAGGGGTTGCACCGTGGGTTGGGAAACTTCTATTGTGTTAATCATACCGGGCTAGAGGGACATATATCTGCAGGCCTATCATTTTTGCTCATTTCCGAGCTAGCGTTTCCTAAAACCCATCAAGCCTGAGAAACTGACCTAATCCGAGTCCCAGCGCTATAGCCTATGCTTGTACTAGCTCAGGCTGGTTTCAAGTTCTAGGAACCACCCTTTTGAATCTAGCTACCCTGGCTCCCTTAAGCGATTGTGTTTTATATCATAGACCATCCTTTCCCCCAGGTTGGGCCCGGGGGAAGGAAACAAGTCAGGGTAAACTTGAAACGCGTAAACTTGAATCCCAAATCCATCTGCAAGGGGTTGAAGCGAGATACCCCACCTGAGGCTGTGGTCTCGTCAAGAGCTATGGTAACACTGCGACATAGTTGAGTTCCAGAACCGAGTTTTCTAGTTTGGAACTTGTTCTATCACGATCTTTTCGTTGACATCCTGTGTAAGAGGTCGGATTGGCGAGACTCGGAGAAAGGTGTCGCCTTGTTTGCTAACACGACCACGTTTGTACCAAATGAACATTCGCAGTGTCTTGGTTGTGTCTTGCCCATCATGCGGTGCGCCTTTGGTGCTCACCTAGACGGTGGCCTCACCGAGCGTTCAACACCGTGCAGATTCGTTGCCTGGATGCATTCGTTCTAGGGAAGCTGGGTTTCTTTGATAAGACAAACCCGCTGTTGACAACTCAGCGAGGTCAACGTCTAGGCAAGCGCCCAAGGTACGCCATGTTTTGCTGTATGTTGCAGTGTGCTGCAGTATGTTGCAGTGTGTTGCAGTGTGTTGCAGTGTGTTGCAGTGTGTCGCAGTGTGTCACAGTGTGTTGCGGTGTGCTGCAGTGCGTTGCAGTGCGTTGCAGTGTGTTGCAGTGTGTCGCAGTGTGTTGCAGTGTGTTGATATGGACATTCATCTATACACGCACCGAAGGTTCGCCGAAGAACTTGGGCTATATCTTGTCTATTCAAAAGGGCCCAAGGAATTATTACACCGGTGTAATATTTCCTTGGGCCCTATTGAATAGACAAGATACAGCAACAACACTGCGAAAGATCATCTGTGGCAAACGTGAGTGTACTATGGGGTGGCTACGATTAGTAGGCTCTTTAAAATTATAGGTCTCTTTTGCAAAAGAGCCCTATTAAAGCGACTATATTCTGCAAAAGAAACCTTTGATTTGAAGGAGCCTACTAGTCGTAGCCACCCCATATCGTTATGCAGACACTCGACAAGCTCACCTCGCGAACTCGACTTCCTTTTGGCACGAGGGCTTTCTGATATATACCGCTACAGAACACGTTCCAATCCAGAAAACTCTTTTCTACAACTCAACTATGACACAGGCGTGATCATAGCTCTTGATGAATCTGCAGCCTCAGATGGAGTTCTCGCTTGGAAAATATTTGTCGGCTTGTATCATAGAGTTACAGCAAAATATATCTAAGCGTGCCAGTGTATCCCAATCCGAGTCCTAGCGCAAGCGTTCTATCAGCTGGTTTCTACAAATCTCGCAGTGTGTTATCAGAGACTAATGGCGTACCAAAGAGCAGATTGCCAATAGTGCCAGATTCTGAAAACAAACACAGTTTCCACATTTAACAGAGCGTCATTTTTCAACTTCCGAAAAAATTTAAGTATGACTCAAGAAAGGGAAGAGGGTAGTAAGGACGCTGTTGGATCATTACGATCATGAGCAATCAATTGTTTCATGACAAGTTCATACAATTTGAGTGTCGACAAGTTCATACGATGTGAGTGACACATCGTATGAACTCACATCCTATCAACTCCATCCTATGAACTCACATCCTATGAACTCTCATCCTATGAACTCACGTCGTATGAACTCGTGTTCCTCCCCTCCTCTCGCTCCCCCTCAACAGGACCCCCACGTACACTTATCCTCCTACGCCTTTTTGAACCCTCTTCTTCCATTTGGGTGGCATTGTGTCTTCCTGTTCACACGCGAAAAACTCAGTACAAGACAGTATATGCGTGCAGGTCTTCAGTAGGTACCAGACACAGAGCGCAGCCAACACACCGCTATCCGCCCCACGGTTCCTTCCCCTGTGCCAACACCACATTATCACGACACTCCAAACAATCCGACCTATTAAAAGTCGGAAAAGAGACATGAGCAAGAAGAACTACTTTCCAAGTTACTTTTGACGGATGAGCCCAGGTGCTATTCGGAATCGAAAATTGATTATTTATTAAATGGTGTCCGGAAATAATTCATTCCAAATTAAATGTTGTCCATAATTCCAAATTAAATGTTGACATAATTGATCTCAACTTTCATTCTGATGATTCGAATTTCACAAAAACGCATCAACTGCTGTATGTCTCAGTTTCTCCTAAAGTGTCAGGTCGCCTAGGATTAGATGGGGAGAACATCTTTTGTACTGTTTTGTTTTGTTCGGGAGAGTCGCTATTCCGCCAACTCTCCTGATCTGCCTGCCAGGGCATGAAAATGCATACAAAGTGTGGGCTCTTTTTTTTGTTTTGTTGTTATGCCGCAACACACCTAGCCCTCCAAATACATCAGGAACGCACACAAGTGTGTACAGTCTCTATTTTGTTCTTGTTGTTATGCCGCCACACAGCACGGCGGCTCGGTAATAGTTCAGTTTTCAGTTCAATCAGGGTTTTTTTATTATTATTATTTATAATAGGGACCTGATTTTCCCACGAACTCACATAACTGGGGGGTTACCGAGGACTGGAGGTTCTCGTGCATTGCAATTCGCATTCTCGGCGGCTGCCACCGAATCCTTGGATTCGCATCCTCGGCGACTGCCACCCGCGCACGCGCTGCAGGGGTGCCAAGCACCAGCCAGAAGAGGAGACGCAGCTAGTCTCTTTTACGGGGCTCTTTTGCAGAAGAGACCTATGTTTTTAGGGAGCCTACAAATCGTAGCCACCTCATAGCAGGCAGTATAAAGGAACAGACAACATGCTCTCTGGATATATATGACACAATCAAGAAATGCTATCTGTATAGGAAGAAGGCATGTCACTCACGGAATGTATTCGTGTCATTATAGAAATTCTCTCCTCTTTCCCCCTCTTTCCATGTACCAACCCCGCGTCTCTGAAATAACTTTTGAAGGGGGTGTTTTTTTCAAAGTTAACCTTGCGTTATATCTCATACACTCATACATATGTATCTCATACAGTCATACATATGTATGATACATATGTACAGCCAATCCCACTTGGGGTGACATTTTCGAATACTGTTTCAAAGCTCAAAGCTCAAAGCTCGAACGTCTCTTTTCACTGAAACGTGGCAAAAGAGACGTTCGAGCCTTGAGCTTTGAGCTTTCGAAATTATCACCCCAAGTGGGATTGGCTGTATCTCATACACTCATACATATGTGTGATACAGCCCGTTCCGTGGAAGATGAGACTCGAAATGCTGAATTAAATGGTAATCGAAATCCTGAATGCTGGGGAGATTTTAGTCAACTGCAAATTCAAATTCAACAAAAATCTCATTTTGAATTTGTACCGCGAGATACCTCGGAATTCAAATCCAATCTAAATCTCAATTCGACCTTGTACCGTGAGATACCTAGATATTTGATTTTCTCGATTTTGACTAGTTGACTGAAATCTCCCCAGCATTCAGGATTTCGATTACCATTTAATTCAGCATTTCGAGTCTCATTTTCCACGGAACGGGCTGTACATATATATCTCATACACTCATACATATGTATGATACATATGTGCCTCATACACTCATACACTATACTCACGTTTGTATTACACTCACACGCCTGGCGTACGTAAAAACGTTGCTGTGCGTCGGCATACACACTGCTGCTGCTGACACACTTTGATGCGATTTTTTGATGTGTAGGTAGGTGCATCTTCGATGACCGCGGCGTCGGACTAAATGAGTCACGGTGCTAAAAAAAATGAGTAACGGTGCTTCGTACCCTTGTACATCGATTTCGCCTAGACTCGATCATATTCTCAAAAATGACCAACTCAGATGACTTGTCGGCATGGTAAGCGCTACGAGTAGTAGGCTCCTTCAAATTGCAGGTCTCTTTTGCAAAAGAGCTCTATACATTACACTATATTCTGCAAAAGAGACCTATAATTTTAAGGAGCCTACTAATCGAAGCCACCCCATAAGAGCTACAAGTCACATTTTCCACAGCTTCCTGGGAGTATATGATACATTTGTCACGCAAAGTTGATAGATAACTTCATTCACGAATCAGACGTCACGTCCCTATAGACTCCTTTCTAACTTATAACTATGTTCCACGTAAATTGAAGAGGCACCCCTTCTTAAAACCAAATGCCGACATTCGCCATCTTCTCGACTCTCTAGTCTCTGCACTTGCAGTTTACGCCACCGCGTTTGGGTCTAAACTTTCCCTAAATCACCATTACATTTGAAATTTAGTCACATGTGCAAATGGAGGGACGGATGCATGGAGGGAGAGAGGAAGCGATGGAGTTTTGCAGATACATACACACAGATATATGTGTGTAAACAAACATAGACTACATAAGAATATTCACCGTGACATATATATGTGTATGTATACATATATGCATATGTGTGTATATACATACATAGTACATGTATGTACGCATGCATGATTTCGGGATCCCATACACAAAAATACTGAAGATAAAACTTGAGCTGATGATCAATTTCGGCAGAGTTTTTTTGGTCTGTGTATTCTCTGGACACATGATCGAATCTTCGTATGCTTGGTAAGGTGCTGTAATTACCAATACAAATATACTGGGCATACGCTTGACAGGGTGTTATAATTAACAGACATACATTCAACACCATACTGCCCATCTCTGGACATCAGGAAGCCCATTTCTCCTTGAAACTTGCCGTTTATACTAATCTGTTTTTCCATGTGTGTATAGAAGTATTGGAGTGCCGCCGTGGCAGTGGCATAAGACAGGAAACGGTGCTTTTAAACAAGACCCCCCCCATTTGAATCGGCGATTCCTGTTCAAGAGTTCCATATTATGGCACTCCGATTGTTGCATACAGCAAGAAACTGAAATGCATCAGTACCACGCGGCCCGAACATGGACCTTTGTATAATGATGGCCACTTTTATCGATACTCGCGTAGAAGGCCACTCTTGGCTGTGCCCGCACCTGAATTTGTCACACAAATGTCTGTCGGTCGGTGTGTAAGCACAAACGACCCGGAGACTCACTTGCACGCTCATTGTTGTCTTTGTAAATTATTTTTGAATATAAAACGCATCATGCTATCCGGAGGACTAATGTACATTGCACCATTCGATCGATGATGGCCATCCAAATAAAACAGCTGCGCAAGCTCTCTCTTTCTTTCTCGTTCTCCTTCTTTCAGTCAAACACACACAAAATACGTATACTGTAGAAGTTTTAATCCACAGCTTCAACTTGGCATTTTCCTTTTGTGACAGGTCTATGCCCCCGACCCCCTCCCCTCCCCTCCCCTACAAACGCAGGATGCACCGGCGGCTAATACAATGGCAGTGAGGGCTTGAGTGGTATACACGCTTACAATACGTGCGTTGCAATCCTGCTGCAACTGCGAGTACAAAACACACACACTATCTGAAAGTGCGGGTACAAACGACACACACTATAATCGAATCGGAAGCACACGCACTGTATGCAACCCGAGTTCTCTGCAGCTGTTGGCACTCACACGGTATGCACGGCCACCAGCGCCACGACGGCAGCCACGAGCACCGTGAAGAGTCCAGTGGACCTCAGAGGAGAGGCAAGCGACTCATCGAGCTTCTGGATTTTGCTGTCAAGACTCTTGATTGACTGACGCATTTGTTTCGCGAGCGCCTTGATTTCCTTGTCGGTCTTGTCCGTCTTATCCGTCGTGTGCGACTTGCCATCCCCCCGACCACGCGCGCTTGGCTTGGTGCTTTCACTATTGGCAGCAGCCACCGCCGCTCCCTTCTGCGCAATACGACAAATTGTTTGTGAGTGCTGCGCGACCCGCCGAGTTGTTTGTTTCTTGTTTGTTTGTTTGGTTTGCGAGTGATACTAGACTATCAATCCATTGAATCTGTTATCTACTTCGAACGCAAAAATCATCTTAGATAAAACACAAGTGGGATGAAAGATAATTGAGACAAAGCCTTGAACGCAAGGGCAAAGCGGCAAAGCGCGCATGGCAGATTTACGAGGCCAAAACCTGGCGAACAGCCTGGGCGATGGCCTTGTGGAGCACCATCTCTTTCATCTCTCTTTTTGTCAAATCAGCCTTGGGGGGGCCATCGACCACCTTGTGTTGATGCATCATGACGACTGATTCAACCGAAACCCCATGTTTCTGCCCGAGCTTGGCCCCCTGCAACACCAATATCCACAACCAAAAATACAAAACTCACACCCATCAGCACACAACACACGCACATCAAACTGTAGGCGCATCCCTGAGTTGAAGCCCTAGACACCCAAGAGTCGATGCCCAACAAACCCAATCACTGTCACACCTCTCTCACGACGGATAACCATTACACCCCCCTTGCCAGGACACGCCTGTTACATTATAACACACCCCTCACTTTCATGATAACCCATGAAACCAGTGGACAAGAGAAAACGCAAAGACAAGACGCAGTTACAAGACGCAGCGTTGGCACGCTGCAGTCGCCAAGCACCGACGCTCGCAGCACTACTCACACCCCAACACACCTCCAGTCAGGCGCACCCAAGCACCATTTCAGCACCTATCACTGCATGCAAGCACTCCATACAAGCAGACGATGCCCACGTTGAAAAACCTCAAGCTCGAGCACGCACCTGCGCAATGGTGTGTAGATCTGACGAGTCTAGCGGCGGCATGTAGCCAGCAGGCGATCCAATGCAGTTGTCCCAATGAGTCCAGCCATAGCTCCCCTCCCCTTCATCCTTGCGCGCCTTGGCATCTGTTTCCGTCCACCACGCACTTGAATGTTAGCACCATACTCAATTGAGATCAAGGCAAAAGATCCTCGCCAGACACCTGCCTAAACACTAGTGCATCTGTGTGCATGCATGTATGAATATTTGGATGAAGCAAGGAAGGCTGGACACATCGAAAAGACATTGAAAAAAGACATTGAAAAGACAATGAAAAGACATTGAAAAGACATTGAAAAGACATCGAAAAGACATCGAAAAGACATCGAAAAGACATTGAAAAGACATTCAATGATTTCCACCGTATGCACCTAACAAGACAGAATGAGACCTGTACTGACCACGCCGCACTCGCCCTCGACGGCACACCATGCACTATCCTGGTCTACACGTGTGCATTGAGTGTAGTGCATGTCCCTGCACACTACACACCACCCTGACATCATATAACCCCCCTTGCCCACGCAGGTGCCCTCGTCGTCTTCAGACACGCCGCACGTGTAGGCAGGCGCGTAAGTCCAAGGCAGCTTGCACTTGCAGCCATGCTGCGTGCGCACTTGCTGCATCTCTTCCGGTAGCACATGCTGATCCTTGCCCGCATCGTCGCCACTGAGGAGAGGGCGCGTAGGCGGCTGATCAACGACGACGTCCCAGTTGGTCCAGCCATAACCTCCTGGCCCGAAGTGGGCCTTGGCATCCGAACTCGTGTGCCCGCACTGCCCAACAGTGGCACACCAGGCACCACCGTGCGCCGTCCTGATATCGGTGGGAGAAGTATACACAAAACGCTTGGGGCCCTCCTGGCCTGCCAAAACAGGCGGCTCGTACTCGAAGGGCAGCAGGCACTCGCATCCTTGCACTGTCTTGACAGGCGTAGGCTCCAGATACCCAGACGGCACACCAACACACTTGTCCCACTGCCCATCCTTACCCGCATACCCGCACTCTTGCTCGTTTACAGGGCACCAGTAGAAAGACGACAGTCCTGAGCCATCTTGATCAAATCGATTGCAGTGCGAAAACGAAATGTCCTGTCCCCCGAGCGCTGGTGGCGTGATTTGGTAGGGAATTTTGCACGTGCAACCCTGCAGGGTGCGCACAGACTCGGCCGGATATGGCACCACACCCATGGCATGCGAGGGATTCTGGTCCATGCAATAGTCCCACTTGATCCAGCCGTACTTGCCCGCACCCAGCCCTGCACTGCTATCAGTGCTGCTCGTACCGCAGTTCGGAGACTCAATCGGATCTACAGCGCACCAGGCATCGTTGGGCGATGCCATGTCAGTGCACCCAGTGTATACGAACTCCTGTAGCCCCAACTCCTGAGGCCTGTAGGGCCACGGCTGTTTGCACACGCAGCCGTCGCGGGTATATATCTTTGGCTTGGGCGGTGCGAGGTATCCCGCGGGTTCACCAATGCACTTGTCCCAGTGAGTCCAGCCAAAGCCACCGACGCCATTGTTGGCGAGAGGAACATCACTCTTGATGCCGCAGTTGCCCACGGTCGGGCACCAGGCAGCGTGCATGCCAAAGCGTTGGCAAGTGTAAAAGGTCTCGACATGGTTGTTTGTCTCCGGTAGTGCTACCTTCCACGGTAGCTGGCACTGGCACCCATGCTCCGTACGAACATAAGGCGCGGGATCAGGCAAAACGTTCTCCTTGACATGAGCCATCACGGCAGTGGGCTGGGGAATGCACACATCCCACTTGGTCCAGCCATACGTACCCTTGCCATACCCCCCTTTGGGGTCGCTCGTGTCATCACCACAATCATCGCCTTCAACAGCGCACCACGCCGTGCCGGGGCTCTCGATATCGGTGCAGCCAGTGTATTGCACCTGAGTGCCCTGAAGGTACAAGGGCTCGTAGGGCCAAGTACGCTTGCACTGGCATCCCTGTCGTGTGGGAATGGGGTTGTATACAGGCTCTAGAAAGCCAGCAGGCTCGCCAACACACTTATCCCAATTGGTCCAGCTCAGGCGCTTGTCGCCATGCGACTTTCCAGGCAGCCCTGTCATGCCGCAATGCCCCTCGACCGCACACCAGTCGGCATCCTGACCCAACATCTTGGTACAGTGGGTCATGACTACCTTCTGCTTGCCACCAAGTTCATCGGGGTAGAACTCGAAGGGCAGGATGCATGTGCAACCCTTGTCGGTGACAACCTTGGGCACTGGAGATGGGAGCTGACCCTTGGGCATCGTTTTGGGCTGTTTGAAGCACTTGTCCCACCTGCTCCAACCGTACCCGTCATCGCCCATCACTGCCTTGGGGTCCGTGCTAGGAAACCCCTTGAGATTCGCCATGCAATGGGTGTCTTCAGGATCGATAGCGCACCAGGCCGTGCCCGGGCTATTAATGTCAGTGCATTCATCATACGTAATAGTCTTATTTTTCAGTTGATCGACGTCATACTCGAAGGGCAGCAAACACTTGCAGCCATCTTGCGTCATGACAGGGGGCCAGAGGAAATCCTCGAGTGCAATTCTGGCCGGCTTCTTGCCACCGATCTGCTTGATGGCCAAGCCCAGCCAATCCGACAAGACCTTGGCCTTCTCAGCCTGGTAGTCGCGTTCTGAGATGATACCCTTGCTATACAGCGTGTCGATGTCACGCAGCTGGTACTCCATCTGCATGTCATCTGAAGCCCTCTTTGGGCCGCTGCCAGAATCCGGCGCAGCAATACCCATGGTAGACATATGATCATTACCATCCTTGTTGGGCACCGCGCCGTCGAGGATGACACGACGCAGCATCTTCACAGTGTAGAGCTCCACCTGGTGGTGCACGCGCGCACGGATACGCAGGAGCAGCGGCACAAGCAGGCGCGCACGCATCTCCTTCATCTGGTGCGGTTTGAGGTTCTTGCGCTGGCCGATATCGGCCACCGTCTTCTTTACCCTCTCGTGAGCCTCTGCATCCAGGTCCTTGATGAGAGGAGCTTCGATGCCCTCCACGATAGGCGCAATGTACGAGTTTTCTGCTGTCGGTCCTTTTTCAGCCCACTTGAGCATCTCCTCCAGATAGCCACTCTTGAGGTTACGGAGCACCTCGACCAGATTGTGGGCGTACTGCTGCTGCATGCCAGGATCATCGATAGGCATGAACGACGGCGGCAACTTCATGCCGTCGAATTTTCTTGTGCCTTCCTCCCCAGAAGCATATCGCATATTCGAGTCATAGTGCATCTGGTCCCCAGCGCTCCACTCATGCCCGGGCATTGTGCGCAGCGGCTTGGCAGCTGTGCCATCGCCCACGAGCTTGGAGCTTGGAGGGGAGCTAAAGGATGTGCTCAACTTACCCTCGATGTTCTGCAGCGCGTTTTCGATTTTGCTCGTCTCGGCGCCCCAGTCCACCCCACCCAGCTCGTCGACCCGCGCAGATCGTTGGGATATGCCCACGAGCGCGACGACGAGCGCCACTGCCGCCAACCCCACCAGCCCGGAGCTCTTCTGCCAGACAGCAGTCTAAGCCAACATAAACTGGCCCGGCACCGTTTGGCCACATACCAGCAGCCACACGCACGCATGCAAGGCAGCACCATGATATTGATCTCACAACCTAACCCATCAATCATAAAACATCTTCTCATTCTTGTGCTCACCTGCGGAAGGCTTCGAGCGGGCATGGTGACGTTTCGCAACAGTTCGTGGAGAATTTAGAGTAAAATTGTTTTTCGCCTGCATTTTTCTCAATTCCTTCGGGCAATACTGCAGCAACTGCGCCCTATCAGCGCTGATAGGAGATCAGCGCCCTATCAGCGCTGATAGGAGATTGATAGGGCGCTGATAGGAGATTGATAGTATGATTGTTGATTAAGAATGAGCAATTCATTTGTATCTTGGGCGAGATGCATCTCCATGAACACATACCCACACATCACACAAGAGCGCTGATGGGAGCAGTTTCTGTGTGATTTTTTGTATGTACATGTGTCTGTCTGTATGTGTCTGTGCCTCTGTATGTGTGTGCGTGGGTGTGTGTGTTTGTGCGTGGGTGTGTATGCATATGTGTGTGTATGTTTGTGTGTTAAGATAGAGAGAGAGAGAGAGTGAGGAGAGAGAGAAAGAGAGAGAGAGAGTGTGTGTGTGTGTGTGTGTGTGTGTGTGTGTGT
>Ga0105054_10010110_pt1 | contig 12078 bp, 11 predicted proteins | sample BON02_FD_78091 | JGI IMG/M metagenome (GOLD analysis project Ga0105054, IMG submission 78091) | Freshwater microbial communities from Lake Bonney liftoff mats and glacier meltwater in Antarctica - BON-02 (megahit assembly) | ecosystem: Environmental > Aquatic > Freshwater > Ice > Glacier... | reverse complement strand
GAAAAGAAGAAGATGTGAGCAAACCACCGATATCTCAAATCTAAAATAGATTTGAGCGCATAGACCCTCAATCAAGGGTACTAAACTACTTTTTATAGTAATAAAAGCAATCATCATCATCCGAGTCTTCATGGCAAGTGCTCTTTTGTCTTTGTTAGATGTGGCTAGTCGAAAGTGTCACAGAACATACTGCCTTCTGTTTACCTTCGTATACAAATATTTGCTGCGCACGGCCCTTGTTGAGGCATATGCGTTTCACGGTCATGTCATCCTTGAGACACTCCTTAAATTCAAGGAAAAGGTCAGAGCTTCTTCATGTGCATTATTTTGGAAATTACGTGATCAAGTCTTTAAACTCGAAATCTGGAACTCTCCGAGAGCTCCAGATTTCGAGTTTAGATATTGTCCATCAGAGTCATGGAGTCTTTGAATGAAGTAAAACTCACTGCCGTGGTTTCGAAGAAGCATAACTCACCGCCGCGGCCGTGCTTTTTAGTGGGCCCGGGCAAAGGCATTCACCGACTCTTCAGCAAGATATATGTCAATTCTTTTTTCAAGCACGCTCGAGATACATGCTTCATTTTACGCAGGTGAGAAGTTGCACTGCCCTTTTGGTGAATCTCAAGTTCTACACACAAATTTGCTGTTTCTCCTGAGTTACCTATGACCGGTCACATGGGTGAAATTCTCGTCAAGGTCAAGACTCGCCGGCCAAGGCATCTACAACGATCCTTTTCCTGAGACACTCACTCCAAGATCTGTCAGTTGAGCGTACTGTCAACATGTTTGATCGCGTGCCAATCCTCCTGTTGCGATGCGGAATTTTTGTTTAAAAAACCTGTGCTCTTTTTAATCTTGGAATTCAATGCTGCCCTTCTCAGATTTTGGTATTTCTTTCCACGAAATAAAGTTCTACTTCTTCAATCAGTGATGGCAATGCCTCCTGAATATTTTCGATTCCAATATCCTCAAAAATTCAAGCTGGTGTCTTGTTGGGGTTCGCTATCTTAGAGAAGTGTGTCTACGGATGGTTCATATGCTTGGTCATTGAGGATTCGCTCTTGTTAAGTAGACTATGGACCTTATCCATGCCCTCATTCCACATACAGCATGCACCGTCAGCCACCTCCGAAAACGGTTGGCTCCATCACATACTACAGCGCAACCAGAACTGGGATAAGCAACACTCATCTGTGACAATTCTGGCGATCATGATCAAGACATAAATGCAGCATTGGATCTTTTGCATGAGCTCGTGTTATTGTCTCAGCCCTTTCCGAAAGCTTCTGCTGAAGTGAGTACATCGGAATCGGATCCAATGGCCGGGATTGCAATAATAAGGTTGCTAAGACTCGGAGAATCGTCCACCTTGACGTCTCTCTCCCAATTTCTTTTACGAGGCCAATTTCTCATCTCTGGCTGGCTGTTTTCGTAACTCAGGCTGACAGCCAGTTTTCGCAACTGTTGCGCCTACAAGTGCCAATAATGGTGGTGACGATGACCTTAGTATCAGTGACGACTGGATTGCTGATAATGTTGTCTTCAGACACGCTCTTCTCACGGCGTGTGGTAACCGTCTTTTTGGAGGACTTGAATCAAAGTGCACCTGACACAATCGCACTGCACTACAAGGCTAAAACACCCAAAGCAAAGTGACAGGAGATTGATAAAGTCAAAGCTATTGCTCGGGTTGTACGCCGAACATCGATAACGCCCCTGATATGTTCAAGTTAATTACACCCAACAAATTGTGTCCAATGGACGTACCGTGTCAATCTAATGCCGACTCGGGCCTGGGCGTGGCCACGGCGGTTGGCAATCTGCTGTGCATCTAAGCTCTGGTACGCAGTGAACGAATATACGAGCTCACCAACAGCTGTCCACGCCATTCACTTGGCAGTTTCGCGATTGAAGTGAAAAACGTATAATAACTCAAACACAAAACGCAATCTAGACAGTTTGAAGAATTAATTTAAGGTTCACATGGATTCGGGGAAAATGCTGATACATCATCATCATATTTTTGGGAAAACAGACACATGTCATTTTCAACTTATTTTGAAAAGTCAGCTTCCCTCCCTGAGACCAAGACATGATCTCCTCTGAGCAACCGCGACACTCCAATGAAATATTTGACTGACGATTGATTAAATTACTCTATAAGAAATAGTCTAGTAGCTTTGCTGAGAGCGAAGCTGTATTCGTTCGAATCCTGTTGAGATTTGAGATATTGGTGTGTTGACATTTTTTTTTTAATGTGCTAGGCCTCTGTCTTAAACAAAAAAAAAATATCCGCCCCCCCCAACCAGGCACCTGAGTCTGCTTAAGTATTGCGAGCTTGCAAGACTCTGCTCCGTGGCATACGCATCAACATTCGCTTTCCGAATTCAGGTGGCAACTAGTTGGATGTTGTGTATTATCATATCGTTCAATATCTGTACAATCACGTGCGCTGTTGCTAGCTACGTGCACTGCATGAGTTTTTCAAAGTTTCAAAATGTGTCGACATTCTTTTCCTAATTTCGTGATTTGGTTATAGATGCCGCCCATCGTGCTTGAGCCTGAGTTCTTTAATCTTGTTCACCAGCAAGACTAGGTCAGGGGGGACCTGTATGTGGGATGTGCACTGCACAGACGGGTTGTTCTTGGTTCAATTTGGACTTGATGGTGTGCTTGATCATCTTGATAGAGTGTGACAAGAAATTCACAGAGCGGAAGGGCATCGGAAAAGGATGGAATAGCGTCATCAGAAAAATACATGTCAAAATGTATGACATTTTATATCAAATCCTATTTGTGTATTTTAAAAAAATGAAACTACATTTAAATGTGATTTAAAAATTAAACTACATATGTATGACCTTTAACAGTAAATCTCATATTTTCAATCATATATGTGTGTTTTAAAAATTTAAACTTAATCTTTATTGTGTTTAGCACTGCAGCACATATGCATGACATTGAATTAAAATCACAAATGTGATATGTTGTGTACTAAACCACAATTAAATGTCGCCAAGATTACAAAAAACACATATCAATGTGTTTTTAAAAATCAAACTTCATTTATAATGTGTTCAGCACTAAATTACATTGATATCACATATCAACTATGAGGGTTTAGTCATCGAAACTTCATACAACAAACACATAGGGACCCTTCCTTGTGAGCTACTGGTCTAACATAACTGATTGCCATAGAAAAAATCATTGATCACTTGGTCATTTCTGTAGTTGGGATATGCCAGACTACATAAAGCACGAGAAAAGGTCTCTAAATGCTACATGTATGACGTTTAGAGCTATAAACAGCTTTCCATCTTCATTCTTGGATTTTTCTGATGGGTTTAGGCCGCTTATATCAAAATATATGACATTTAATATGAAATCTCATTTTTTTGTCTTTTAGAAAAGAGGGCCCGCACAAGCTAACCGTTGAGTGGGCACTTCTGTCTCAGTTTTTGTCATGCTTCAGCGACCAACCGTGCACTCGTTGTACTCTGGATGCTGTACTACAGTACTCTCTGGGGGCTCACTACGTCTTGATTTATCTTAGGTTGGCCTGTGCCATGGAAAAACATATGATATTAGAGTGACATTATATTCATCTCGTTGAATTTAATCATCAACAGGAGCCAGGCCGTGATTTTTTTTGAATACCTTGCGCACACTTCTGCTTTGCATACAAAAATGCATGCTCGTTGGACTGTCAAACCAACTTTGCTGGGTTCATTTATGAAATAGTTGACATTCAAAAAATGAAATATAGTTGTTGAACGACAATTCGTCATGTCATGGCTCTTACGGCTATTTGAAATTGATAATCCTTGGATTAAAATACAGTAGGTGCTTTCATCTCAAGTACCTGGAGCACACAGCTGTATATGTAGGCGCCAATTGGTCATGATAGTGCCACGTGACTGAGGAACGGCTTCTTTGAGTCCGTGAAAAGAACTCAAACCAACTCGTGCAATTTTCCCGTCAATGTTATTCTCTTCGTTGTCAAGTCTTCGGCCTTGCTCTAGTGCTTGGCTTCGGACAAATACTCGTTCGTCAATCATCATACATGCTTTTTTTGCTCATGATTGTCAATTCCTCTCAACATGGATTGCAAGTTCTCGCAGAACGTGTACAAATCGTTTTGTCATCCTGTGGCTGTAATGAGCATTATAGTGTATGTCGACAATACGGGCATTCGACACAACTCTGAGAAATTGGTGCAATAATTTGAAAAGTTTGTCGTGATAGCCATGAACCCAGTCGCCGATCGTAAGTTGGCTCGGACTATCTACCCATCCTTGACAATCCAGATGGTTTTGTTGTGCATGCCTACGCTGCATTTATCTTGGAGCTTTCTTAGTAGTACATTGCCATCAATAATTTGCCTCGGCTCAACTATTTCAGGAGTTACTCTACTTACTCAACTACAACGAACCGTCTGTTCATCCGAGTCTCTCAGGCTTGTATACCAAAATTTCGCTGCACTATCTACTTGGTATCATAGATTGCAAATCTTCCTGGTGTTGAAATATTGTATGCTCCCGTCTGTCAACATCAATGCAATCTGCATCTCTTCTCAGTCATCTTCTGTCTATTTCAGTTGGGCTCCTGACAAGAATTAATGGCGCAGCTCGATGGCCTACCATCTCTTCGTCAACGTGACTACGTTTTCCTTGTGCACGCGACTCTTTCCAAAATGGTGGAGTTAAGCATGGCTACGTTCACAGTGTTGGCTGGCTGTCACGGTTTTTGTGTGTTTGTGTGGGCTTTCTAGCTTGCCGTGGAACCTGGGGGTTTGCAGATTAATCCCACTTCAATCTTTCAAGACAACTCTGGTTGTGTCGCCTCAGCGCACAACGTGTATTGACGTCGGCGCAGCAAGCATGCTGCCCGTCGTGTCAACTTCATTCATCTACTGAGACGGAATCATTAATGCAAAACAATGCCCTACTGCAGTGCATATAGCCGGCATTCGGACAAAAGCTTTGCCCCGAGTACCTTTTGGAATCCTTTACAGATCAACTTCTTAGCGACAAGCACGCTGGCGGCATATTCGGCTCTTCCCGCCCGTGCGTCGGTTCAAGTACTCAAGTGGTTTCACCTGGTCTCGGTATTGTATGTGCTTTGTTGTCCTGTCAGTGTGTCATATCTATTGCATTATTGCGTATTTCTTTCAAGTTTCTAAGCAAGGTGGGGTGCGTACAGTATTGATGTGCTTGGATTCTCTGTTCTCGATGATTTCTATCCTCTACACATGTCTTTCACTCAAATATGTCATATGTCGTATACCATTGACTTCGAATGAGGGGGGGTATCAGAGTCACATAATTGTGTGACTCTGGCATCTGTAGACCGTGACTCGCATCAGTCACGCTTGGGTTTGACTACTCTGGAGTCAACTGAAAAATGTTTGAGGGGTTACCCCTTAGGTATTTTCCTTGCCTTTATTAAAAACAAACCCGAAGATAGAAACAATGAGACGTCCGGATCAAGCGAACCGTTGGACGTCAAGATCAAATGTCGGAGGGCCGTGCGCGAAGCCTGACATAAGAGCCTGAGCCATGGGGATATCGATCGTGAATTGGGATCGTCACCCCACCCAACGCAGGTAGAAACCAAAACAAATACGCACACGCTTCGAGACGCATATATAAACGCGAACATAAGGTTTACGCATGTACGTACACTAATAGTACACAGATATATTCTCATAAACAGATATGCATAACGAACAAATTTTCACACACACACACACACACACACACACACACACGCACACGCACGCACACGCACATGCGAAAACCTGCACACACCCAACACACAACCATACACCCGAGTGCTAGAAATTCGATACAGTACACACTGCAACACACCATACTACCCAAGCTGCAACACATACTGCAACACAAACTGCAACGCACACGGTATCACACACTAAAACACACACTACAACACCCACTAGCGTTGTTGTTTGGAGGGGAAGTCGCCCAGGTGCTCATGAGTATGTGGATCTCCTTCATTCCGCGAACAACACCTGAGTCAGAAATAAAAACTGACGTGAAGGTGTGGTGCAGTGCGTGCTGAAGCGTATGGTGCAGTGCGTGTACAGCAACAGTTGTGTTACCCGCCCAGAACTCCGCACAACAACGCTATGGTGTGTTGCAGTGTACGTTGCAGTGTGTGTTGCAATGTGTGCGCATCAACTGTTGAGTTCTACTCGACGACTCACACCAAACTCTCAACGACGCTAGGGTGTGTCGTAGCGCATGTTGCATTGTGTGTTGCAGTGTGTGTGGCAGAGTGTGTTGCATTGTGTGATGCAGTGTTTTTGCCGTGTGCGTTGCAGAGTGTGTTGCAGGTGTACTGTATGTTGTGCACTGCAACACACAATGTGTTAGCAGCTGCTAATTGTGCAGTGCCACCGACGCCGCAACACACATCTACACAAACTCTCTCGTTCTCTCTCTTTCTCTCTCTCTCACACACATGCACACAGATGCTCTGCTGGTTGTGCACAAAGTCAGTGCAACCAGCGCCGCAGTACTGTGTGACAAGACTGCGCGCACATATGCTAAGATACACACACACAAAAACACACACACTGTAAACGTGTTTTCATAAGTCTGTTCCACAGTCATTGTACATAGCACATTTAGGAGCACGCTGATCTAACACACTTACATACCCATTCACACGTTTGCCCGCTTTACAAACACACACTGCAACACACCCTACAACACACACTGCAGCACGCCCTGCAACACAATAAATGTCTACCCTTCACCAGAGACCCATAAAACCCAGAGTCTTCGCCGAGAACACTATCTTGGCATTGGCCAAGAGGGTGAATGTGTGTGTGTGTGTGTGTGCATGCGCATGTGTGTCACGCTGTATGTTTGTGTGTAGTCAGCTCTCGCTCCTGCACTACGTAAACGGACTGAGATGTGTTATGTAAAATGAATGTAGAACAGACTTCGGGAATATCTTTCAGTTGTCAGAAGGAACACACACTGCAACACACTGCAACACACTGCAACACACTGCAACACACTGCACCACACTGCTACACACTGCAGAATGTCTATACAGTTGTCAGACGTTGATGGAAATGTGCAGGGTGTGTGTAGGGTGTGTAGGGTGTGGAAACATAACATAATACCCAAAAAATGTTCTCAGACACACCTGGGATACTTGGTGTTGTCAGGAACGAGATGGCACGCGTGCCACAGCCTCGAGGTGTCAGCGGGACTGACTTGGTACACAAATTGCAGTACATCTGTGTGCGTGAGTGTGTTTGTGTGCGTGTGCGTGTTTGCTAGTGTGTGCGTATTTCGTGTTTGTGCTTTTTGCGTGTGTGTGACTCCGTTGAAATCCGTCTTGTCGCGCTGCAATGCGGCGTCGGTGGCTCTGACATGGTGTGGTGCGTGTGTATGTGTCTGAGTCTACTTGCATGCGTAATGCGTCGTCGGTGGCACTCACTTGGTGCACAAATGGCAGCCTGCGTTTGTGTGTGCGGGAGAGAGAAAGAGACATAGACAGGGTGTTAGCATGCGTGTCATTCGTATGCGTGACATGAGAACAATTTCGTCGCACAGCAGTGTGGTATCAGTGTCTCAACAGTGCTGTGAGACGAAATTGTTCGCACGTCACACATACAAATGACGAACATGTCAACACCCACAATCTCGTCGCACAGCACTGTCGCATCATTGACTGTGTGCACAAAAGGAAGTACTCCTGCCAGGGTATCTTAATGTGTGTGTGCGTTAGTGCATGTTCGTGCAGTTTCGTCGGGTAGCACTGCGGCATCAGTGGCATTGACTTTGTGCACAAAAGGTAGAACACCCGCGTGTGTATGTTGATGTTTGTGCGTACGTGTTAGGGTACGTGCGTGCAATCTCATCGGGCAATACTGCGGTGTCAAACCCATTGACGTTTGCACACAGCAGAACATGTGTTTATGCATGGATGTGTGTGTTTGTGGGTTGTATGAGTGTGCAAGTGTTGGTGCGTGTTGTGGGCGTCATTGGCACAGACTTCGTGCACACATAGAAACACACCTGCAACGCACACTTCAACTCACAATGCAACACAAACTGCGACACACTCTGCAACCCACCCTGCAACTCACATTGCACCTCACACTGTAACAGAATTTAGCGTCGTTGTTCAAAGTTCGGAGCGTGTCGACGCGTGTAACTCAGATGTGGCTGCACACACACACTACCACAAGACACTGCAGCACACACTGCAATACACCTTGACGTCATTGTTCCGAGTTTCGAGCTGAGGACTCATCTGTTGCTGCAAACACAATGCAGTACACACTGCATTACACATTGCAACACACCTTAGCATCTTTGTTCGGAGTTCTGAGCATGTTCAGCAGGTTTGACTCAACTGTTGCTGCAAACACACTGCAACATACACTACAAATCTTACTGCAACACACACTGCAGTACACACTGCAACGCACACTACAACACACGATGCAACACACCTTAGCCTCGTTGTTCGGAGTTCGGAGCGGGTCACCGCGAGGAACTCGACTGCTGCTGCACACACACTGCAACACGCACTGCAATACACAGTGCAGTATACCTTGGCGTCGTTTTCAAAGCTATGGGCCGGTAGCTCAACTGTTGGGCACCAAGAACAATTTATTGCTAATGGGAGCTAGGGGGACTCCCACTCCGAACATCGACGCTAAGGTGCTTTGCAGTGCGTGTTGCAGTGTGTGTTGCAGTGTTTGGTACAGGGTGTCCTGCAGTGTGTGCTGCAGTAGAAATTGTGCACATATGCCAGGTGGAGTGCTTTGTGCGGGAGCTTGCGTGTCTGTGCGTTCGTTATTAGTTTATTCGACGTGGCTGTTGGTGAGGAGGGCACGAGGTCGCCGATATCAGCGTGCTCTCCGTCTTACGTCAGCGTTGTGTTCAAATTCGTGAGTGCGTCTCATAGTATGTGTGTGGGTGTGCGTACGTCTTGGTGCATTTTTTTGTGCGTGTTGTGTGTGTTTGTGTGTACAATTGTGCGCGCGGGCGCGTGTGCACGTGCAAGCATGTGCGCATGTTTGTCCGTGTCATTGCTTGTCGCCACAGAAAGAGCTCTATTCGAGCAAAGACTACCACAGTGAGCGTGCTCATGTCATTGCTTTGTGCCAGAAAGACTCACCAACCATTGGCATTGAGCGGGAACGACTCTAGGCAGTAAAGAAAGAATATTCTTTCTTTCTCTTTTTTTCGTTGACTAATATTATAACCGAAATGCCACCAAGGTCGAAACCAATCAGCACGAAACATGGCACTCAAGCGGATCAACAAGGTGAGCGATGACGATTGGCGCGTGCGCAAGACGTACACAGCCCCCTCACGCGAGCGCGGTTTACCTTGTTGTGTGGACCGCGCACCTGCGCAGCTACGCTCTCTATTCCAGCTACTTTTCTCCCGTTTTTGTCTGCAGGGAGGGGGAGGGGAGGGTGGAGTGGGGAAGTGGCGGAGTGCAAAACACAAGGCAATGCTCGGGTTCGTGCATGGGCACCTTAATGTGTTTGCCCTCAAAATAATGCGTTCGCGGCGTGTGGTACCACCTTTTTGCCAATAGGCGTCACACGCACGTTGCATTAAGTTCGCGCCTTTCGTGCTCCGCAACTTGCGCAGCATGTGCGAGCTGCAGAGCAAGATTGGTGGTTTAGAATGGATTTTTGAGACACGTTTATTGTAGTCTTCTTTGTAGCCACCCTCCGTCAGCTTGGAGCCAGGTCGGGAGACGCGATTAGTCTGAGGCCTTGCTATGTTCGAATTTGATTTCTGAGGAGATGGAGAGGCATAGAGCATAGTACGCCGCTGGGGTTGAGGGGCAATGCCTTCAGAACGCATTGTGCCATGCAATGTCACAGGCGAACCTGGGTTGCAGCTGCGGCAGTGCCTGCAGCTGTTCAGGAGGTGAAAAAGTGAGGGAAAGTTGGTTCAGTTTGTTCACTTTTGGTGTGTTGCAGGAATTGATGGACCTCCAGAAGGATCCTCCCTCGAACTGCAGTGCAGGACCCATAGGCGATGATTTGTTCCAGTGGCAAGCGACCATTATGGGACCAGCAGATAGCCCTTATGCTGGTGGCGTGTACTTCCTCAACATCCACTTCCCTGCCGACTACCCCTTCAAGGTTTGTCACGCGCTCTTTTTTTTTGAGTCTCCTTCCTTTGCACGGTGTATCATTTTTTGATTGTGTGTGCAGCTGCAGACCTCAATTCTTGCGTTTTCTTGCGTTTTCTTGCACTGATCTCACCATCTTGCAACAAGTGAAAGTGAAAAAGCAAGCGATTTGATATGTCGGCTAACGAGTGCGCCAGCAGCCAGAATGCGAGGCCTGATATTTTCTGTGGCGGTGTTACCCGTATTGAATGTGAAGTATTCGTGCGGAATGGTTGGTCGGTTGCGAAGGCATGCAGGCAGACGCAAAGTGTAAGAGGGCAAAGAATGGGTCAAACGAAGTGCTTGATTTTCAGCGGGGCCTTTTTGAAGTGGCGGGCCATGTTTGAAGCTTGAGGTGCTTAGGTGTCATGACAGGGGATTGATTCACGTGTACGAGCACGAGGATTCGGATGTTCTGGTGCCTTCAACTTGTTAGATGGATTTTTCGCGACGAGATTCTGTGCACCGTTTGACTCTACGAACGTGCTTTTTTTTTTCCCCAACCCCCCCCACGCACAAAACAGCCGCCTAAGCTCCAGTTCACAACACGCATCTACCATCCCAACATCAACGCAAACGGCTCCATCTGTCTTGACATATTGAAGGACCAATGGAGCCCTGCGCTGACCATCTCGAAAGTTTTGCTGTCACTGTCCTCCCTGCTCACGGACCCCAATCCCGGTGAGCTGCTTTCTTGCAGGAGTGCACTACAACGCTCGGCGGCGGAGGGGCACCCCGACGCCGCTCCGCTCCACCCGAGTCTCAAATCCTTTTCCTCGGACACTGAGAGAGGCCAGAGCGGACAATTCCTTGAAATCAGACCCTTCCCTCTATTTCTGTGTCCCGGCATTTGATGTGTACCGAATTCTTGCCGTTTCCCGATTGCTTGCAAGCTCCTCGAACACACCCCAAAAACCCCGGAAAAAAAGCGAACAAAAATCATCGGATCGACGCGTTGCGTTAGAGCCCGCCGATTTTTTTCGTTGTTTTCCCAGGGGGTTCGGAAGTGTTCGGGGAGCTTGCAAGCACGCAGTAAACGTCAAGGATATCGTTCAAATCGATACCTGGCACTGGAAACAGGGGGAAAATTGGTGTCTAATGGACGAGACTCCGGACATCGGGTGGTGCGCGGCGGCTCCGTTTTAGTTGCAGGACCTATGAGCCGCCAAAACGATGCAGAGTTGGTCTTGACCGCTGCGCGGCCGCGACTGAGTAAACAGCGCAACATTTGCAACCAAATGTCTGCATGCATTCAAGCAAATCAGATTTTGGAGGATGGCTTTCCTGTGTTTCTACTAATGGTTTGTGTCCGCTTCAGACAAATCCTTTCTATTATGTAGTTTTCCCAGTCTCTGATCTCGATCTCATTAGCTCGGTGTCAAGGTTTCTTTCGCTATTTCCAGTGAAAAGATACGTGGAGACCAGGCGTCAAAATCGAAATCGGAGAGGAAATTTCTGGGTTTGTACCGTGCAGGCTGGTTCAAGGTTCGCCATCGGGCAGTTTAGTTTACCAAACAGAGTTCATTTTTGTCTTGTTCATTTCGTCTCTTGCTTTTCTGTGCCCAGCCATGATACAGTGTGCTGGTGTTGCGCAGGGTGTAAGGGTCAATGTGTGTTTATCGAGAACCGGGTCAGGAATTCAACTGACACATGCGAATTGTTTGTGCAGATGACCCTCTTGTACCAGAGATCGCGCAAATCTACAAGACGGATCGTGAGAAGTATGTCAACACTGCCAAGGAATGGACCAGGAAATATGCAATGTGATGAGTCATCTTCACAGGACCCGATGCACGTTTCACAGAAGAAATTCAAGCTGCTGTTTCATCCCAGTGCTTGTTTGACATCTGTGCAATTGTCATCGACGTTTACATTCTTTCCCCTGCAACT
>Ga0105054_10010107_pt1 | contig 12079 bp, 8 predicted proteins | sample BON02_FD_78091 | JGI IMG/M metagenome (GOLD analysis project Ga0105054, IMG submission 78091) | Freshwater microbial communities from Lake Bonney liftoff mats and glacier meltwater in Antarctica - BON-02 (megahit assembly) | ecosystem: Environmental > Aquatic > Freshwater > Ice > Glacier... | reverse complement strand
GAGAACACCAACCAAAGGGCAATACATATTATCGGGAGAAAGTGGGAAGTTGAAGATATACAGTTGGTTGGTGAGAACACCAACCAAAAGGTAAATTTCCTGTGATCGGTGTTTCCTGTGATCGGTGTTTCCTGTGGTCGGTGTTTCCTGTGGTCGGTGTTTCCTGTGATCGGTGTTTCCTGTGGTCGGTGTTATCACCGACCACTAACATACTACCGACAAGGTATATACTATACTTAGCACCTAGTATGCTGTACCGACCACTTGTACCTTATTTTTTACTATTTACTATCTTACAGTTGGTTGGTGAGAACACCAACCAAAGGGCAATACATATTATCGTGGGAAAGTGGAAAGTTGAAGATATTGTAAAGCACAATTTAGCCAGAATATATTCTATGGGTAAATTGGGAGGAGAACTTTAGCTATGCTCATGATAATATGCCATTCAAGGGGAATTTACTCACTTTCCATTAGCTAATTATCTAATTTCCTAATTAAACCCCCATCGCATATAAAATAATATTAACCCCAAACTTCGTATTATCCTCCGCATAAAAACGCTTATTCCTGAAATCATAATCCCATTCACAACCATAATCTTTATTGCTGTACAACACTCCAATACGGCCGTTTATTTGAATTGCCTTTAAATAATCATGCACCAGATCATCACCCCAGCCGTTTAACTCAAAGGCAGTGGTTGGAGGCCCCTTTTCAAACTTAAAAAAGGACCGATATATCTCATGGTTATTGGGTATTTTCTTCAAAGCGGCAGGCCCAAATAACGAACTCATCTGGGCTTCGAATGATTTTGCAAAAAGACCATCGATATCGTGGTTGCAATCATCCACAAAAACAAAGCCACCATTTTCCACATATTTCTTGAAATTAATCCTTTCCTGCTGATTGAATTGAACCAGTTTATGTCCGCTGAGATAGGTAAATGGATACAAAAACAACTCATTATCAGCAAGATTCAAAACCTTTTCCTCCTGATTTATCGGAATCGTAGTATACTCTACCAGCGAGTTCAACAAGTTTGCAGGCATCCGCTGATCAGTATCCCAGTTACCTGATTGATATTTTATTCTTGCAAATGTGAACTTGGGGCTAAACATTCAGCTAAATTATTGCTATAATTATTGCGAAAAGAGTTTTCGGGTCGATTTTATGTAAATTGCTTGATACCCCAATGAAAATTCTCATCCTTTAGCCAATTTATTTTTAATTTTCCTAATTATTAAATTCTGCTAACCAGCAATTATCTTACAGTTTTGGAAATTTCAGAAAGCAATATTAAAACAATCCTGGCAAAACTTCCCGGATTAAAGCAAGAGGTACAAAAAGTTATCGTGGGGCAGGATCAGGTTTTGGAAGAACTAATCATTGCTTTAATGGCAGGCGGACATTGCTTATTGGAGGGAGTTCCCGGCCTGGCAAAGACGCTGATGGTCAAAACACTTTCACAGGCCCTACACCTGTCATTCCGCAGAATACAATTTACACCCGATCTGATGCCAACCGATATTATTGGAACTGAGATTCTGGAGGAAAATCATGCCACCGGAAAACGATTCTTTAAGTTCAATAAAGGTCCATTGTTTGCAAATATAATTCTTGCTGATGAGATCAACCGGACACCTCCCAAGACCCAATCGGCATTACTTGAAGCCATGCAAGAATTTGAGGTGACCTATGGCGGACAAACTTATCCTTTGGATCGCCCCTTTTTCATATTGGCAACTCAAAATCCTATCGAACAGGCAGGCACCTACCCCCTGCCTGAAGCACAACTCGACCGCTTTTTGCTTTTTGTCAAAATTGCTTATCCAAGCGAACTGGAAGAATTTGGAATATTAAGTAATACAACAGGGTCAAAAACTCAAAAAGTGGAGCCGGTTCTTAGCGGGGAAGAGATACTGCAAATTCAGTCCCTTGTAAGGGAGGTAAGTATCAGCGATGATCTGATCAATTACGTCAGTAAGCTAATCAGGGCAAGCAGGCCGGATACCTCGGACTCGGATTATGTCAAAGAGTGGGTAAGATGGGGGGCTGGTCCTCGGGCGGGTCAGTCACTTATTCTGACAGCCAAAGCCAGAGCCCTTTTAAAAGGACGTTATGCCGTGATCATGGATGACCTGCACATAATGGCCTACCCTGTACTCAGGCATCGTATTCTAGTTAATTTCAAAGCTGAAGCAGAAAATGTAAGTACTGACATGGTTACTAATGAACTAATCAGAACGATCGAAAGGCCAAAGATTCGTATTTAGATAAATTATGCCTTACGAGCAAATCCGAGATCAAATTTAAACATGATAGATCGTTATCATAATTCTAATGAAATAGTCATGACATCTCATATCTCATATCTCATATCTATTTTTTCAGGAATATGAGCAAACTTTTAGACCCGAAAGTCCTAATGGCGATTAAAGATCTGTCGCTGATAGCAAAAACTGTTGTAGATGGCTTTATGACGGGTATCAATAAAAGCTCGATCAAGGGGCCTGGACTTGAATTCAGCCAGTACCGTAGTTATCAGCCGGGTGATGACCTACGCTGGCTGGACTGGAAAATGTATGGCCGTTCAGACCGCTATTACATCCGTGAATCTGAGGTAGAAACCAGTATTTCTGTCAGATTTCTAATTGATGCCAGCGGGTCTATGAACCATGAAGATAATACCATCAAAAAGATCGACTATGCTCGTTATCTGGCTGCATCATTGGCTTACCTAGCTAATTTGCAGGGAGATGCTATCGGACTATATGTATTCAATGAGGGAGGCTTATTCTCTTTGGCTGCTAGACAGGATTTTCAACACCTTTCGAGAATGTTTCATCAGTTGGAAGGAATCAAATCCGGAGGAAAATTCACCAAACCGATTCATTATAAAGATATTTATTCTGGATCCAGAAAAAGGGAATTGCTGGTCTTTATTACCGACTTATACGAACAAAACGGGGAAATCTTCAATTTACTTGATACCCTTTCAGCCTTAAAGAACGAGGTCATTGTTTTCCATTTAATGGGGAAGAATGAACTGGACCTGGATTTTAAAGGCTATTCGATCCTTGAGGATCTTGAGACCGGTGAAACAGTCAAAATTGATGCAAATACGGATAAAAAAAAATACCAAGAAAACCTGGAAAAATACCTTGGCAAATTAAGAATGGAACTGCTCGACCGACAGATTTCTTACAGGCTAATCAGCATGGATCAGCCCTTAGATCAGGCTCTTCGTGACTTTTTAAATCAGCGTAATAAACTAAGATCATAGATGTTACAGCTGCTTTACCCCATATGGCTTTTTGGAATAAGTGGAATAATTATTCCATTGCTGATTCACTTATGGAATGTAAAGAAGGGGAAAACACTTAGGATTGGAAGTATAAGTCTGCTAGGAGAAAGCTCCAGGCAAAAAGCACGAAGTTTGCGCTTGCTGGACTTGCTTCTCTTATTGCTACGTTGTCTGCTGATTATTATTGTTTCCTTATTACTGGCTGAGCCTGTATGGATTAGCACAAAAAATACTGATCAGCAAAAAGGCTGGATTCTGATTGAAGAAGAAAGTTTTCCTGAAACCTATACCCGTTTTCAAAAGGAAATAGACTCGCTTGTTCAAGCTGGAAATGAACTTCATTTATTTGAACCGGATTTTAAGGCAGTTGATCTTGATCACTTAAAGGAGGCAGCAGCCATTAGATACAGTACAAAATCAAACCATGCTTATTGGTCCTTGATCCGAATGTTGGATCAGCAAATTCCTAAAGGAAGCATTGCCTATATTTTTACCTCGAATCTGATGAACCGGTTTAAAGGGGAGCGGCCTGAAATTGTCACAAATGTCATTTGGAAAACTTATACTCTGGCAGACTCTACTGCTTCATGGATAGAAAGCGCTTGGTTCAATGCTGACTCGATTAATGCAATTATCGCTAAAAGTAGTCCTGAAGGCACAAAAAGAAACATGGTAAGTTTTGATCCTGCCGACAGAAACTCTGCCTTTAGGGTTGACATACACGATGGCCAAACAAAGTTGGCTTTTAGAAGTGATTCAGAAGATTTTGAAAAGTCTGTGGTGATCGACACATCCACAATTCGGATTACAGTTCATATCGGTAATTTTCAAAAAGACGCGGAATACCTTAATGCAGCGATTGCTGCTATTAAAAAATATACCGGAAGGAAAATAGAACTGAATTCGACTCAATCGGAGGAAATTAAAGGAACTGAGAACATTGTCTTCTGGCTCTCAGAAAAAAAACTTTCTGAGAACCAGTTAAAAAAACTGAAATCCGGGAGTTCAATTTTCATCTACGCAAATGGGAAAGTTGAGAGTATAAACGGCCGCATCGTTTTTTCTGCGCATACGTTTCAGAAAAATGCAATTATCCTCCATAAGCGTATTCAATATGGAGCACTCAAAAAAAACAATATCGCTGTCTGGGAGGATGGATTCGGAAATCCTATACTGGATCTGGAAATGGTAAACAACATCAGGTTTTACCAGTTTTATACCCGTTTCAGACCTGAATGGACTGAACTAGTCTGGGATGAGGATTTTGTAAAAATTCTTGTGCCGATCATCATTCCACAATCACAGAATCCGGGCTCTGAACGTTATGATCGCAGGTCTGTTGCGAAAGCCATAATCAACCCTCAGCTTACAGAAAGTAAATTCAAAATGTTTCAAACGACCTACAAATCAGATCTGAAACAAGCCTTCTGGTTAATATTGATGCTTTTGTTTCTTTGTGAGCGATGGCTTTCATTCAGGAAAAATCTTAACTGAGATGGAGAATATGCTGGGAATACAATGTTTGAAAAAAATAAGAAGCCGATGGGTCGGCTCAAGGATCATTTCATCTATGTTTATCGCCGCATCCTTCTCTATTTTGAACTTTGCTATTTGGTCTCAATTTGCACAGGTTTCGTACTGGTGGATTTTAGGAATTTTTATTCCAGTTGTAGCAGGATTAATATTGAGATCTGGAGTGCAGAATCTGACCTTAACTGAAGTCGCTCGACTGATCAACCTTAGCTATCCACAACTTGAAGAAAGTTCAGATTTGATTCTTAAATCTAAAGTTTCCCTGAATAGCCTTGAAAAACTTCAGATTAATAAAATTGAGCAAGAATTAATACTTATTCATCCGCCGGCAACAATATATCGTCAAATAAAAATTTCCGGACTCATCCTGCTTTTATCCCTTTTGCTTGCATTCTCATTCCAGCAATTTAACCTGTTAGGCAAGATAGATACCGATGAGATTACCGTTGCTGATGCCGGCCTAAAGGCGATTAAAGAAACTATTCTGCCTGGTATTGAATCGATCAACCTAAGGATCAGCCCTCCTGCTTATACAAAAAAGGCCCCGAGGGTCCAAAAACAATTCTCGGCAGCCTTTGAGGAAGGTTCTACCCTTATTTGGGAGATCGAAACTAACCAGCCTATAAAAAAACCGGTGTTCATTTTCAATGATAAGCAAAGTATTCCCCTGCGCGCTTTAAACAAAGAAGGAACTAAATGGGGTTTAAATAAAAAAATAGACAATCCTGGCTTTTACCAGTTAAGATTAGAAGGGAAACTTTCAGAACTCTACAAACTGGAAACGATAAAGGATCTGCCGGCGGTAGTCAGAATCATCAGTCCGGCACAATATAGTAGCATCGACATCGGTGAACCTAAAAAGATCTCCCTAAATGTGCAGATCAGTGATGACTATGGAATTGATGATGCATTTGTTTCTGCAACCATAAGTCGTGGTAAAGGTGAGGGTGTGCAGTTCAAAGAGCAAAAGATTAGTCTCGCTGCTTCTATTGGAGGCGAACGCCAATATCAGTTTAAGAAAACACTCGATCTTGAGTCTATGGGTATGGAACCCGGGGATGAGTTGTATTTTTTCATCAATGCAAAAGACAGCCGTAATCAGGAAAGCCGTTCAGATGTTTACATAGTCAGCATTCAAGATACCGCTCAATTGATGAGCATGGATGGGATGATTTCTGGGGTAAATCTGGTTCCGGAATATTTCAGGAGTCAGAGGCAGATCATAATTGATACTGAAAAACTCATTAAAGAAAAGAAGCAGATCACTGAAACAGATTTTAAGAATCGCAGTAATAATCTGGGCATTGACCAAAAACTTTTGCGTCTGCGCTATGGCAAATTTCTTGGTGAAGAAACAGATGAAGAGATTGGGGAAGAACACGAAGATCATGCGGAAAATGAGGCCGCTGATTTTGGCAATGCCGAAAAAATGCTTGAAGGCTATTCTCATAAACATGATATTGCTGAAGATGCCACCTTCTTTGAACCTGAATTGAAAGCCCAGCTAAAGGCCACACTTGGAGAAATGTGGAAATCTGAATTGCGTTTGAGAACTTATAAACCTGAAGAGGCCTTGCCCTTTGAATATAAAGCCCTTCGCTTACTTAAAGATTTACAGCAAAAATCAAGAGTCTATGTTGCCAAATCGGCCTTCAAGCCTCCGCAAATTAAGGCAGAGAAGAGGCTGAGTGGCGATCTCGATAAAATTATCCAGCCTTTAGCTGAACGTAAATCAGGAAAAAGAGAAGACGGGCAAAACGCCATTAAAAGATCCACCGCAGTGCTGGCACGCTTGAAAAATGGAGCGGATCTGGGTTCTGAGGATCGGATGATTCTTCAAAACTCTGGAATCCAGCTGGCCAAACGTGCGGCTACAGAACCGGCGATATTTCTGGATGCACTTTCAGCACTTCGTAGAATCCTAAATACAGGAAATAAAATAAACCTTAAAGATATCAATGCCTTAGAATCTGCATTTCAGAAAATGATCAGGGAAAAAACCAAGGTTCCACAGGCAAAAAGCACTGGACCTGGATCGGCCCTGTCTGCAGAGTATTTTAATAATTTGAAGCGCAATAAGCCTTAATATGGAAAACGGCTATATCATCGCAGGCCTTCTTGTTTTGCTTGTATTTCTTATTCTGAAAGAAATACAAAGGAAGAATAAAGCCAATCTAGTGCTTAGGATCTCTGCAAGCTGCCTAGCTGTTATTGCATTGATCTTCATTTTTATACCACTAACCTATGAGAAAAAAATCGATCAAAATTCAGAGAATACCGCTGTATTGCTTAGCGAAGGGTTTCAAAAGGGGAGTTTGGACACTTTAAAAAACATCCCGGCATTTTCTACCAATCCACTGCTATCTAAGAACAACAAATCCGTGAAACTGATCTCTGATTTGGCAGGATTTATAGCCATGAATCCAGAATATTCAAAATTTTATATTCTTGGTAACGGACTTGAAGACAGCGAATTGGAGCTGCTTAAGAATAAGGAGTTGGTCTTCCTACCATCTACACTTCCGGCCGGTCTTCAAGCTATTGATTGGAACAGAAATATCCTTTCAGGTGAAGAACTCAGACTTATCGGAACTTTCAAGAACACAAGGGATAAAGCAGTTAAACTAATTCTAAATGGTCTGGGAACAGACCTGGATTCAATAACCATACCTGCCGGTAGCAAAAACTCTTTTGAATTGAAAACCATACCAAAACATCTGGATAAATCAGTTTATTCATTGTTCGGAATTGTAGGAAAAGATACCGTTATGAATGAAAAGGTGCCGGTTTTTATTCAATCTAAAACTTCATTAAAAATTCTGATTCTTTCATCCTCGCCTGATTTTGAAACCAGGTTCCTGAAGAACTGGTTGTTTGAAAATCAGTATTCACTTGCTCTGCGATCAACAATCAGCAAAAATAAATTTAGCAAAGAATTTTTAAACATTTCCAGGCTCAATCTCAATCGCATTAGTCCAGCCTTACTTGAAATTTTTGATCTACTGATCATTGATCCGAATGAATTATCAGCCTTAAGTCGAGAGGAAAAACAGGCAGTACAGAATCAATTGGGAAATGGAATGGGGCTTATTATGATTGCTGACAGCATTAGTAAAGGTTCGGGGTTTTTCAATGGTGCTTTCGAGTCCAGAAATTTGATTCGTGAAGATGAAAAAAACATTAAACTGAAATGGAATAATTACTCAGCAAACAAAATGACTTTACCCGGTTCAGCAGCATTTAAAATAGTACCCAAAGAAGAAAATCTAGCACTGGTTAGGGATGAGAAAGGAAATGTGCTCGTAAGCAGCAAATTATATGGCAGAGGCCGAATCCTGCTTAGCAGTATTCTTGATACCTATACCTGGGTGCTAGGAAATGATATGAAATCCTACTCATCCTACTGGTCGCAACTGATTGAGCATGCTGCCAGAAAATCAGAATTAAATTCAACCTGGACCTTGAATAATCCCTTCATATGGGTTAATCAGGAAAATCAAATTATCTTGAATGCCTTCAGCGGCTCGATTCCGGTAGGCAGTTCTGATCGAGAATTATTAAAATTCGCTCAGGATCCTGTTCTGGGATTCCAATGGTTAGCCCCGGTTTGGCCTAGGAAAACAGGTTGGCATTCACTGGAATATGGAGACAAAAATGCTCCGGATTCTAGCAGGAGCTGGTATTACGTTTTTGATAAAACCGACTGGGCATTAATACAAGCTTCCAGAAAAATTAAAAATACCCTAAAACAGGCAGAGCAGACTTTTTCAGAAAGACCTGAGCAAAAAAATACGTACAAATCTTATAGCGAAAGAATCCCTGCGATCTATTTCTTCATATTATTTATACTTTCTTGCACATATTTATGGCTTGAAGCAAAAAAGTTTTAACTTCAATTTATTAAAGCAGCCCGGATCTGTTCCGGGACAACTCTACTAACCAAATAATAGGAGGATAACATATTGAAAAGGAGTGAATTTCTCTACCTAAGTGGAATGGGGGCTGGAGCATTTATGCTTCCCGGACTATCTCTTATGGGTAATCCCATTGATCCGGCGCAAGCTTTGGATGGAATGGATGTCAGGATTAAAAAAGCATTAGCTGATGTAGCTTTGAATGCTGCGCGATCAAAAGGTGCCAGTTATGCAGATATCCGCATAGGCCGGTATTTAAATCAATTTGTTGCTACCCGCGAAAACCGGGTTCAGGGAGTTGCCAATACTGAATCCTATGGGGTTGGGATCCGAGTAATTGCTGATGGTTGCTGGGGCTTTGCCTCATCAAACAATGTCGAAAAGGAAGATATTGCCAAACTTGCCGAAAGAGCGGTGGCGGTTGCGAAGGCAAATGCTAAAATCCAAGGTGAACCGGTAAAACTTGCTCCTCAAAAGGGCTATGGGGAGGTTAGTTGGAAATCACCAATTGAACGGAATGCATTTGAAGTTCCGGTTAAAGAAAAAGTAGATTTGCTACTTTCAACCAATGCAATTGCAATGCAAGGTGGTGCTAGTTTTGTTAATTCGGTGATATTAGCTGTCAACGAACAGAAATATTTTGCCTCTACAGATGGATCTTATATTGACCAGGATATCCATCGAATCTACCCGAACTTCACAGTTACCAAAATCGATCGCAATAGTGGAAAGTTCGATACTATACGCTCATTAAGTACCCCGATGGGTATGGGTTACGAGTATTTAGAACCCAAAGAAAGCAGTAAGGTCAGAGGGATTGTGACGCGGTATAAAGATCGCTATGACATTCTGGAAGATGTAAAAGCAGCCACAACAAATGTGGATGAGAAAATGAAAGCCAAATCGGTTGAACCAGGCAAATACGACATGATTCTCGATCCATCCCATCTTTGGTTAACCATTCACGAATCGGTGGGACATCCTACAGAACTCGATCGCGTTCTGGGTTATGAAGCCAATTATGCCGGAACCAGCTTCTTAAGTCTGGAAAGGATGAATTCCAAGAAATTTAACTTCGGCAACAAACTGGTCAATGTTGTAGCAGATAAAACTCAGAAAGGTTCTTTGGGTGCTGTTGGTTATGATGATGAAGGAGTTGGATGCAAGAAATGGGATATTGTGAAAGATGGTATTCTGGTCAACTTTCAAGCTACCCGTGATCAGGCACACATGATCGGATTGAATGAATCACAGGGCTGCTCCTATGCCCAAAGCTGGCAAGATGTACAGTTCCAGCGGATGCCAAACATCTCCTTACAACCCGGAAAAGCTAAATTAAGTGTGGACGAGATGATCAAAAATGTAGAAAAAGGGGTTTATATCATAGGTGATGGTTCTTTCTCCATTGATCAGCAACGCTATAATTTCCAGTTCGGGGGACAAATGTTTTACGAGATTAAAGAAGGTAAGATAGTGGGAATGCTAAAAGATGTAGCTTATCAATCGAACACCCAAGAATTCTGGAATGCATGCGGGGCAATTTGCGATGAAAGTGACTATCGTCTCGGTGGAGCGTTCAATGATGGCAAGGGTCAACCCAGCCAGTCGAATGCAGTTTCGCACGGTTGTTCAACCACTCGTTTTAATGGAGTTAATGTTATAAATACAGCAAGAAAAATATAAGATATGAGCATATTAAGTACAGAAGAAGCTCGGGTAATTCTAAAAAAGGCATTGAGTTTTTCAAAAGCAGATGAATGTGAAGTTAGCCTAAACGGTAGTGAGGGTGGTAACATCCGATATGCACGCAATGCGGTTTCAACCGCTGGTGATATGAGTTCAATGGGTCTGGCGATCAGTTCCACATTCGGAAAAAAAACCGGTTCAGCAACAATCAATGAATTTGATGATGCTTCACTTGAAAAGGTAGTCAGAAGATCTGAAGAACTGGCTCAATTGGCACCGGCAAATCCTGAATATGTTTCACTCGAAGAGCCAAAGACCTTTGCTGAATCGATCACTTTTAATCCGGCAACAGCTCGGGTAAATCCTGATATTAGGGCTGAAGCAGTCAGAAAAAGTCTGGAAGTGGCCAAGGCGGCAAATCTTGAAGCAGCAGGTTTCCTCGAGAATACAACTAGCTTCAGGGCGATTATGAATTCAAAAGGACTTTATGCATATAATAAAGACACAGATGTATCATTTTCTGTAACAACTAGAAATCAGGCAGGCACCGGTTCAGGTTATGTAAGCAATAGCTTTAATGATATTGCAAAACTAGACACTTTGGCACTAACCAAAATAGCTGCAGGCAAAGCCAATGGATCTGCAGGTGCAAGGGCTATTGAGCCGGGTAAATATACTGTCATCTTAGAACCACTTGCAGCAAGTGATATGCTTTCCAACTTGGTCAGAGGCTTTGACGCCCGTGGTGCTGAAGAAGGACGAAGCTTTATGAGCAAAAAAGGTGGTGAAACTAGACTTGGGGAGCAATTGTTTAATGAGCAGGTAAATATTTATTCAGATCCCTTTAATCCTGAACTTCCAGGAGCAACCTGGAATGGTGACGGCCTTCCTGTTGAGAAGACAAGCTGGGTAGAAAAAGGTATTGTTAAAAACTTGAGTTATTCACGTTTTTGGGCACAAAAGAAGGGCGTAAAGCCGCTTCCAAGTGCCGGACGCATAATCATGGAAGGCGGTTCAGCATCATTGGAAGACTTGATTAAAAGTACTGAGAAAGGAATTCTGGTTACTCGCTTCTGGTATATCCGAAGTGTAGATCCTCAAACATTACTTTTAACCGGACTGACCCGCGATGGTACATTTTATATTGAGAACGGAAAAATTATGTTCCCAATCAAAAACTTCAGGTTCAATGAGAGCCCGATTATTATGCTAAATAATGTGGAGGCATTAGGTAAGGCTGAACGAAATGGTAACATGATCGTTCCGCCAATGAAGATCAGAGACTTTACCTTCTCTTCACTTTCAGACGCAGTCTAAATTTATCAAATTATTAAATTTAATTAATAAATTATTGTTTTGAGAAGAAGAGATTTTCTATACCTATCAGGGATTGGAGTTGGTGCCTCCATGCTTCAATCGGTGCCCTTAATCGGGCGGGATATCGCCCTGGAAGAATCATTAATTCCAATAGACACTGCCTTAAAGAAGCGGCTTGCTGATATTGCATTGAATGCTGCTAGATCAAAAGGAGTAACTTATGCAGATGTAAGGATTGGAAGGTACCTAAATCAGTTTTTAACTACCCGCGAAAATCGAGTTGAAAATATCAGCAATACTGAATCCTATGGTATGGGAATTC
>Ga0105054_10010104_pt1 | contig 12085 bp, 8 predicted proteins | sample BON02_FD_78091 | JGI IMG/M metagenome (GOLD analysis project Ga0105054, IMG submission 78091) | Freshwater microbial communities from Lake Bonney liftoff mats and glacier meltwater in Antarctica - BON-02 (megahit assembly) | ecosystem: Environmental > Aquatic > Freshwater > Ice > Glacier... | reverse complement strand
GACGCGGGCGTACCACTCGCGTGCGGCCTCCTGATGGCCCCAGGGGACATCGCCGATGTAGTCGATGCAGGAGAACTGCGCCGCCGCGGCGATGTCGGCCAGCGAGAACTTGTCGCCGGCCAGCCAGGTCCGGCGCTCGACCAGGAAGGCGATGTAGTCGAGATGCATGCGGATGTTGGCAAGGCCGGCGCGCACCGTCTGGGAGTCCGGCTCGCCTCGTCCCAGGAAGCGGCGCATGACCTTTTCGCCGACCAGGTTGACCGTGGCTTCCTCGTTCATCTTGCCGTCGAACCAGGCGACCAGACGGCGTGTTTCGGCGCGCTGGGCCGGTGTTGCGCCGAGCAGGTCGGGCTGGGGCTGGACTTCCTGGAGATATTCGGTGATCGCCGTGCTGTCGGCGATCACCGTGCCGTCGGCCTCGACCAGCACCGGCACCTTGCCCGCCGGGTTCATGGTGAGGAATTCGACACGGCGCTCCCAGACATTTTCCAGGCGCAGGTCGAACGGCAGGCCCTTTTCCTTCAGGGTCATGCGGACCTTGCGGGAAAACGGCGACAGGGGCACGTGGTAGAGCACTCGCATGGCGCCAAACTAGAGCAAGTTGGTCACGGAAAGAATCCATCCCGTGCGCCTTTTCTTCATCTCTCCCCGGCAGGCAGGTCCAGGCGCGGCGGTCAGGCCGAGCGCTGTTTCCGGCCGTCGTCGAGCGGCCATTCCAGACGTTCGATCATCTCGCGCGGGCAGACCTGCCAGAAACGGCCGATCTGGAGGTCCCATTCGCGCAGAATCTGGGCGGCATAGACCGACTGGGTTTCGCGCGCGTGTTCGGCGACCAGGTCGCGCAGGCGCTGTTCCCAGTGTTCGCTGGCCAGACGCTGCAGGATCACGGTCTCCGGGTTGACCATGCGCTCGAACAGGCCGTTGCGGTCGTAGACAAAGGCCATGCCGCCGGTCATGCCGGCCGCGAAATTGGCCCCGACATCGCCCAGGATCACGGCGGTGCCGCCGGTCATGTATTCGCAGCCGTTGGTGCCGCAGCCCTCGATCACCGCCTCGGCGCCGGAATTGCGCACCGCAAAGCGCTCGCCCGCCTGACCGGCGGCAAACAGGCGGCCCGCCGTGGCGCCGTAGAGTACGGTGTTGCCGATGATCGTGTTGGACTGGCTGGGCCGCTCGCTGGAGGCCGGCGGGCGCACAACGATGGTGCCGCCCGAAAGCCCCTTGCCGACATAGTCGTTGGCATCACCGAACACTTCGAGCTTGAGACCCTGGACGGCAAAGGCGCCCAGCGACTGGCCGGCCGATCCGCGCAGGCGCACGGTGATGTGCCCGGCAGGCAGGCCCGCCATGCCGAAACGGCGTGTCAGTGCGGAGGAAAGCCGCGTGCCGACTGCGCGCTGGGTGTTCCGCACGTTGTAGGCAAGCTGCATCTTCTCGCGGTCGTCGAGCGCGGCCTTGGCGTCGCGCAGCATCTGGGCGTCGAGTGTGTCGGGCACCTCGTTACGCCCGACCAGGGTGTTGTAGCGGGCGTGTTCGCCGGGATCGGCCTGGGCCAGCAGCGGGTTGAGATCGAGATCGTCGAGATCGGAACTGCCGCGGCTGACCTGCTTGAGAAGATCGGTGCGCCCGATCACCTCGTTGAGCGAACGCATGCCCAGCGAGGCCAGGATCTCGCGCACCTCCTCGGCAATGAAGGAGAACAGGTTCACGACCTTTTCGGGGGTGCCCTCGAACTTGGCGCGCAGCGATTCCTTCTGGGTGCACACACCCACCGGACAGGTGTTGGAATGGCACTGGCGCACCATGATGCAGCCCATGGCGACCAGCGAAGCCGTGCCGACGCCGAACTCCTCGGCTCCCATCATGGCGCCGATCACAACATCGCGCCCGGTGCGGATGCCGCCGTCGACACGCAGGGTCAGCTTGTGGCGCAAGCGGTTGAGCGTGAGCACCTGGTTGGCTTCGGTCAGCCCCATCTCCCAGGGCGCGCCGGCATACTTGATGCTGGTCTGCGGGCTTGCAGCCGTGCCGCCGACATGGCCGGAAATCAGGATGACGTCGGCCTTGGCCTTGGCCACGCCCGCCGCGACTGTACCGACGCCAGCCTGGCTGACGAGCTTCACGCAGACCTTGGCGTCCGGGTTGATCTGCTTGAGGTCGTAGATGAGCTGGGCCAGGTCCTCGATCGAATAGATATCGTGATGGGGCGGCGGCGAGATCAGCATGACGCCGGGCGTGGCGTGACGCAGCCTGGCAATCATCTCCGTCACCTTGAAGCCTGGAAGCTGGCCGCCCTCGCCCGGCTTGGCGCCCTGGGCGATCTTGATCTCCAGCTCACGGCAGTTGACGAGATATTCGGCCGTGACGCCGAAGCGGCCCGAGGCGACCTGCTTGATGGGTGAGTTCGGGTTGTCGCCGTTCTCGCGCGGATGGAAACGTTCGGGATCCTCGCCACCCTCGCCGGAATCGGATTTCGCGCCGATCCGGTTCATGGCGATGGTCAGGGTCTCGTGGGCTTCCTGCGAAAGCGCGCCCAGCGACATGCCGGGCGTGATGAAACGCTTGCGGATTTCGGTGATCGATTCGACGTCGTCGATGGCGACCGGTTCGGCACTGCTGCGGAAATCGAGCAGGTCGCGCAGGTCGAAAGGCGCACGGCTGTCGATTGCCTGGGCATAACGCTTGTAAACCTGGTAGCTGTCGGTCGCGACCGCGGTCTGGAGCGTGTGGATGATGCCGGCTTCCCAGTCGTGGGCCTCGCCGCCCTGGCGGAAGCGGTAGATGCCTCCGATCGGCAGAGCCACGACCTCGGCGCCGTAGGCATCGTCATGCAGCTTGAGCGAGCGCCGCTGGATGCCGGTCAGGCCGATGCCGGAAATGCGCGAGGGCATGCCGGGGAAAAATTCGGCGACCAGGGTGCGCGACAGGCCAATGGTCTCGAAGTTGTAGCCGCCGCGATAGGACGACAGCACCGAGATGCCCATCTTCGACATGATCTTGAGCAGGCCGTCGTCGATTGCCTTGGTGAACCGCGCGACGCATTCCTCCAGCGCAAGGCCGGGAAAGAGGTTGCGGCGGTGGCGCTCGGCGATCGATTCCTCGGCGAGGTAGGCGTTGACCGTGGTCGCGCCGACGCCGATCAGCACGGCGTAATAGTGCACATCCAGGCATTCGGAAGAACGCACGTTGAGCGAGGTGAAGGTGCGCAGCGACTGGCGCACCAGATGGCTGTGGACCGCACCCACGGCCAGGATCATCGGCATGGCGGCGCGCTCGGGACCGGCGGCCTCCTCGGTCAGGATGACGTGTTCGCAGCCGCCGCGCACGGCGTCCTCGGCCTCCTGGCGGATGCGCGCGATGGCATGGGCCAGAGCATGGGGGTCGTTGTGTGCCGCCGCGAAGGTGCAGTCGATAACCGTTGCCGTTGCACCCATGTAACGGCGCATCGCGGCGAACTCGCCGTTTGAGAGGACCGGCGATTCAAGCTGCAGGATGTGGGTCTGGCTCTCGTCCTGATCGAGGATGTTGGAGAGGTTGCCCAGGCGCGTGTCGAGCGTCATGACGCGCCGCTCGCGCAGGGAATCGATCGGCGGATTGGTGACCTGGCTGAAGTTCTGCCGGAAGAAATGGTGCAGCCCGCGGTACTGGCCCGAGAGCACGGCCAGCGGCGTGTCGTCGCCCATCGAGCCGATGGCTTCCTTGGCGCCCTCGACCATGGGCTGCAGGATCAGTTCCAGATCCTCGATCGTGTAGCTTGCCGCGCGCTGGCGCGTCTTGAGCTCGCCCTTCTCGTAGAGGCGCGTCGCGCCGTCGCCGGCCTGAATCAGGCTGTCGAGATGGGTGATGTGGCCGACCCAGGAGCGATAGGGGTTTTCCGCCGCCAGGGTCTCCTTGATCTCGCCGTCGCGGTAGAGCCGGCCCTCGGCAAGATCGAGTGCGATCATCTCGCCGGGGCCGATGCGGCCGCAGTGGACAAGGTTGCGCTCGGGGATCGGCACCATGCCGGTTTCCGAGCCGACAAACAGCAGGCCGTCCGTGGTTTCGGAGAAACGCAGCGGGCGCAGGCCGTTGCGATCCATGCCGGCGATCACCCAGCGACCATCCGAAGCCGCGATGGCGGCCGGTCCGTCCCAGGGTTCCATGACGCAGTTGCAGTAGAGATAGAGCGCGCGAACCTCGTCGGAGAGATCGCTGCGGTCGGCCCAGGCCTCCGGGATCAGCATGGTCTTGGCCAGCGGCACGGAGCGGCCGGCGTGGACCAGCAGCTCGAACACCGAATCCAGCGCCGCCGAATCCGAACCGCCCGACTGGATCACCGGCTTGAGGACATCGAGATGGTCGGCAAAGGCCTCGTGGCCGATGCGCGCCTCGTGGCTCTTCATCCAATTGACGTTGCCGCGCAGCGTGTTGATCTCACCGTTGTGGGCGAGCATGCGGAAGGGCTGGGCCAGACGCCAGGTCGGGAAGGTGTTGGTCGAATAACGCTGATGGAAGATCGCGAAGTTCGAAACGAACCGTTCGTCGAGCAGGTCGGGATAGAAGGCCGAAAGCTGCTCGGCCAGGAACATACCCTTGTAGACGATCGAGCGGCACGACAGGGAACAGATGTAGAGGTCGGCGACCTGGGCCTCGCGCGCCCGGCGTTCGATCTTTCGGCGAATGATGTAGAGATCCCGCTCGAAGCTGTCCTCGTCGACCCCCTCCTCGTTGGCGATCATGATCTGCTCGATCTCGGGCCGGGTGGCATTGGCCTTCTCGCCGATGATTGAACTGTTGATCGGCACCTGGCGCCAACCGTAGATGCGGTAGCCGAAATTCAGGATTTCCGATTCAACGATGGTGCGGCAGGTCTCGGCCGCGCCCAGGTCGGTCTTGGGCAGGAAGACCATGCCCACCGCCAGACGGCCGCGCGCGGCATCGTGGCCGGTGCGCGCGACATGTTCCTTGAAGAACCCTTGAGGAATCTGGACCTGGATGCCGGCGCCGTCGCCGGTCTTGCCGTCGGCGTCGACCGCACCGCGGTGCCACACCGCCTTCAGGGCATCGACACCGGCCTGCACGACATCGCGGCGCGGCGTGCCGTCGAGCGAGGCGACAAAACCGACGCCGCAGGCATCGTGTTCATCGGCGGGATCGTACATGCCGACGCGGTGGAGCCGCAGCGCCTCAGCGGCCTGACGGGCAACGGCAGCCTTCATGTGGGTCATGGCCCTACTCCGCTGCGACTGCGCCCGAGGCCAGCGCCTCGAGCTGTTGGTGGATTGCCGTGGCGGCATCACGTCCATCGCGGATCGCCCAGACGACCAGCGAAGCACCGCGCACGATGTCGCCGGCCGCCCAGACGCCGGGCAGGTTCGTCTGCCCGGTCAGGAAGGCGGTCTTGAGCGTGCCCCAGCGGGTGGTTTCCAGCGACGGTTCGGCAAGATTTTCCGCGATCGGCTCGGGATCGAAACCCAGCGCCATGAGCACCAGATCGGCCTCGATGCGGAAATCGGAGCCCTCGACGACCTGGGGCGCCAGGCGGCCGCTGGCATCGGGCGCACCCAGGCGCATGCGGATGGCGCGCACGGCCTCGACCTTGTCGTCGCCCAGAAACGCCTCGGGTGCGCTGAGGAACTCGAAGACGACACCCTCGTCGATGGCATAACCGACTTCACGCTGGCTGCCGGGCATGTTGCCGCGGTCGCGGCGATAGAGGCAGGTCACCTGGCGCGCGCCCTGGCGCACGGCGGTGCGCACGCAATCCATGGCGGTATCGCCGCCGCCGATCACCACGACGTGTTTGTCGCGCCCGTCGAGCATGCCGTCATCAAAGGCCGGCACGTCATCGCCCAGGCCCTTGCGGTTGCTGGCGATGAGAAAATCGAGTGCAGGCACGATACCGGGCAGGCCGATACCGGGCGCCTGGATGGCGCGCGCCTTGTAGACGCCGGTGGCCAGAAGCACCGCGTCGTGGCGGTCGCGAAGTTCGCCAAAGCTGATGTCGCGGCCGATTTCGGTATCGAGGCAGAAGGTCACACCGCTCTCGGCCAGGAGATCGGCGCGACGCGCGATGATCGATTTCTCCAGCTTGAAGTTGGGGATGCCGTAGGTCAGCAGGCCACCGACCCGGTCGTGGCGGTCATAGACCGTGACGCGGTAGCCGTGGCGGCGCAGAAGATCGGCCCCCGCCAGACCGGCTGGTCCGGCGCCGACGATGCCGATCGACTGCTCGCGCTCGCGCGGCGGGCGCGGCCCGGTGACCCAGCCGTTTTCAAAGGCGGTTTCGGTGATGTAGCGCTCGACGGCGCCGATGGTGACCGCTTCGAAGCCCTTCTCGATGACGCAATTGCCTTCGCACAACCGGTCCTGGGGGCAGATGCGGCCGCAGATCTCGGGGAAGGTGTTGGTCGCCGAGGAAAGTTCGTAGGCTTCCTCCAGGCGCCCTTCGGCGGTCAGCTTGAGCCAGTCGGGGATGTTGTTGTGCAGCGGGCAATGCACCTGGCAGAAGGGAATGCCGCACTGGGAGCAGCGCGACGCCTGCTCGACCGCGCGCTCGGGCGCGAACTCGTCATAGATTTCCTCGAAATCCCGACGCCGGGTTTCGGCAGGCCGCTGCGGCGGACGGCGTTGGGCCAGATCGACGAACTTCAGCAAGTCGGCAGACATCGGCATATCCCCTGTATCCCGCCAGCACGCGGGGCGCACGTTTTAGGAGATTTGCTTGGTCATGGCGAGCAGATTTCATCATTTAGGACATACATACTGACCTAGATGATGAAGGCGCCCGGTGCGTCTCGGCCGCCGACTCCCGAAGGCCGCGTCACCCATAATATAAGAGTAAGCTGTACTGACCCTGTTTTCTCTGCCTGTCGCAAACGGCAGGAATGTTAGGATCGCACCCTTGCGGGTTCGGAGTGCACTGTCGTGACCATGCTGCAGCTTGTCGTCCTGGCGCTGATCCAGGGCATTACCGAGTTCCTGCCTGTCAGTTCATCCGGCCATCTGGCCCTGGTGTCGCCGGTCATGGGATGGCAGGACCAGGGCATCCTGATCGATGTCGCGGTTCACGGCGGCACCCTGGCTGCCGTGATTGTCTATTTCTGGCGCGACCTGGTGAAGATCCTGATCGGCCTGGGCGAAAGCGGCAGCCGCAGCACGCGCCCGCTGTTTGGCATGCTGGTCCTGGCGACGATTCCGGCCGGCGCCGCGGGCTATGCCCTGCACGCCTACGACCCCGAGCTGTTCCGCAATCCCGCCATCATCGCCTGGACGACGATCGGCTTTGGCATCCTGCTGTGGGGCGCCGACCGCTTCGGCATGACCGTGCGCCGCATCGAACACATGACCTGGGGGTCGGCCCTGATCATCGGCCTGGCCCAGGTGTTGGCGCTGGTGCCGGGCACCAGCCGCTCGGGCATCACCATGACGGCGGCCCGCATCATGGGTTTCGAGCGCGAGGCGGCGGCCCGTTTCTCGCTGCTGCTGTCGATCCCGCTGATCGGCGCAGCCGCGCTGCTGGCCGTTCTCGACCTGCGCGAAGCCGGCGATCCGGTCCTGTCGCAGGAAGCAGGCATCGCCGCGGCGCTGTCGTTCCTGGCCGCCCTGGTCTCAATCTGGGCGATGATGGCCTGGCTGCGCCGGGCCAGCTTCACACCCTTCGCGATCTACCGGATCATCCTGGGCGCCGCCCTGCTCTACTGGATCTACGCCTGAGGACGGCTCGCCGCCTCAGCGGGGCTGAGGGGCGTGGCGACGGTAGCGCGCCAGATAGGTCGGCACGATGACCTCCACGGTCGTGGGCGCGATGCCCAGATCGGCAATCGTGAGTGCGCCCGGCGCCACGACGTTGTCGATCTTGAGCAGACGCACCTGATCGGGCGTCAGCGGCGGCACCGGCAGGAGCTGCAGGAACAGCGCCTTGAGCTGGGCCAGAGCGAAGGGCACCGGCACCAGCAGGGGATGGCGGCGCGTCTCGCGCCGCACGATCTCCATCAACTGGCGAAAGCTGTAAACCCGGGGGCCGCCCAGTTCATAGGTCCGGCCCGCCGCCTCGGGCATGGCCAGCGCCGCGACGATGGAACGCGCGACATCGTCGACATAGACCGGCTGGAAGCGCGTCATGCCGCCACCGAACAGGGGCAGCACCGGCGACAGCATGGCGATACGGGCAAACAGGTTGAAGAAACCGTCCTCGGCGCCAAAGACGATCGAGGGCCGCAGCACCACGGCCTGGGGCACCGCTTCGCGCAGCGCGCTCTCGGCCGCGGCCTTGGAACGTGCGTAGCTGGAAGGGGAATGGGGCGCCGCGCCGATCGCCGAAACCTGCACCACGCGGGTGATTCCCGCGACTGCGGCGCCTTGCCCGATGTTGCGCGCGGCTTCGACATGAACCCGCTGGAAGTTCTGGCTGCCGCGTTCAAAGAGCAGGCCGACCAGGTTGACCGCCGCATCGGCATGCGCCAGCACCGCAGCGACCTGTTCCTTGTTGCCGACATCGCAGGCGACCGGCACGATCTGGCCGACATCGCCCAGCGGCTGAAGCAGGCGGGCATCCAGGGGATCGCGCACGGCCACGACGATTCGCCAGCCCTGCTGCGCCAGATGGCGCACCAGATAGCGGCCAATGAAGCCCGATCCGCCGAAGACCACGATGTCGCGACGCGCCATGCCATACCTCCCGTTGAGGACGCCATCCTAATGCAAGAACCCCGCGGATCGAAACGCCGCAAAGCGTGAATCGTCTCGCCCGCGGCCAGGAACATCGCCGAATGGCGCACCGCTGCGCTCCGCCCCGGCCCCGGAGGCCCCGGAGCCGCTTGACAGGCGCGCGCGCCAACTCTAGGACACCGCCCGTGCCCAGGTGGCGAAATTGGTAGACGCGCAGGTTTCAGGTACCTGTGGGGGAAACCCCTTGGAAGTTCGAGTCTTCTCCTGGGCACCAAATCCTTGTTTTCGGTTGATCGACCCGCCGCGCCGGCCCCGGCGCGGGTTGCGCGCGTGGAGCCACGCGCCTAGGTTCGGCGGCCCATTCCGCGGCAGGACCAGACCAATGGCGCATCTTCTCTATCAGGGCGATCTGCCCGCCGATCTCGATCTTGGCCCGGTGGTCGCTGTCGATACCGAGACCATGGGTCTGCGCCCGGCGCGAGACCGCCTTTGCCTGGTCCAGCTTTCCGCGGGTGACGGCAACGCCCACATCGTCCAGATCGTGCCCGGCCAGGCCGAGGCCACCCGGCTGAAGGCCTTGCTGGGCAACGGCGCGGTGCTCAAGCTGTTCCATTTCGCGCGCTTCGACCTGGGCATGATCGAGCGTTACCTGGGGGTGACCTGCGCGCCGGTCTATTGCACCAAGATCGCCAGCAAGATGGTGCGCACCTTCACCGACCGTCACGGCCTCAAGGATCTGTGCAAGGAACTGCTCGACGTCGACCTCTCCAAGCAGCAGCAGTCAAGCGACTGGGGCGCACCCGAACTGACCAACGAGCAGCTCAAGTATGCCGCCTCCGACGTGCTGCACCTGCACCGGCTGCGCGAGGCGCTCGACGTCATGCTGGCGCGCGAAGGCCGCACGGAGCTGGCGGCGGCCTGCTTTTCCTTCCTGCCCTACCGGGCCAGGCTCGATCTGCTTGGCTGGGAAGACCCCGACATCTTCTCGCATTAGAATGCACGACCGTCCCATGGCACCTGATCAGGCTGCATGAACCGGCCCTGAAAACGCAGAGGGAAGCAGGATCAACGTTTCGACGTGTTGCCATCTGAAACGTTTCCGCTCCATGGGTCCCGCCATGTTCGCGACACAGTGCCGGGCGAAAACCGCCGTATCGTGAAGCAAGACAGCACGCCATCGCCGACCTCCGACCCCCGCAACCGGCGCGATACACTGCTGGCGCCTCCGCGCGACCGCCGCCGTGCGGGCGTGCACTACACCCGCTTTGTCGGGCTGATGCGCTGGCTGCTGGTGTTCGGCGCCATCGCACTGGCCGCAACCGTGATCATCTGGCCCTATTTCAACGGCCGCGGCACTGCGCCATCCCAGTTCGACCTGCCGACCACCGGCATCGAGATCAAGGACGGGCGGCCGACCATGATCAACGCCCGTTTCCTGGCAACCGACGAAAACGGCCAGCCCTACACGATCACCGCCGATCTGGCCTGGCAGGAACAAGGCGTCGAGGAGATCATCTTCATGGACGTGATCGAAGGCGATATCCTGCTGCAATCGGGCGCCTGGATGACGCTTTCGGCTGATCGCGGCGTCTTCGACCAGACCGAACAGCGCCTGATCCTGGAGTCCAACGTCAACCTGTTCAGTGACGCCGGTTACGAACTGCATACCCAGGAAGCCCAGATCGACCTTGCTTCCGGCACCGCGCAAGGCGATATGCAGGTGGACGGTCAGGGGCCGGCCGGGCTTTTGACCGCCGGCGGCTTTGTCATCTCTGACAATGGCGACCGCATCCGTTTTACGGGACCCGTGCACATGACGATTTTCCCAGGACAGAAGCCGTGAGCCCCGCCATCCTCCGCATCGGCGCGCTGGCACTGCTTCTGGCGTGCGCCCTGGGCACCGCCCAGGCCCAGCAGTTGATCGACACCTCCAAACACGACACCTCGCAGCCGCTGGAGATCACCGCCGACGCGCTGGAGGTCGATCAGGATGCCCAACTCGCTGTGTTCACCGGCGCGGTCGACGTCATTCAGGGTGACATGCACCTGAATTCCGACCGCTTGGTCGTGCACTACCGCGACAAGGAGGCGGCCGAACAGAACGCCATCTACCGCATCGACGTGGAAGGCAATGTCCGCTTTGCCTCGCCGACCGAGACCGCCCAGGGCGACAACGGCGTCTATGATGTCGATGGTGGCACCATCCACCTTGTCGGCAACGTCGTTCTGACCAGTGGCAAGGAAGCGGTGATCCGCGGCAACGAACTGACCATGAATCTCAACACCGGCCAGAGCGAGGTGTCCGGCGGCCGCGTAAAGGGGTACTTTATTCCCGATCAAAGTGGCGGCACATGACCGACGTCAGCAACGCAGCTACGGACGGGCCAGTCCTGATATCGAGCAATTCCGGACTGGTCGCGCGCAATCTGTCCAAGAGCTTTCGCCGCCGCCCCGTGCTGCGCGATGTCTCCATTGCGGTACAGCGGGGCGAGGCGGTCGGCCTGCTGGGCCCCAACGGCGCGGGCAAGACCACCTGTTTCTACCTGATCACCGGCCTGATCTCGCCCGACGCCGGCTCGATCTCCCTCGACGGCCATGCCATCACCGACCTTCCGATGTACCGGCGCGCACGCCTGGGCATCGGCTACCTGCCCCAGGAAGCCTCGATCTTCCGCGGCATGACGGTGGAGAACAACATCCGCGCCGTGCTCGAGGTCGTCGAGAAGGACCGCGACACCCGCGAGGCCATGCTCGACGAACTGCTGGCCGAATTCTCGATTTCCCATCTGCGGCGGGCCCCCGCGCTGGCCCTGTCGGGCGGCGAGCGGCGCCGTGCGGAGATTGCCCGCGCCCTGGCCTCGCGGCCCAGCTTCATGCTGCTTGACGAACCCCTGGCCGGCATCGATCCGATCGCGGTCGGCGACATCCGCGACCTGGTCGCCCACCTCAAGGATCGCGGCATCGGCGTGCTGATCACCGATCACAACGTGCGCGAAACGCTCGATCTGATCGACCGCGCCTACATCCTCCATGAGGGGCGCCTGATGATGGAGGGTGTGCCCCAGGAGATCGTCGCTCACGAAGGTGTGCGCAGGGTCTATCTGGGTGAACGTTTCCGACTCTAGCGCCGCCCATGTCCCTTTCGCCAAAGCTCGACCTGCGCCAGTCCCAGTCTCTGGTGATGACGCCGCAGCTGCAGCAGGCGATCAAGCTGCTGCAGCTCTCCAACATCGAGGTCGGCGCCTTCGTCGAAGAGGAACTGGAGCGTAATCCCCTGCTCGAACGCGCTTCGGGCGAGGAAGCCGAGCGCAGCGACAGCAGCGATGCGCCGGTCGATCACGGCCAGGACGACGGCACCACCGCGGCAGCCGGCGAGGCCGTCGCGGCAGTTCCGCCCGATGATCCCATGGGGGCGACGTCCTGGCGCACCGGCGAT
>Ga0105054_10010098_pt1 | contig 12091 bp, 9 predicted proteins | sample BON02_FD_78091 | JGI IMG/M metagenome (GOLD analysis project Ga0105054, IMG submission 78091) | Freshwater microbial communities from Lake Bonney liftoff mats and glacier meltwater in Antarctica - BON-02 (megahit assembly) | ecosystem: Environmental > Aquatic > Freshwater > Ice > Glacier... | reverse complement strand
CTCCATTAGCCACATTATAAAATTTGACTAGGCTTTTACCGCATATTTTTTCAAGTTGGAAATATAAAGTAAGCCTGTTTCTTACCGCTATTTCAGCAGTGAGGTATCTCCAGGAGAGAACGGCCAATAAGTTTCCTACAAGTAGGCCGGCAAGTAAATCAAAGGCACTTACACCTGTGGTTAAAAATAAAGGGCCAATTACAAATTCGGTACCAGCTGCATGCTCGCCAGCATACATGCCTAAAAAGCTTTTCCATCCTTTTAGTTCTTTTTTAGGAACGGGTTCTCTCTCGTATTCTTCTACGATAGTAATTTCTTCATTCATTTTTTATTTTTATAGGGTTGAACTGACAAGATTATATATTCCAAGGGTTAAATACAAGTGAAAAGGAATTGGCTTTATTGTAAATTTTGGAAAAGCTATTTTCATAGTTGAAATGTTGAGTAGATTAAATAAACAAGCTTTGATACCTTTCAAAAAGCATATAATTTTATAGCAGATAGGTTTAGGCTTTTTAAAGATCAAATTATGTGAGTCAAGTTTAAGCCGCGGCAATAGTTCATTAAGGCCCATATTGGAAAGAATTCTAGTATAAAAGCGTTATCTTTTAAGTACATTAAAGGAATATTAAGGGTAGTATTCTTTAGGATGGTATTGAAAAGTTCTTGTTTTTTTGTGTTCTATGGTTGTGTTATCGCCCTAAAGACCTAAGTTAAAGAAACCAAATCTTTCAAATTGAAACAATTGGCGTTTGGTTTAAATAAGTATTGGCAACTTATAAACCACATTTTTATAATCAGATGATTAAAAAAGTAATTCTTACTCCATTCCAAAAATTCATTTCTGTAGAAAGCTTAGGTGGAATTTTGCTACTTGCTGCTACCATTATAGCATTTGTTTGGGCAAACTCTCCATTTGCGGCTGAATATGTAGCTTTATGGGATTATAAAGTAGGTTTTTCAACGGAAGGTTTTGAACTATATAAACCATTGATATTATGGATAAATGATGGCCTTATGGCTATTTTTTTCTTCCTTATTGGTCTAGAAATAAAACGAGAATTGCTCATTGGAGAGTTAAACTCTTTAAAAAAGATAGCTTTTCCTTTAGTAGGTGCTATTGGTGGAATGTTAGCTCCAATTCTTTTTTATGTGTTATTAAATCAAAACACGTCATCTTCTCACGGCTGGGGAATACCTATGGCAACAGATATTGCATTTTCACTTGCGGTATTACAAGTCTTAGGAAAAAGAGTGCCGATTAGCCTAAAGGTTTTTTTGACAGCTTTCGCTATTGTAGATGATATTGGAGCAGTGTTGGTTATAGCGGTTTTTTACAGTGGTGACATTGTTTTGAATTATTTATTGCTAGGAGTTGCTTTACTAGCAGTTTTGTATTTTATATCCCTGCGTGGCTATTATTCTCAATTTATGTTAGTTGTTTTGGCTTTAGTGATTTGGTTCTTTTTTCTCAAATCTGGGATCCACCCTACCGTAGCCGGTCTTTTAATAGCTTTTGCAGTACCTATTAGACAACGAATGGATACGCCAGAGTTTTTAGAAAACCTCCATGAAATCACAGACGAAATAAAACATGCCTCGAAATTAAAAGTGCCAATTTTATCGAATGAACAAATCTATCTCGTGGATGATTTGCAAGAGTGGGTAGGCAAATATCAATCACCCCTGCAACATCTAGAACACACAATGCATGGCTGGGTTGCTTATTTAATTATCCCAATTTTTGCATTAGCTAATGCTGGCGTTCAGATTAGTAGCGACACAGCACTTGATCTATTTTTAATTCGGAATTTGAGTATTTGCCTTATTGCGGGAAATAGTATTGGAATAACGGTTATGGTTCTGCTTTTTAGTAAACTTAAGCTGATAGAAATACCTCATGACATCAGTTTTATTCAAATTATAGGCGTTGCGTTTTTGGCTGGTGTAGGATTTACAATGGCCATTTTTATTGCAGGTTTGGCTTTTGCTAAAACACCTGACCTGATTGACTCAGCAAAGATTGGAATTCTTATAGGCTCTTTGATTTCAGCCTTTATAGGGTTTATGATTTTAAGGTTTAATTCCACTTCAGATGAATAACAGCTCTTTTCTTAAAGCTTTAAAGCATCGGAATACAGCAGCAATTATAAAATAAATTGAAGATGACCAGGCTTTAAGCTCTCGAAGGAGTAGTTTTGAAGGGTTAAAAGTCGTAGGATGCATTGATGAACCCTTTGTATGAGAAGCGAAAACAAAACAGAGTATTAGTTATTAATGTTTTGCTAGGGGTGGGAGTTGAGGGATTCACATCGGTACGCCGCATCGCCCAACCGTCTGTTTGAAAACAAAAAAAGAGTTACATTTCTGTAACTCTTTGACAAATAACGTGGGAGTTGAGGGATTCGAACCCCCGACCCTCTGCTTGTAAGGCAGATGCTCTGAACCAACTGAGCTAAACTCCCAATTTGAAACTTATAACTTTCCGATAATTGCCGGTAGTGCTTAAGACACCTCGTTTTGGGAATGCAAAGATGCACGCCTATTTTAAATCTTCCAAACAATAGAGGAAAAAAAGTGTAATTAATTTTCATCATTTCTATTCTTATGACCGCAATCGTTTAAAATTGTACTAAAGAAGTAATAAGTTGAACATATTTGTCAAAAATGGATTAGTATTTAGTCAAATACTATAAAAGCCTTTAGTGATTGAGTACTAGCTTTGTTATACATTTATTCAACCGTATTCTTATATAATAGGTGTTGATAGTGATTTTAGAGTTTTGCTCTTTTACCACTGTCAACGCTTTTTTTGTTTAATAAGCTTTAAATAGCTATTTGTGATAGAAGTTGGGATCTAAGCCTAAGCAAAAACATTAAGTACAGAAACGGCTTCTCGTACACCTATCATTTCCATATTAGATAAATGTGTAGCTACAGCCTTTTCAAACCCCTTTAGAGTTGTTAAGTCTATCCCCCAAAAACCGACATTACTTAATGCCTTATTAGTATAGCCATTGATGTCTTCAGTGTTCCAGTTTTCATAATACCAAGAAGCTTGGTCATCATTGATTAAATAATGAATGTCATTATGCTTGCCGTAATAAATGCCATTTTCTACTTTATCTACCTTCATGAATAAGAGATAAGCTGCAAAACCTCTTGCAAAATAATGCGGGACATTATCAAAAATTTCATAATACCTTACTAAAAGAGGGATGGCTCTCATTTTTATTTTCATGGTATATTGAAAAGTAATGCTTAACCACTTATGATCAAGATAAGGATTTCTAAACCTATCAATTATCTCTCTTCCATAACGCTGAACGACTTTCGGGTCAATTTTTTCTGATACCGAAGGGGCAAGCTCAGTTAGCATTAAATTAGTGATATACTTTTCAATGTTATCATTAGCTAAGGCATCCTTCACGGTTTCAAAGTCTGCTAAATAACATAAACCGCACATAATAATATGTGGAGCATTTAACATTCTTAACTTCAATTCACGATATTGAGTTATGTTTGGCTCTACTACTACTCTTTTATCTGCCTTTTCGAAGCCTAACCTGGCCTTTACTTTTTCATCTCCTTCAATGGCCCATAAAGAATATACCTCTGATTTTAGGAGTAAGTCATCTTGATATCCCAGCTCAGAACAGATTTCTTTGTGTTCTTTAGAAGAGGGCATTCCTGGCACAATTCTGTCTACTAATGAATTGCAAAATTCATTTTCATTTTCTATCCAATCCTTAAAGTCGTTGCTTAATGCTTGGTCTTCTACTTGTCTTAAAACTAGAGATTTTAATAAAACACCATTGTCCACTACTAGCTCGGTTGGTATAAGGACGACACCTTTTAGTCCTGCATTAAACCTTCTTAATAACCAAGCGGTTAGTTTTCCTGGAAAGGAAACAGGAATTTCCTCTTCCTCTTTCAAATATTGTAATCCAACCTCTGTAGTGTTGCTTATGATTATGTCTATATTACTGTTTTCTGCAGTTTTTAGCACTTCTTCCCATTGGGTGTTTGCTGCTAAAACTCGGCTTATACATTCACATATGATGTTTTCCGAAACGTTTTTACCGTTTTTAACACCCCTAACACAGACAGTATATAAGTTGTCCTGTTTTTCAAAAGTGTCAATACCACCCGTCATCGATTTAATGACCACTATGCTTCCTTTATAATCCCCACTTTTATTGGCTTTATCTATGTAAAAGTCACAAAGTCCGCGTAGCAGTACGCCTGTTCCAAATTGAAGAATTCGTTCTGGGTGCCGATCTTTTGTTTCGTGGGTTTTGTTTGAAAGGGTCATTTCTTATATAGATTTTTGAAGTAAAAGTAACAATTTAGCCTAAACTAAAGGTTTATTGCTTTTCTTTTTTATTTATCCAATTCAATACTAGTTCAGATAAAATGTTTCCTGTTTTCTCATTCAAATGAATGTTATCTGGAGATGTTTGGTTTCCAAAAATGTTTCCGATTGATGTCCAGGACAAACCGAAAGTATAATGGAGAAACATCGAAATGTTTATCATTATCCTTGATTTTGAAATTGACCAAAATTGATTTGGGTAATTATTTGTGACAAGTTCTATTTGCCCTTTTCTAAGGTCCAACAAATCAATTTCAAACTGTTTTGAAAGTGTTTCAATGTGCTCGCTGTATTTATGGCATATTTTGTTACTTCTAGCAGAAAGGTCTTCGCTTAAAAGGGGTATTGAGACCAAGGCAATATGAGCATTAGTTTTGTTTTTTAGTTGGGTTAATATGTTTGAATAGTTTTTAACAAATAGTTCTTCACTTGGACTTTCATCATTTTGAATTTTATTTCTTTCAATGTATCGCTTAAGATTTTTCTCAGACAACACAGCATTTACGTCATTTGTGCGAATTAGAATTGTTATAAAATCTGGTTGTATTAAGATTATTTCGTCAATACGGCGAAGTAGTGAAAATGTTAAATCGGCGTTTATTCCTGCATTGAAGACTGTCATCTTTAACAGTTCATTTCGAACTTTGCCAACCCAATCATAACTTACGTTTCCGTGGGTATTGCTGTCCCCAAAACAAACTAAGCTTTGCTTACTTGCTGCCTTTTTTTGTCGGTTTTCAGGATTCGGATAATTAAAGGGTAATCTTACTATAATAACTCTAAGTAAATAAGTATTCCAGATGAAAAATATAGCAATAAAAAGGCAAATAGTAAGTATTAATGAAGTGCTCAAATAAAAGATTGTTTTTTGATGAATATTAAGCCGAAAATAGGTTAAAAAGTGTTAAAACAATGTTAATGGTTTAAGGAAAAGTTAGTTTCGTGTTAAGAGAGAGATAAAAATGAAAAACTTCAACGTCATAATCGGATTGATGCTTCTTGCCCAGATAGTTTTAATTGGCTTTCAATGGTATTGGATAGAAAATGCTGTAAAAGTTAAGAGAGAACAGTTTGACAGAAAAGTAATTGATGCCATGAATAAGTCTGTTGCAAAAATCGAAAAGCAAGAAGTTTTGTTTTTGGCAAATCAGAAAATTAAAGAGCAAGAGAATTTAACATTGGCCTCCTTGGCCGCCCCATCGCAAACAAAAAAAGTCTTAAAAAGAGTTTTAAAGAAAAAGAAAAGTCAAGACTTAAAAACGGCCAAAATTAATATTTCAAATAGTACATCTCTTTTATTAAATAAGAATAAAGCTCAAAACGCCCCTCATTTACAAGATTCCGTTTTTATAGTGAATCAGTACGGGATGAATATGCCAGCTTTGGAAGAGTTTAGCATTAACATTCAACTGTCGGACGTATATTTTGATGAAAGAAACATTCTGCCACAGAATAGATTAGCGTTTGTTAAAAGAATGATGCAACAACAAAATATAGCTTGGCATCAGCTGAATAACAGAAATGAGGAGTTTCTTATTAGGAATGAAAACCTTAATCAAATATTAAATGAAATTGACAGGGAGTTTCAGTCTTTTGTGAATGCTGGAAGAATGCGACAACCGCTTTTAATGAATACATTACCCCCAAAGCAACCTAAAATAACACTAAGCACTGAATCTAAAAACCAAAAATTAGTCAATCAGCAAGAAAGAATGGAGGCGGCTAAAGAAGAGCCGGAATACGAATGGGTTGAAATAGAATCGGGTTTTGAACGTTCTCGAAATAAGGCCAACTTAGTAAAAGATGTTTTTTCAGACTTTATTCAAGGAAAAAGAGACATCTACGAAAGATTGAATCAAGTAATGTTGGATACTTTGCTAAGACAAGAGTTAAACAACAATAGTATTGACATTCCTTATGAGTATGGGGTAAAGAATAATGGGAAAATGATATTTGCATCTTTTGGATTAGACAATAATCCTAAATTGGCCAATTTAGCCTATAATGTTCGTTTGTTTCCAAATGATGCCTTACAGCAGCAGCAGTTTCTCTATGTTTTCTTCCCAAATAAAGAGAACTTTATTCTAGGAAATATGTGGACTATTTTCGGAAGCTCACTACTTATGATACTTATGATTGGGGGTATTTTTTATTCTTCCGTTAGCACCATGCTGGAACAAAAGAAACTCTCCATGATAAAAAATGATTTTATTAATAATATGACTCATGAATTTAAGACACCTATTTCTACAATTTCGCTAGCGGTGGAGGTAATGAAGGATAGAGGACTTAATAATAATCCAGAGAAGTATTTGAATATTATTAAACATGAAAATAGCCGATTGGGAAGGCAGGTAGAAAAAGTTTTACAAATGGCTCTTTTAGAGAAAGGGGAAGTGAAATTAAATGAAACAACTGTTAATATTCATGATATTATAGAGCGAGTGTGTCAAAATCTGGGTGTTCAAATAGAACGCAAAAATGGATTCTTATCCATGGAGCTAAAAGCATCTAATCCTAATCTTAAAGCGGATGAGGTTCATATGACTAATATTATTTATAACCTCATTGACAACGCAAATAAATATGCTAAAGAAATTCCCGAAATATTTGTTTCTACAGAAGAGGTCAAAGGAGGCATTGTAATAATAATTAGGGATAATGGAATAGGAATGGAAAAAGAACACGCCAACAAAATATTTGATAAATTTTATAGGGTTCCAACGGGAAACGTTCATGACGTAAAAGGCTTTGGATTAGGTTTAAGTTACGTCAAAAAAATGATGGATTTGCATGATGCTAAAATTGATGTGGAAAGTAGCTTAGGAAAAGGAAGCACTTTTGTTTTAACTTTTCCTAGCGACAGTAAAAGTTAAAACAGGCGAAATAAATATAATTATGGGAAATAAATTGAAAATATTGTTGGCAGAAGACGATCCAAACCTAGGAATGTTACTTCAAGAATATCTTATTTCTAAAACGTATGATGTGGAACTTGCCAAAGATGGGAACGAAGCGTTAGATATGTTTTTAAGTCATAGTGGCTTTGACTTATGTCTTTTGGATGTAATGATGCCCAAGAAGGACGGATTTTCATTGGCAAAAGAAATTAGATTAAAGGATGAACATATTCCTATTATTTTTCTGACTGCCAAAACCATGAAAGAAGACACCATACAAGGCTTTAAAAGTGGAGCCGATGATTATGGAACTAAGCCTTTCAGTATGGAGGAATTACTTATGAGAATAGCCGCAATTCTAAGAAGAGTTAACAAGCAGGAGCCTGAAGATAGCCCAGAGGAGTATAAAATAGGAGATTATACCTTTAATGCAATAGATTTACAGCTATCAAGGATTAATGAAACTAAGAAACTTACGACAAAAGAGTCAGAGCTTTTGAAGCTGTTTTGTCAGAACCTAAATAAGCCTGTAAGTAGAAGTTATGCATTGAAATTGATCTGGGGAGATGATTCGTATTTTAATGCGAGGTCAATGGATGTTTATATAACAAAACTGAGAAAGCATTTAAAAGCGGATGAAAATATAAAAATACTGAATTTACACGGGGAAGGATTTAAGCTTATAACAGGCTGAAAATAAGCTACTAAGCATTAATAGATACGTGTAAGCGATTTATAATAAATGCAAGAATAAAATCGTTTCACAACGGATGCTTTGCAAATATTAATTGTAAATTTGCATTTAAATTTCGATTTCTTTAAGATTTAACATTTCAAATGGCCGGATTATTTAGCTTTCTTACTAGCGACATTGCAATAGATTTGGGTACTGCAAATACTCTTATTATTCACAAGGATAAGATAGTTGTAGACGAGCCCTCCATTATAGCCATAGATAAGGTAACTGGAAAGGTTTTAGCTATTGGTCACAAAGCGATGCAAATGCATGAAAAGACCAATGAGAACATTAAGACTATTAGACCTTTAAAAGATGGTGTTATTGCTGATTTTACAGCAGCAGAATTAATGATTCGTGGAATGATCAAAATGATTGATTCTGGGAAAAGCTGGTTTTTCTCACCGTCACATAGAATGGTTGTTTGCATCCCATCGGGTATTACGGAAGTAGAAAAACGTGCAGTTAAGGATTCTTGTGAGCATGCTGGAGCTAAAGAGGTATATTTGATTCATGAGCCAATAGCCGCTGCTGTAGGGATAGGAATTGACATTGAGCAGCCAAACGGTTCAATGATTGTAGATATTGGAGGAGGTACAACAGAGATAGCTGTGATAGCACTTTCGGGAATTGTATGTGAAGCATCTGTTAGAATTGCAGGTGATTTGTTTACAAGGGATATAGTAGATTATATGCGTAGAGAGCATAACCTCTTAATAGGGGAACGTTCTGCGGAATCTTTAAAAATACAAGTAGGAGCAGCTTTACCTGATCTTGATGATGCTCCCGCTGATGTTGAAATTAGAGGACGTGATTTGATGACTGGAATACCAAAAGAAATTAAAGTTACCTACAGTGAAATGGCTTATGCATTAGATAAGTCAATTTCAAAAATAGAGGAGGCAATAATGCGAGCTTTAGAAATGTCTCCGCCAGAGTTATCCGCTGATATTTTTGAAAATGGAATTTTCTTAACGGGTGGTGGTGCATTACTTCATGGTTTGGATAAACGTTTAGAGTTAAAAACTAAACTACCTATTCACGTAGCGGAAGATCCGCTAAAGGCGGTAGTAAGAGGTACAGGAGAAATCCTTAAGAATATAGAGAAATTTGCTCCTTTATTAGTTAAGTAGACTAAATCACTCAGAGCCATGTCGCAATTATTCGGGCTCCTAAATCGGGCTAAATATTTTTTTCTATTTGTTATTTTGGAGATAATCTCCTTTAGTTTAATACGTAAGAATAATCTACAGTGGGACGTAACATTCTTCAATTCAACGAATGCGGCTGCAGCAAAAACAATGGCCGCTACCAGCAATGTTAAGGAATATTTGTACTTGAACGTTGTAAATGAAAGCCTAGCCAAAGAAAATAAGGTTCTTAGAAAACAATTAACAGTTTTAAAAGAGAATGCCGGTAGAGGTGATGCCTTTTACAAAGTAGATTCTCTCTATTCGAGAAGGTTCGACTTCAAGGTTGCAAAGGTCATTAACAGTACAACAGCGAGAGTCAAGAATTATATTACCATTAACAAAGGAAGTTTAGACGGAATTGAAAAAGGAATGGGTGTTATTGGGCCTAAAGGAATTGTTGGTCAGGTAATGTCATGTAGTCCTCACTTTTCAAGAGTTTATTCTGTACTGCATGAAGAGTTTCGGGTTTCTTCCGAAGTTAAAAACAAAACATTGGCGGAACAAGGTAAAAAAGCCCTTGGTCTTTGTACTTGGGAAGGAAAATCTCACAGTAAAGTTAAGTTAAGTACCATTGATAAGTTTAAATCTGTCACTATTGGGGATAGCGTGGTTACCTCTTCTCAAAACATAGTATTTCCTTCAAATATTTTAATAGGGAGAGTTAGTAAAGTTAAGACGCCAGGTAATGGTGCCTTTCATGAAATTGAGGTAAAGTTGTCTACTGACTTTAGTGGACTTACATATGTTTATATCGTCGGAAATAAGTTAGTAGGGGAACAACAGCGTTTAGAAGCTGAAGAAATCGAGAATGAGTAACCAAAGCGTCATAAAGTCTACATTATTTGTTTTGCTATATCTGGCCTTACAGGTGCTGTTCGTTAGAAACTTAGTTTTTTATGATGTAGCTTTTTGTTTCATATACTTAGTGGCTATTTTATGGTTACCTGGCGAAATGGATTCGTTATGGGTTATTCTTGTTAGTTTTTTTATTGGTATTGTGGTAGACATGTTTTACAATACTGCCGGTGTTCATGCAGCAGCTTGTACACTAATTGGATTTTTAAGAAAAGGAATTTTAAAGTATTTCTTTCCCTCAAAAGGCGTTGAAAATGACTTTAGCGTTACACTCAGAGATTTGGGTTATCAGCGGTATTTTGTTTATATAACGGTCGTCGTTTTTATTCATCATGTGGCATTATTTCTTGTGGAAGCGGGTGGCTTTCAACTGTTCTTAAAGACTATTTTTAAAATAGTTTTAAGTACAATTTTTACAGTGTTGGTGATTTACTTGGGTAGTATTTTCACGACTAATATATCTTCTGAAAAATAAATATGCGTTTCGTAATAGGTTTGGTTTCTTTAGTCTTTTGTTATGCTTGTAAAGGAGAATTAGGAAAGTCGATAAAAGAAGAAAATGAACCTAAGAATCAACAGAGGATTGACTCCATTAGATTTGCTATTGAGGCTGTTTCAAAGAGCAAACTTATAGAAGATGTTATTAATGCGAAGGCAGTAAGAGGCTTTAACGGAAGCGTACTTGTAGCACAAAGTGGAATTGTATTAGCAGATGCTACATATGGATTCGCCAATTTTGAGGATACAGTCCGTAATAGTAAAGAAATCCCATTCCAATTAGCTTCCTTATCAAAAACCTTTACTGCCATTGCTATCATGAAACTAGCGGAAGAAGGAAAGTTAAGTATAGATCTAACGGTCAAAGATTATTTTCCAGATTTCCCATACAATGGGGTAACCATTAGAAGCCTTTTAAGTCACAGATCTGGTTTGCCTTATTACGAGTATACGTTTGACCAAAAAGCAAGGAAGGAAAAAAAATACCCCACTAATCAACAGCTTTTGGATTGGTTTTCTAAGGCTTCTCCTTCCCCGCAGCGACTTAATTTGCCAGACCATTACTTTTCTTATAACAATACGAATTTTGCAGTTTTGGCGGCAATTGTTGAAAAAGTTTCAAAACTTCATTTTAGTCAATTTTTAAGTCAAAAAATATTCAAACCTTTAGGAATGAATAATTCTTATACTTCTATAAGTCTTCCGGATAGTCTGCAAAGAACATACGGTTACCAAAACGGGAAAAGAATTCCGTTTGATATATATGATAATATCCTAGGAGATAAGGGAATATTTTCTACAACCAATGACCTTTTAAAATGGCATGAAGCACTTAAGTCTGAAAAAATCATAAGCAAGGAGTCATTAAGAGAGGTTTATACGCCTCGTAGCTTTGAACACCCTGGCCTACGAAACTATGGCTATGGTTTTAGGCTTTGGGTAAATGACAAACAGCAGACGGATTATATATATCATACGGGTTGGTGGAAAGGATATAATTGTATAATGTTTTTTGATTTAAGAGAAGATTTCGTTATCATATTATTAAGTAATAGGTATAACAAGGACGTTTATAACATTAAAGAAATCATAAACATTTTGCACGATGGAAAACGCTCCACATCTGTTGAAGAGAATATTCTAGATGAATAAACAAATTTATACCTTTGATGAATGCCTCTGAAAAGGAGTTTAATTTACGTGATTAATGGTGTGTCACATTATATCCCAAAGTGATATCTCAAAAAATAAAAAATAAAACTGATGAAAAGAATTCTTTATTTCTTGTCAATAAGCATATTGTTTGTTGCATGTGATAGAAAAACGGCAAAGGAATATGGTCAAATAACCAACAATCCACAGTATTATCATGATGCCGTAGATAAGCTAACTGAAGTTATAATTCATGACATATTTTCACCGCCGGTAGCAAGTAGAATTTATTCTTATGCTACGTTAGCTGGCTATGAAGCCTTAGTTCATTCAGATAAAAGATTTAGAAGCATGGATGGGCAGTTTAAAGGCTTTAATAACG
>Ga0105054_10010084_pt1 | contig 12104 bp, 16 predicted proteins | sample BON02_FD_78091 | JGI IMG/M metagenome (GOLD analysis project Ga0105054, IMG submission 78091) | Freshwater microbial communities from Lake Bonney liftoff mats and glacier meltwater in Antarctica - BON-02 (megahit assembly) | ecosystem: Environmental > Aquatic > Freshwater > Ice > Glacier... | reverse complement strand
AGAGTCCGGAAGACGGACACATTTATTGTATTTTACTTATTCGTATTGCATTCTGTCATGTGTCTGAAAACTTGCCACTTCGCTGCTTGTTTTACGATACTATGGACATCTATTTCTGTTTTCGGTGCAGATGCAATTGAATGCTATTTCACAAACTATATAAACTGCTACATTTAAACATGTACTGCGGAACTACGAGTGCACATTCTTTTTCCAAAATCATGCTAGAACCACCTCCTCTAGTCTCACCAGTTGAGTTTGCTCAAAGAATGGCACATGAACTGCCATTGATTTTTTCGGGGGACGCAGGATTTGGCAACCCCGGGTCGTATTACACCGATATCTTTACTAATTTGACAAGCATCCTGAACAGATATCATTATGGCTCTATACCAGTATTGGCACAGAGTATCGCGGACACTATTAATTCATGCATAGGGGCCGGAATTCATCTGATCTGTGAAAAATTTGAAACTGAGGGCGGCTATGATGTGCTACACTTGAGGCTTCAACGGCTGCGATCCCGTACCAGATCAATATGTGCCAGAATGCATTTGATATTCAAAGATGGCCGCCACGACTGCGGGCCTGGTTTCCACAGAGAATTGTTCCGTAACCCTCGTTTGACAATACTGAATGAAGTAGTACGTGTATGCAAGATTCAACTTGTGCCTGTCATACAAAACAGACTGTGTAGGGAGTTTGAACAGCACCGTGATATCGAGGCGACATCGATCGAGCTGCAGCAACTCGCCACCCGATTCGACACGGTTGGGATATTGCCGGGTGTGTATCCGGAGTCGGAACCTCACACGATGGGACTCGCGGCCGCCCAAACTTGTGCACGCAGACTCCTTCCGCAGTTGGAAGAAGCTTATGAAGCGATTGTTGCAACCATAACCATGTCACTGAATCGACACTCTGACCGTAATAGTCGTTTACATCGCGTGCTGGTAGACCAAGACATCCGCATCATTACTCCACTATTGGGCAGCAGATTGGCAGCAATGCAATATTGCCACACACTGGCCTATGGGAATATTGTCGGAGACACTCCAGCACTCCTCAGCAACTGCCCGTTTTATTTCAGGCGTTAATGTGTAATCATTGAAATGCCCCGAAATTTGTGTATTCATGGGATTGAGAAGTAAAAAAAACAATCGCTATCACAAAACTGTGCCGAATTCGCATGGTTTCTACACAGTACAATGTCGGGGAATATGGATTTCACCAAGAATGAAGACTTCTTGAGTCAGATTCTCCAACAGTGGGACGCGTCGGTTGACAGTTTTGCGACGCTGCTTCGTTTGCGATTGACCTGTACCATGGAAATCCCGCAGTGGCTTGCCATGCTGCATGCGAGGACGAGTGCTATCACTGACAACGAGGTCTTGTTGAACATAAATGGCGGCGCAGGCACCAAAGAACACCCTGTGATACACTGGAAGCTTCGATACATCACGAGGGCCGAAGTTTTTCGTACATTGCAGGAGAATTATTTTTTCGACGAGAGGGTCGTCGGGATGATTTTCTACCACATGCGCACTAGTGGACGACATTATCTTGGCTGTAGAGACCTCCATCACGCACAAGTTCCACGAGGCCATCGTGCTTTTGGGGGATATTTGTATCAGGGCGATGCGGTGTCACATCAAAAACCGCCACATTGTGCTGCACGGATGCGGCATCCTGGCAGACTCTCAGAGCCATGCGAGCCGGGATTGTGCATTAATTAGCCAGCAACTGCCCATGCTGACGGACGCGCTGTACCATCACAGAAGCGATATGCAAACCGTATCGGCGTTGCTGCGCTTTATCTATCGCATCGATAAAAACCATCAATTTTTCCGATATAAAAACATTTCCAGCTGCAGCGTAGAGAAATGCGATAATTTTTCAGCGGCACTTGCGGACGTCATGCAGTGCCACATGAACTCCAATGCATGGCTTAACATACAGACCGGCATCACATTGCATTACACAAGAAAGGCCTGCGTGAACATTGCGTGTGACATTTTGGCCCAAGTATGGAAAATCAAGCACGACGAATATTACGTGAGCATCGGCTTTGCAAAATCAGTCCATGCATTGGCGAATGCTTTTCAATTCCACACAGGGCGTACTAGTCTGAAAAGTGCTGCCAATGCAGTGCGTGTCTTACTTCTGGGGCGATCTGTTGGATGCCCAGAAACCCAGAAGAGCGTGAAACACATGTTACAGGCCTCTGGCTTGATAAAACCTACCAAGCACAAAAAAAATTGACACGACATCTACGGGATAATCTTGAATTCTAAATTTTTTGACCGACTTGCGATATTTACTTCAAGACTCGACAATAATGAAACTCCAATCAATCGCGCCATCCTACACGACAGCTACTTTCTACTTTCCTACGACCTTCTTGTCTAGTGTAGAATCGGTAAAACTAACACTGATGTCCATAAAAACTTCTATTTTTGCTAAAAATCAAACACCAACAGCCGTGCATGCCTACTTGCCCGAGGCAATGTCCCTATTTTTTTTGGAGAGGCGAGAACGGTCACCGTTGGGCTCATTTGCACAGCGCTTTTTGCCTGAGGAAACGTCTTTCGGTGTCGAAACAAGATCTTCTTGCTTGACCCGATGCATGATAGTCGGGGTGGAAATAATAGCCACCTTCCACAAGCTCACGATATTGGCAGCCGACATGCGCACCAGCGCCATTTCCTTGTCATCATCCGGTGACGGCTTTGACATGTTCTTGATGAGTGCCGGGAGTCCGGACGCGAGGAGCAAATGAATCTTGTCTTCAATATCATAAATTTCAAGTTGCTCGAGAAGTGCGAGCTTGGTCTTGCTGTGTTCCACTGTGTGAGTATGGATTAGCACGTCCAACGTATTGCCGAAATAAATGACGGTCGCCGCCTTGTCCAGCCTCTTCTTGGTGTGAATTTCATCGAGTCGAGAGATGTAGGCGCGTTTCTTGGCATCAGCAGCCGCTACTGCGACCTTGGCCCTCTCGTCGCTAACTGCCTTGAGCTCGGCGGCGATTTTGGCACTTGCAATTTCTTTGACTTTGTTTTCGCGCTCGAACTGCATCCAACTGCGGAGCATGTGTTCTTCCATGAGGTCGGAGTTACGATGCATGTGCGTTTGCAATTGCTTCATGTTCATGTGACTGTAGCTCTGATTGCCGCAAGTATTGCAGCAGGATGGCTCGTAAATCTTGGTACCCGAGCGCACCATCTCACCGACACATTTGCCTCTGAGCGTCCACATATCGCACATTTGAGGCATGCCAAGAAAGATGCAAGATATGAAAAAAAATCAATTTTATCCATTTTATGGACAATATATACCCAAAATAGATTTTTTTGGTGTGTGGAGATAGAATTTCGAAAACGAGCAGAGAGATTTGCAAAGTTTGGTGCGATGTGTGTGTAGACTCATCGTACGCTTTTGTCATGCATGTTTGCAGGACGGTGACACATCGACAATACGCGTACAAAGTGTTTATTTGAACAAAGTGTGTCTGCTTACGAAGTTCAAGTGTCCAAGATCCACTCGTTGAAGGAGCAGCGACAGAAGGGGCAGCTAAAAGTGCGAATTTGCACACCGGGTAGCTCCTTGATGCGATCCTGTAGTTTCATAGTGCCTTGCGTGCAGACCCCACATATGAACTTTCCGCACTCGGCACATTTGATGTTGGAGTTGTCGCCGAAGGCTGTTGCAATTTCCATGGCACCACAAAATGGCATGTCGCACATTCGGAGCAGAGCATGTTCAGAAGTGGGCAGCTTCTTCATTTCCTGCAACAACTTACATCAATCAATCGTGGTGCCCTGTCTGGTCTGCATGCTTGCCCCCGACCAACACAGTGTCTTGCTGCAAAATTCAACAATTTTTAATAAAATACACAAATGCACTTGCGACGGCCTTTTATAGACAAAAAATCTGACATGCCGAAAAAATCCTCTCTCAATTGGGGCGAGTGGGCAATGCCCTCGAGCAAAATTCTTTCCAACCCAGCAAGTATGTGGGAATGGACTCAGAGTGTAATTAGTCCACCCATATTTCAAAAACAATTGTTTGCGAAGGCGAGTCTGCACATGTGACCATGTAAATAATATCTATATAAGCCTCCAACACATGGCATGTACATCAAAAAACAAACATGAATCCGGCGCGATGGAATATTCCTACATTCGCCGAAAAAGAGGCTAGGAAAATCCTCCGTGATGTCAGGGCAGAGCGGGAATCCATAGCCAGGTTTGGGCTGGAAATGAGTTTGCAAAACATAGAGCACCAACTCGATTATGCAGATGTGTACGCACAAGTCCACCTTTTCGGTCCCCACGGCCAATTCGTCGGCGAAACAGCACGACGCCGCCGAAACCAGTGTATGCAGGAAAAAGCGGCCTTGTCAATGAAGCTTCAAACGTACAGAAGGTCCCAAGATATCTTACGCGACACAGCTGCAGAACGCTTCAATGAACCAACTTGGGGGACAGATGCTGTGGGGGCCAGCACGCGTGCCCGCCGGGACGTCAAAATGCACATGCTGGAAGCCAAGGACTGGGTGCTCTGAGCTTTGCGTCTGCAATCCCTTTGCTCACCGCCATGCCATCTCCCACACCACCCCCCCCCCTCCAGTTGCAAAAAAAGAGTCTTTCGGCTATGAGCGGCATGACAAATTTTGAATGCAACATGTGTCAATATTTTGTTTTCAAAAGCTCGCAAAATGATGATCCAAAAAGTTGCCATCCATTCTCCGGCTCGTCAACATACTTTTTTGTATACTGACTTCCCACTGCGCGGCCTGTAGCGCAGTGTCTGTGTCTCGAGGGCGACCAATTTGTAACATGTGTACGACATTATCAACACGATTCTTGACGGCCATGCACGTGTCGAGAAGGTGAATAGAGTCCAAATTGTAGAAATCATGCTCGACCTGGCGGATACTTCTTGCGAACAATAAATGAAGGTTGGTATACTTGTGCACAAGAGTTTCAATGTCGGTGTCGCTAAGCATTTGATCACTCAAGAGTATGAAGATGCAACGGTTCAAGTGATAAGATTGCTCGATGTCTTGCAATGTTTCGGTGTTACTATCAAACCGGCGGGTGATATCGATGTAGTTGGTAAGAGGCATTTCGTAGTTGTGCAGGAGACGACAACCTTACGTTTTTATGCAATTTTCAATCTATCATTTATATATAGAATTATTGTGATGCATTCCGACGGTGCCACGTTTTCCTGTTTCATATTTTTTTCCTGAACCAAAAATCATCCCTTGTATTGTGAAACAGAGGAATGAATCTGAGATTTATTTTCAATGTGGTCGATTTTGTATGTGATTGGATAAAAGTTTCCTAGTTTCAGGCACATGTATGCGTGCTCCCACTCCGGATCCATTATAAGCAGACAGACGAGACAGGTTGTGTGTTTATGTTGAAAATTTTTATTACATCTATTTTCGGCATTAAAGAGAATCCGAATCGGGTGAAAATGACGTAAAAACACTCAATGCATAAAATATGCCACGTTTTCCTGTCTGTGCAAGCGGTGCACTTGCCTGGGATGCATGTTTCTGTTATTGGTATCTAAATTGCAAATATGCAATATGAAAAAAATAGATGCCAATATATTGGCAAACAACACGGCCAACAGAATCAAAATTGTTGATATGTCAGATGATGCTTGCGTGGGTTGAGAAGGTGTGGCTTTATCTTTTTGAACTGAAATTGTCACTCTCGTGGACGTGACATCGATAGATTCCGACGACGCCACACACAATATTTACAAATCGTTCAAACGTGGCAAGTGAAATGGTATGCGTATTTTCGTACTCACTTCGACTAAAGATTGAAAACGAGATTTCTGAGCTCAAGAGTCGTCGGGATGACGCAATACTGCTAGAGAATTGAATCCTTGTATTCTGGATCTCGATATATTCAGGAAAATGCTGGTCTGTGTTTGTATCTCATTGGTTATTTCCTCTGATATATCAAGAATTGAGGCATGGATGACAAAATGAAACTGCACCGAATATTTGTTGTCAGGTAACGTCAAATCTCGAGTGCAGGAATCGTCGTTACGGATGAAACGAGAGAATCCAGCATAGCATACGCATGCAGCTGCAGTCTTGCTGCCTTTCATGGAGCTCGAACCGTCTTTGCAACTTTCGCAACTAGCACTTCCTGACATGTTTTTGTATTTGCCTTCTGCACATGCAACGCACGCCTGTCCATTGAGACCAGAAAACCCTCTTTTGCACAAACAGGCAGTTGAAGTGGTACTCCCGGCTGCGGAGTTTGAATTGGCTGGACAGTATTCGCAATCACCATTACCCATATCTGACTTGTACTGGCCAGTGGCACATGCAATGCAACTTGCATCGCTTCTAGCCGAGAATCCAGCTTTGCATAAATAGTTTGATCCGGGTGGACAGTCTTGACATTTGCCCATTCCGGCATCTGCCTTGTATTTACCTACCTCACAAGTTTGGCAATTGGCACTTCCTGACGTGTTTTTGAATCTGCCTTTTGCACATGCAAAGCACGCCTGTCCGTTGAGATCAGAAAACCCTATGTTACACAAACAGGCAGTTGAAGTGGTACTTCTGGCTGCAGAGTTTGAATGGGCTGGACAGTATTCGCAATTAGCATTCCCAATATCTGACTTGTACTGGCCATCGGCACATGCAGTGCAGCTTCCATCATTAGTACCAGAAAATCCAGCGTTGCATAAACAAAACGCACTGCTGGCGGTAGGAAATGAGTTTACGGGACAATCGTGACAACTGTCACTACCCGGAACTGAATTGTACTTGCCAGACGCACACGTTTGGCAATTGGCATTCGCTGTATCAATATTATATTTGCCTGCCACGCAATCTTGACAATTGGCGTTCTTAAGATTCGACCTGAATTTGCCTATTGCACACTCTTGGCAATCGACGCTTCCGGGAACTGTGTTGTATTTGCACGCACTACAATCTTCGCAATTGGCTTTCCCAGTATCTGGGTTGTATTTGCCTGCTGCGCAATCTTCACAAATTGCACTGTCAGAAAATGACTTGTATTTACCTACTGCACAATCTTTGCAAGTTCCAGTTTGTGACATGTATTTGCCTGGCCCGCAATCGTTACATTCGCCACTCCCAATACCTGCCTTGTACTTGCCTTCTGTACATTGAGTGCACGTTTGCCCGTCGGGACCAGAGAATCCAGCGTTACAAAAACAATCTGTTGACACAGTGCTGCCTTCTGCAGAGTGCGAGTGCATTCCACAATCTTTGCAATCAAACAAAGAGTTCAATACAAAACTTATCGAATTTGTGTATAATCCATCATTGCACATCTCCACCCAATTGTGCACCGGCACACTCGTCGTAGAAGCGGGATTACGAAAGTTTATAGATCTGTCTTGTCCCATATACCAACCCAACAACCACATATGCTGATTGGTACCAATACGTATACGGAATATATGCCTCGTTGCGCCTGCGCCTATCTGGCTGTAAGTTGAGACACCATCATGAATGAGTGTGTTTTTTGCGTACGTACCCAGAATACCAGGCTGGCATACTGTCTTGCCGGTGAGTACGAGATTTTCAGTCAACTGTCCATATGTTCCTGCTTTGCATATGCCATCTGCTGTCGCGAGTTGCACAATGTTCATCAAAAATACAAGACCATTCGCACTCGTTACTGTGTGCATGTCGGAGCAACGTGCGATTTACCTCATAGATAACGACAATCGCGCATATTTTAGTATACATTTTTGTAAATGTTTATATATCAAATATTCATGACGAGTAATATGCATTGATGGGTACGGAGCTGAGGCGCGTCAAAGTTGATTTTTCTGGCAAAACACGCAAAACGCGTAGTGTTTCTGCATACTCGGCCATGACATCAATCAAGACAAATCTGCTGATTTTGAGTGAGTTCCTTGCGCTTTACTATTGGGCAATTTGCGATGGCGTCCGTGTTACGACTTTTCTTTCCAAGTTCAACTACAAGAGAACGAATGTCGAGATTTATGTCATAGTCGTTTCAGCGTCATGCCATCAGGGGCATACTCCATGGTCCAATCCTCGTCGATACCTGGCTGTTCCTTCGTGAAAATTATCGGACGACCAAGGTAGTCTACACGCTTGCCAGGAAACACGAATGTACAGAAAACATATTTACACAGACTCGACTGATTTAGTGCGGGGTGAATATGTGATTTGATACGGAGGTTGTGCTGGTCTCGCAGTTTAGACCAATGCATACTGGGGTACATGTGGTGAACCGTTTGGAATCCGATGTTGAACGTCATTAAATTCAGGACAACTCCTGTGAAATTCCGAGCAGTATTGTACTTATTTGCACGTGTATCCTCGTGAGGCTTGTCACCTTTGGTGTGACGGATGACGCTGCAGCCGTCGTGTTGCAGGATATTCATAGTGACAATGGCCCATTGAGCGAACAAGTGGGGCAGGTAAACGTAAAGCAGGAATTTCCAGGGGTGTACACAGAAGAGTATAATTTGTGAAAATAAAAGGGTGCACCACTGCAAACATGTGTCCCAAAAATAAGATGTATTCATGATGCGCTGCATAGACATGTAGCGCATGTCCATTCGAAACACATCCCACGCCACAGTCGGTTAAAACATTACAAGGTTGAGAAAATGCCACTTGTATTGCATCTTTGATGTCCGCATGGGATCGCGCGTAGACTCTGTGTGTCTGTGGTGACTGAGATTGTGACCCGGCACCAGGGTCGACACCGGGTGTCCAAACGAAAGTGTCAGCATATGCTGGTATGTCTTTTCGATATTTCGGCTATGGAATGTTTTGCAGTGCATGCTGTTGTGTGAGACACATGCACATGAAAAGGCATAGTAACACAGAGTGCCACAGTACATGGCAGCGTAAACTGAATGTAATGTATCGGATCGGCTCTACGCGAGGCATGTGAGCACAAAGTGCATGCAAACGTGTAGTATCGAGAAGATACCGTACACATTGCATAACAGCATTGCGGATTATGGTGTGCTGGCTTCACATGCTATTGTTTGCTTTTATATGCACAGTCATTTTGAAATACAAAAGTCCAAGCATGTCTCATCATGGAGGTAAAGTCAAGACTAGTGTGTGAATATACCCAGCGGTTTGATCGTGGTAATATTCGAGCGTCTCTGCGCGGCGATGAAACTGGTATGTGCCGTCGGAAATCGTCACTTGTGGGCCAGATGGATATTGGAAAAATGGCACAAATACGACAGTGGGAGCAACTGAAATGTCGTCGTGCTCGTTGGTATGAAACTCTAAATAAAATCGCCTTGTTTTCACATCGAAGCGCATGAGAGACAACCTACCTGCACATCGCGTGGCATATGGTCGCACAATGGCTTGCAGAGCGCGACCGCCAGCAAATACATCGTGCTCTTAACCAGGACCAATCTGGTCGGTAGAAAATATGGACAGATCTTCACCATTCCAGCCATCGCCAAATCGATTGGAGTTGTCTGGTGTGTAATTCCACAATACGCCAGAGAGAAGCGCCATGTCCAGCGCACAAAGTGTGGTGTGGCTGAAATTTGCAATCCAAAGTCTCCTGTCCGATACGCGTCGCCGTCATTCATGTCAAAAGGAATGCCAAGTTCACCCACAATGGTCGGAATCCCTCTGTCGCCTCCCATTCCATCCCCACCGGCTCGCAAAAGCAAAAGCTGACGACTGTATTCACACACCAGATTTGAATTTCCAAACACATTCTGTGGAGAACTCCGACTCTGGTCGCGAGCCACACCTACCCAAGAACGAAACGATTTCATCACAATAGGCACAAGATCATACCAATGTGGAGCCCACACGAATCCCTCTGCAGCGTCTCTGTCCGTACCCAGGACGCTCTTTGTGGTGGTGGAGGTGTAGAAGTGGTTGAAAATACCATACGTCAGTTCTCCTTCTTCGCACACACATATGTATTTAAAACCATACAAATGTGGCACGACAACGAGTTTTGGGTGTGTGTGTGTCTGAAGAAGACAAAAGCACATCAGTTGGAAAGAGAATATACCTGTAGGGCACCAGCCGATGGAGGCGTCTTCAAAATCAGTGTTGCGGTCCAAAAATATGAGAAGTGGATTTCCGCCCCGTCCCTCAATTGCCTTGTTAATTGCAAGTTTGAAGCGGATTGCAAATGGCACGAAGTAATCGCGAGATAAATCAACGGGCACACGCACACCCTCTTCGTTTCTCCACCGAAAGTAGTCTTTCTTCAACAACACAGACTGGCCGTTGACGACGTCCCAAACACCATGCTGTCTCCACACGCAAGCAGATCCTGTTTTCCAAGCGCGCACATGCTTGCTATTCACAAGACGCTTACCTGCTGGTACGAGACTGGGATTGTAATTGGTAACCAGCTTTTCAAACCCGTCTCCAAGTTGAAATGATTCAAATCACGTGGGTGATGGTCCTTGTTTCAGAGATTTCGATCCTACAGTCAAGTCGTGCCAGCCAATCATGCCGAGATTGGGCTCGTTCAGTGTGTCGAATCCAATGACGTTGTCTTCTGCAGCCAACTTCTCCGCTGCAGAAAGAAGACAAGTAGCGTGATCAGATTGTACTTACGGCACATTCACAAGGAGAGAGAGAGAGAAAAGGAGACGGAAGGCTGCACGAAAAAGAGAAGCACATAGCACACATGTTCACACCTACACGGGCCATTGCTGCAATGTAACGACCCTGTAAAAAGTCCTGAATGTTCATATCTCCAATTTCAAGTCTGGTGCAAAGTCTTTGCCTGCGAAAAAGAGTGTAAACATGGTGCCAGCAGCTAATTTATGGTGATTCGATGGCCATGTCATGCGCGGAAGCGTCGCGTCCGCACAATTTTCTGCCAAATACCCCTGATGTGTAAACGCTGCGCCACTTGCGTGCAAAGACGAGATGTAGAATCCAACACAATCGAGAGTCCATGCCGGTGCTCCGTCCCCACCCGTCCACCGTGACCACACATCCTGATGAGGATCAATGAGACATGAAATGCCATGTGTGCGGGCCTTTCGCACAATAGCCAGCAAATAGTCCAAATACTCTTCGTCATATTCACCCGGACCCTTGTGTTCAACCGCCTCCCAAGTTACAAGAAGACGCACAAATGTGAATCCCCATGCACGCAGTCGTGAAAAATGATCGTTGGCATCAGCTAACGCAAACGGCCGTCCAACAAACGAAATCGAGTCGGTGTTATAAAAGTTGTCAGTGACGTGTGTGCCTTGGTCAATTGGAAAATATTACCTGACGACCGTGTAGATCTCGAAAATTGCTGCCATGGTCAGCCCGCAGCTCGTTTCGCTTCAGTTGTGGCGGCGCTTGCAATATCTCATTGGTATCACGACTATACACGCCATATCCGTGTGTTGAATACTTGGGTTGTATTTTCCGAAGATATGTGTATAAAACAGGACCTGCCACCAAAAAAAGGCCTGCCAAGCATTGGAATCCTGCAACAGCAGCGAAAATTGCAAACACAGTAATCGTACCTGTCAAAACAGTGTCAGTGCACGTCACTCAGACTTTTTCAACTTTCGAACGTGGTATACAGTTCATACCCGATATCAGGAGTTCCACGTCGAATTTGAAGAGAAAACACCCGAGTGTTTGAAAAATGAATGCAATTATCATTTTTAACAAAGCATACACAACGTGCAGACCCTTCACAATTTTATATGTAAAAGTGCGACGACTCACATACCCCTTCACTTGAATAGGACAGTTGTCACAATACACGAAAATGTTGCGTTGCAGGCTTGCGATTGAGTTTCAAGGATAAAACATTGGATTTATTTGGAATAAGTAAAAATTATGTTGTACATCTCAATCGTTATTGATTGCTGCATAGGTGAGCAAGGCATGATCACGAAGCGCTCTGTACAGATCGATAGAAGGTGGCGTTATTCCTGCGTGCAAATCAGATGGTAATGGCATTCTTGTAACTGTTTCATTTAAATGGAGTGACATTAGTTTCTGCTCCATATGTTCCTGCTCCATACGTTCCCTGTACATCTGCTCCATACGTTCCCTGTACAGCTGCACCATCTCGCCACGGATGAAATATTCT
>Ga0105054_10010083_pt1 | contig 12106 bp, 8 predicted proteins | sample BON02_FD_78091 | JGI IMG/M metagenome (GOLD analysis project Ga0105054, IMG submission 78091) | Freshwater microbial communities from Lake Bonney liftoff mats and glacier meltwater in Antarctica - BON-02 (megahit assembly) | ecosystem: Environmental > Aquatic > Freshwater > Ice > Glacier... | reverse complement strand
GTTGTCGAGTCTCTGCTTTGGCCTGATCAAGCTCAGCCTGCACCAGCACATTCTTGTTCTTTACATCGGCGTGACGGCTCTTCCAGTAGCCAACATCGCGCTTCAGATCGCGAACCTGCTGGCGAAGGTCGGCATTCTCCTGCCGCAGGACCACTTTTTCTGCCAGCAGATCGCTGAATCTCCTGAATGGTCTTGATCCCCTGCCATCTCACAAGACTGATTCCAATAACTCCCGTCGATAGCACGACTGCAATCGTCGTCAGCCAACTGGTCTTTTCAGCCAGTTCCATCAGTAGCCAGATTTCCGCCAAAGGAACCAGAGCCAACAATAGAAAAAGTCTGCTGAGCACTTGAAGAATCTCCTGAAAAAGTCAACGTGGAGTATACTCCTTTGGTGCATTGTAGACGATGTTGGCCCCTTCAGTCTTGTATCTAACCACGAATCACGCGAACTGCGAACGGAACAGACTCCTTGCCAATTGCCATTTTCCTTGTTTAGAGATAGTATCCTTCCATGAGCATCACATCTAAACTCACTGCGAAGAATCAGACAACGATCCCCAAAGCTATTGTGGAAGCCTTGCAGATCAAGCCGTCCTCAATGCTGCTTTACGAAATTGAACCAGATGGGCGTGTAGTTTTGACTGCAAAGTCAGCGACATTCGAAGAACTCGTCGATACCTTTCCCACGAAGCGGCCTAAAAAGTCGGTCACTAATGACCAGATCAAGACCGCCGTGCGATCTGGTGCGGCACAAAGATTCAGAAAGACACAGTGATGATCGGACTGGATACGAATGTTCTGGTCCGATATCTGACTCGCGATGATGAAGCACAATACCGCGCAGCCATGAAACTACTGACTCGCAAAAATGCCCGATTCTTTGTTGCGGATTTCGTGCTGGTCGAAACAGACTGGGTACTGACAGGCATTTACGACTGGACGCGAGACGAAATTGCCGACGCATTCGCGCGACTATTACAAGTCCACAACCTTCAGTTCGAAGATGAAGACCGCATCCGCCATTCACTAGGAGCTGTGCGTCGAGGTGCCGATCTTTCCGACGAACTGATTGTTGCGATGAGCCATACTCAAAGCTGCCGTGAGTTCGCCACCTTCGACGCTGCCATCGCGAAACGCCACGCGAAATTCGCGTTCGTGCCTAAAGATTAACTGGGCAAAGCGGTGAGGCCCGGGCACAGACTCCTTGCCAATTGCCTCACTCTCATATGCAGAGCATTCTCAGCACCGTTCACTCACCGATCCGCATGCCTGCGTATCCGACGACTCGCGATTTGTCGCCGCTGACTTCAGCGCTGGTGGCGTATGCGACGCGCTGAGTTGATGTGAGTTGGCCGAGTTCTCGTAAGGCTGCCATCACGATGATGGCAGGCAAAACGCCGCACATACTGATTTGATTGTCGCGCACTGTTTCAAACAAGCGAGCGGGGTCGAGTGACTCCATGGCCTGCAGAGCCAGTTCGTCGAGTCGTCGATTCTCGTCATCCGTTGCAAAGTGATTCATGTCGCTCGAAATAATCAGCAGCGGACGTTCCGGAAGATCGAGAATGGCGTTTGCAAGCTGACGTCCAGCGACCAGGCAGTCATTCAGACTAAGCCCGCCGACGACAATGCCAACAATACGAGTGTTCGGAGCTAGCGCTGCCAGCAGAGGCAATTCGACCTCGATCGAATGCTCCTGCGCATGCGCGGCGGCATCAAGCTGCAGACCGGTGACAGCCTGAAGCAGCAAACCAGTCAGCTCAACATCCGCAGCGATCATCGCGCCAGGAATCTGCCATGCGGTATGCGGGGCGATAGCGAAGTTAACGCCGTCGCGAGTGTGCTTCGGTCCGATAATGATGCATGTGGAAGGGATCTTTATCTGCTTCAGCACGGTAGCGGCAATGCGACCGGAATACACCAGCCCGGCATGTGGAATCATGACTGCAGGGCTTGATTGTTTCTGCACCGGTACGTCACCAATGCATTGTGCCACCAGCGTCAGCAGCTCGCGTGAATCCGATGGATAAAATCGCCCGGCCAAAGCGGGTTGACGTATATGATGAGCCGTCTCCGTTGATTGAGCGGGAATAATTTGAGCACGAACAATGTGACTGCCCTGCATCGAAGAACTGCTGCAGATCGCTGACAGACTGTAGACAGTGGCGGTGTCCGGAATTTGAACGGGGATCGCGTTTCGAAGCGTATGCAGCAATTGTTGTGAAGACTGCTGCCGATCAAAGCACCAGGCGAAGTTTGAGGATTCGGCAACCACCATCAAGTCCAGATTGGGATCGAACGTCGCAAGATCGGGATCTGCAACAGTGCGTCGCGACACCGGCTGATTCATTAAAATCACATCCGTCTCGATCGACGATAGCGCTGCATGATTAACGTTCCGGCTGCGGAGCCAATCGGCGACATTGCGGGTCATTTCCAGCAACGTCATCTGTAGAGGCAGACTGGCACGCAATGCCAGGCGAGAAAACACGACTCCGGAATCTGCTCCGGAAAACCGCAGTTGAATCGCCAGCCCGTTGACTTCACGATCCTGCACGGTCCCCGGAAAACACGCAGGCACCGCGCCGCGTACGGATGCCAGTATGTTGCCCGTGATGAAGCTCTTCAGGGTTGCGATTTCTGATCTGTCTGATCTGTCTGATCTGTCTGATCTGTCTGATCTGTCTGATCTGTCTGATCTGTCTGGCGGATGACGGGTCTTCATTTCCACTTGCCGCGAAGTAAGGACGTCTGCGTTAAACGGCCCGTCGATGAGTCGTCCTTCAAAACGCAGAAGCTTAGCATCGGGATGTCGCCATGCATCCGTTGGTAATCCGGCCTTGCGACAGACTTGTTCCAGAAACGTTCCTGCATCCCACCCTTGTTCGATCGCCACAACTGGCAACAGCAATCCGGACGCATTGCCTTGAACGATCTTCAAACCATGTTTTCCGACTTCGACTGCGTCAATCCTTGCTTCACCGATCTCCAGTACGTGCTCAAAATTGAACAGCAGCGAAACGTCAAGCGTCAATCCCGCCAGTTCACTTGGCGTGACGGGTAGAAAGCGAGGATCTTCCAGCGTGGTCCGAGTCGCTGAACGCATCAGCGCGGGAAGCAATGGCATCGGTTCGCCGAGACTTCCGATGCAGCCTCGCAATTGACCATTTCGTTTAAGGGTCACGAACACACCCATCACGATCTTATCCGCTGCGCCGCTGAGCGTTGTGTCAGTCAGATGCGGCTGTTGTCGCAGAGAGGCGGCCGCCACAGTTTCGCAGGCCGCGCGATGGATAGCGGCTTCCTGTGAAGTTGTCAGTTCCGGCTCCTTGCGGATTCCTGATGCAATCACGGGCTGCTCGGAAACCCGTTCGTAGCGAAAGTCGTCAAGACTTTCGGCAACATTTTCTTTGGGCTGCCGAAACTCTTGACGAGTTTCGCTACGGTTTGTTGAAGGTTTGTAGTCGCTGATACGAATAGGCAGTCGACGTGAGCCCCACGTGCCCGGTTGATCGGAAAACTCACCTGGAATCGCTTCGCCACATTTCGCACACGCGCTGTGCCTTAGATTCCACTGTCCCAGCTCGTAATAGTTTCGTTCGATCAATAACGTACCGCAACCGGGACACCAGGTGCTCTGATTGGCAACGTCGTTGACGTTACCGACATAGACAAATCGCAGCCCCTGCTGCATAGCAATTTCGCGAGATCGAATTAACGTCTCGTGCGGCGTGCGTGGTTGATCAGTCATCCGAAAATCCGGATGGAAGGCCGAGAAATGGATGGGAACATCGGGCCCGACACTCTTAAGAATCCAGTCGCACATCTGACGAATTTCATCTGGTGAATCGTTCGCATCGGGAATCACAAGGTTCGTGATTTCAAACCAGACGTCGCTTTCATGTTTCAGCCAGTGCAAAGTATCGAGGACCGGTTGCAGGTGCGAATATGTGATCTTGTGATAGAAGTCTTCGGTGAAAGCCTTCAGGTCCACATTGGCGGCATCCATCGCGTGAAAGAACGGTTCGCGAGCGGCAGGTGAGATGTAGCCCGCCGTGACTGCGACTGTTTTGATTTTGGCGGCTCGACAAGCACGAGCCGTTTCGATCGCGTATTCAGCCCAGATAATCGGATCGTTGTAGGTGAACGCAACGCTCGCACAGCCGTTGCGACGTGCAGCTTCGGCAATCATTTCGGGCGTCGCGTATTCACTCAGCCGTTCCACTTCGCGCGATTTGGAGATGTCCCAGTTCTGACAGAACTTGCATCCGAGATTACATCCAGCCGTTCCGAACGAAAGTACTGACGTGCCGGGATAGAAATGATTGAGCGGCTTTTTTTCGATCGGATCGATACAGAACCCCGTGCTGCGACCGTAAGTCATCAGCCGCATCTCGCCTTTGACGTTTTGTCGGACAAAACAGAAGCCGCGATCTCCCGGTTTCAGATGGCATTCACGCGGGCACAGATCGCAAACAATGCGTCCTTCTTCCGCATCGTGCCACCATCCTCCCGCAACCGATCCGTCTTCAGCGGGAGCATTTTCAGGTGGCTCAATGATAGTTCGCATGACAATACTCCATTACAAATAGCGTTTTGTTCGACCTGCACTGTACACTTTACACTTCGAGCTTTTCAATGTAGCCATCGCGTTCCGCGTGATGAGCCCGGTCTAGTCAGCGTAATGAATCGGTGCAGGCCGCTTTCCGAACCTGGCAGTCTGTCCGGATTCGGTAGCGAAACCCGTCAAGAGTTTCGGCAGCCCGCAGAAAATGCAGCCGAAACTCTTGACGAGTTTCGCTACAAACGGATTCCCGGACAGCGTCCTACTCGTATGGACTGCGATTTGATCGATCATGTTCATCCGTTGTGGCTCATCTACATTCACCGCTGGAAATCAGTATCTCAATCCGTTAGCCTGCCTGCGTTAATTTTCGTAAAACCTTGATCAAATTGCGGGATTGAGACACAGCGGATGAATTGGAGGCTCATATTTTCCGGGCTGAAATCGCCCGGATGGACAGTCTACGCCATCGTCGGCGTGATTGTCGCCATAGGCCTCAGTATCTGGCTGCTGAGGCTTGAACGCAAGCTCGTCACGCGCCCGGTTGGCTGGACACTGCTCACACTGCGAATCCTGGTGCTCATCACATTATTAGTCACGCTGCTGCAACCGGTCCTCACGAAGCGATTCGATGTATCGCAACGCGGCAAAATCATCGTCGCCATCGACGGATCACTCAGCATGGAGACGCAGGACCGCCACGCATCGCTCGGCGAAAAACTTCGTTGGGCTCAGGCGCTCGGAATGCTGGGAAATGCCGAAACCAGTCCGCTCATTGAACAATGGGTCATCACCGCCGAATCCGGACAGGAACCCAACTGGCTCGGTGGCGACGCGCGACCGACAACGCCTGCCGAACAAGCACTTTCGGACGCTCGCGCGCGACAGATTAAGGAATCTCTGGATGAACTTGCCGCCATGCCGCGCGTGGAATTTGTGCAGCGGCTGTTACAGTCAAAACCCAACGAGCTGCTGACTGAACTCGATGAAGTCATGCCGATTGAAATTCGCCTGTTTGCTTCTGAACAGCAAGCGGCCCTACCCGCACGACTCGCTGCCGCGCTGCAGTCTGATCGAGCTGACTTGATTCCCGGCGGCACTGATGCGTTGCAGTTATTGACGTCGCTGACATCCGAAGAAGGTGCGGGATTGATTCGGGGCGTTGTCCTGATTTCAGACGGACGACAAACTGCGGCAGGCGATGTCACTGGAACAGCTCAGCGACTGGCGACATTGAACGTTCCGGTGTACGCGGTCCCCATCGGTTCTCGGCTTCCTCCGCGCGATCTATCAATCGCTGCCGTCGAAGCTCCTGAAGCTGTATTTCTGAATGACAAAGCCCAGATCCGAGCCGTCATTGGCACTTCCGGGTTCGAAGGGGAACCACTGACAGTGCGGTTATCACGCGGTGAGGAATTGGTGGCCGAACAAACAGTCACACCCGCCACCGACAGCGCGAGCGTGACGTTTGATGTGCCGTCGGACAAGGCCGGACGATTCGACTATCACCTGGAGACAGCAACCCTACCGGGCGAATTGCGAGACGACAATAATAGCCGGGACCTTTCTTTGCAGGTCGTCGATAACAAGGCCCGCGTTTTGTTAGTGGAAGGTGAGGCGCGTTGGGAATTTCGATACTTGAAAAATCTGCTGGATCGCGACAAACAGGTCGAACCACTCAGCGTGTTGCTGCATCAGCCGTTCTTGAATCTGCTCAACCAATCCTATATTCCAGGCAAGCTGCCAGACATCGAAACACTGCGTGAGCAACTGGCAAAAACAGATCTGTTGATCATAGGTGACGTCGATCCGAATGACATCGAGCCCGGTGTTCTGGAATTGATCGAACAGGCCGTCGCCAGCGATGGACTGACGCTGTTGGTGATTCCTGGCCGAAATCACATGCCGCAGGAATTTCAATCGCCGGTTCTGAGTGGATTGTTGCCCGTCTCGGAATTTCGCCAGCGAGTGGCGGAGAAGTTTCGACCAACGCCACAGGATGCTGAACAAACTTCGTACAGATTGTCGCTGGGCGTTGACGCCGCCAACCTGCCGATGTTTCACCTGTCAGCAGATCCAGCGGACCGAAACAATACATTCGCGAGCCTGCCAGGGCATCCATGGATCTTTGGTGGCGTCTCGAAACCAGGTGCCACAGTCTGGGCGTTCGCAACTATCCCAGGAGTGGACGTGGCACCTGAACCAACCATCGTCCATCAGGATTATGGCTTCGGCCAGGTCGTCTGGATGGGACTCGACAGCACCTGGCGTTGGCGTCGGCGAGCCGGCGATGAATGGCATTATCGCTTTTGGGGTCAGTTAATCCGTTGGGCGGCCCGCAATAAAGCTGCGGCTGGGAATGATAATGTGCGGATGTCGCTTTCTGACGTCGTGATCGACGAATCGGAAATAATCGAAGCGATGGTCCGTTGGAATCCCAAACTGCTACCGCAAATGCAGGGCGCGGTTGTGGAGGTCGTGGCAACTCTGGTGGAGCGTGCTGCTACTGCGACGAATGCCCCAGCCACGGGTGCTGCAGATGCGGGGGATAAGAAAGATTCTGATTCGAATAAATCCTCAACGCCCACGGAGCATATCACAGTGCTGACAGCAGTGGCCGATGCTCCGGAACGTTTCGTTGGACGACTGCCGCGACTTTCTGCCGGCGCGTGGAAGGTTCAACTGCGTGTCACGGGTGGCGGAGTGAAAATTGATGAATCGATCTTCAACGAAGTCCTGGTTCGACAACAGGTGTCTCAGGAATTAGCGAACGTCAGTTGCAATCGTGAACTCTTGACTCAGCTTGCCGAACTCACGAACGGGGCGGTCGTCGAACCGTTCGAAGCTGAGCGACTGGTTTCGCTGATTCAGCCGCAGGACCAGCCGGAAGAGAAACTCAAAGAACGTACCTTGTGGGATCATTGGATTGTGTTGGTGATCTTCTTTTCGCTGTTGACATCAGAATGGGTGCTACGAAAACTGAATGGGTTGCCTTAGTTTTGTGGGGTGAAGTTTTTTGGCGACTCGTTCCAGGGCTTTCCCCGCGAAGGAAGAGTTGTGAAATTGGAAAATCGAATGCGTTGGGGGAGGGGTAACGCCGTTAAGCATTTCATAGCGTCAGAATCAGCAAATAACCCCTTCCACAAAGTAAGTACCATCGGGCGTTGGCCGCCGGTATACGGCAGTTGATGTCACCGGCGGCTAGCGCCTTGCCGCTGACTTATTTGATCAAGCGATCCTTACCGTATTCTACTGAAGCTCCTGGCGGACGTCAGTGTATTTTGCAGCAGCATTGCTATCGTCATCGGTCCGACACCGCCGGGAACGGGAGTGATGGCAGATGCAACCGCACTGGCCGCCGCATAATCTACATCGCCAACCAGTCGTTCATTGACGCGGTTGATGCCAACGTCAATCACGACGGCTCCTGGCTTGATCATGTCGCCCTTCACAAATTCCGGGATTCCGACAGCAGCAACCAGGATATCGGCCGTGCGACAAACCGCACCGATGTCTGCGGTTCGGCTGTGACAGATCGTGACCGTGGCATCAATGCCTTTTTGCACAAGCAATGCGGCCATGGGCTTACCGACAATGTCGCTCCGACCTATCACCACTGCATGGCGGCCAGCAGTGGGCACTTTTGTTACTTCCAGCATCTTCATGATGCCGGCGGGAGTACACGGCAGAAATCTTGGCCGACCCTGCAGCATCAAACCTGTGTTTTCAGGATGAAAGGCATCGACGTCTTTGGTGGGCAGGATTGCATCAAGAATCTGCATCGAATCCAGATGTTTCGGCAGCGGCAACTGCACCAGAATTCCATGCACGCTGTCATCGCGGTTGAGTGTATCGACCAGAGTCAACAGTTCGACCTGAGATGTTGCAGCATCCAGCCGATGCAGCGTGCTCTTCATCCCGGCTTTCTGGCAGGCACGTTCTTTGTTGCGAACGTAGACTTCGCTGGCCGGATCATTGCCGATAAGGACGGCCGCGAGATGCGGAATGATTCCTGTGTCACTCAGCAGTTGCTGAGTTTCCACAGCAACCTGGTTGCGAACAGATTCAGCGATGGCTTTGCCATCAATGATTTGAGCGGGCATTTTGTGGGTCCTGGAAGTGTTCCGTGTACTGTTGATAGATCAGCCTGATTTGTCTGATCCGACGGATAAGACTGATCAGTCTACCGATTGGACCAGGTCAGCCTACGGACAAAGGATTTCAAGCAACTTCAATCGTTCCTGAGGGATAATTTCAACGACGCCGGATTCGGCCGGAATCAGCATCGTGATGCCGCCCCGAAGTGATCGGTTTCCGCCGGGTGTTTTTACTGCAGCCCGTCCGTTCAGACACATCAGGATGCGAAACTGATCGGACGTAGAAATTTCGAACCGCTCCAGTGCAGTATGGCGGCGGATGACGAAGTATTCACAGCGGACGAGTTCTTCGAAAACATGGTTCTGATCGCAGAGAGTCACAGGCGTCACCGGGAACACAGGGCCGCGGGCGAAGTCCGTACATTTGATGGATTGTTCGACATGGATCTCGCGAGGCTGGCCATTTGCATCGACTCGTCCCCAGTCATAGAGCCGAAACGTGAGGTTACTTTGCTGCTGAACTTCAGCCAAAAGAATGCCAGGTCCGATGGCGTGCACGGTACCAGCTGGGACGAACACGCAATCGCCGGACTTCACCGGTATCATGTGCAGCAGGTCTTCGATGTTGCCGGACTGCAATCCTTCGCGCAACGCAGCAGCATCCACGCCGGATTTCAGGCCTGCACAGATGCGGCTTTCTGGCTGAGCATCGAGAATGACCCAGGCTTCGGTTTTTCCGTTTTCTTTAGAATCAAAGTGTCGAGCCAATTCATCGTCTGGATGCACCTGCAATGACAACCAGTCGTTGGCGTCGAGGAACTTGATCAACAACGGGAACTGCGTCAGCCCGGCCTGAGTCCCAAGCAACTCATGCGGGTGTGACTGCATGAGCTGCCGGAGTGTTGTGCCGGTGAGCGGTCCACCAATGATTCTGCTCTGATCGCCGCCGTGGTCAGCGAGTTCCCAGCTTTCGGCGTAGTCGTTGCCTTCGCCGATGGGCTTTTGCAGATGACTGCCCAGCCGCCGACCTCCCCAGCGAATTCGTTTCAGCAATGGTTCGAAGATAAGCGGTGGGAGCATGGGAAGTCCCGTAGGACGGGTCTCCAGACCCGTCCGGATTTAACAAAGCAAATGTCAGGACGGGTCTGGAGACCCGTCCTACGAGCTGCACTATGACCGAGCACCTTCGCGACGTGGTTTACGCTGAGGCCGACTTCCACCATCCGACGGACGATCAGGACGACCGGCCGATTTTCCTGGACGTGGTGCGTAGGCCTGTTCTCGTTGGCCTTCTGCTTTTGAAATCTGCAATTGGCGACCAGAAACCCAAACTTTCTTCAACGCAAAGAATGTTTCTGACGGCATCCCCTGTGGTAGATCCACGGTACTGAAGTCGTCAAAAATCTCAATGCGTCCGATCTGAGCACTGTCGATGCCTGCTTCATTGGCGATAGCTCCGACAATATTGCCCGGCTTGACCTGATGCATGTGACCAACTTCAATGCGGAACGTTTCCTTGTTGGCATCGTCGCGACGTGGTGCCCGAGGGCGATCGTCTCGTTCTCGGAAACCACCTTCGCTGCGAGGTGCACGATCCCGAGAACCGCGATCGTCGAACCGTCCGCCTCGATCTCTGTCTCCAAAGCGAGGCCCGCGATCTCCACCACGATCTCCGCCCCGCGCATCACTGCGACCGCGTTGTTCGAAGAAGGTCTCCTGGCGGAATTCTTCTTTAAGAAGCAACGACTGGCCGCCAGTGGACATCACTGCCAAAGCCGCCATGATCTGCTCAACGGGCGTCTCAGGATTTTCACGACGGTACTGTTCAATCAGTGAGCCCATGGATTCCGCCATCGGATGAGTGATGTTCTCGGTGATCTTTCCATGAAACTGAGCCACACGCATCTTGTTGATAGCGCGATTGGTTGGCAGTTCCATCAATTCGATCTTCTGTCGCGTGGCATATTCCAGGCTTTTCAGCATTCGCTGAGCCTTCGGATGCACGAACAAAATCGCTTCGCCACTGCGTCCCGCGCGGCCTGTTCGTCCGATGCGATGCACATAGGCTTCGTCGTCGCCTGGAAGATCGTAATTGATGACATGGCTGATCCGCTGCACATCAAGACCACGAGCTGCGACGTCCGTGGCAACGATGATATCCAACTTGCCGGATTTCAGATTTTCAATAATGCGTTCGCGCTGAGCCTGTGCGATATCGCCATTCATTGCGGCGGCTTTAAGTCCCCGTTGTGAGAGGAAATCTGCCAGCGGTTCAGTCGTGCTGCGCATCTTGACGAATACGATCACACCGTCGATTGGTTCCGCTTCCAGGATGCGTCCCAGCGCGGCTTCTTTCTGATGATTGCCGACGACAACAAATCGCTGTCGAATTGTGTCCGCAGTGGCGGTCTTCTGGCGAATCGTGATTTCAGCGGGGTTCTTCAGATGTTTCTGAGCGATCTTGCGAATTACCGGAGGCATCGTGGCTGAAAACAGGGCAATCTGGCGTTCGACCGGAAGCTGATCGAGAATCCATTCGACGCTTTCCGCAAAGCCCATGCGAAGCATTTCATCGCCTTCGTCCAGAACCACACCTTTGAGTGCGTCCATTTGCAGCGAACCGCGGTTCATATGGTCGGTAATGCGTCCCGGTGTGCCGACGATAACATGCACGCCGCGTTTCATTTGAGCAAACTGCGGCTGATAGGGGGCACCACCGTAGACGGCAAGTACGTTCAGGCCCTTGAGATTTGCACCATAACGATCAAACGCTGCGGCGACCTGAATGGCGAGTTCGCGAGTTGGCACGAGTACCAGGACCTGCGGGCGGCGAACCGCCAAGTCGATCCGCTGCAGCATTGGCAACGCGAAGGCACCGGTCTTGCCGGAACCCGTTTGAGCCATGCCGAGTACGTCGCGGCCTTCAAGAAGGTGCAGAATCGTTTGTTCCTGGATCGGCGTCGGTGTGGTATACCCGGAATCGTCGATGGCTTTCATCAGCGGAGCGATGAGGTTCAGCTTATGGAAGCCGTTTTCTTCCGCAATTGTTTCTGCGACTGGAGCTACCGGGGCTGCTGGTTTAGAGACTGCTGGTGCAACAACTTTGGGAACATGTGCTGCTGTTGCAACAGGTACTGCAACTGCGGGTTGAACAGCGACCGGTACTTCGACGGCCATTGCAGGCTGAGCAGCGACTGGCACTTCAACAGCGACTGGCACTTCAACGACCATTGCAGGCTGAACAGCAACTGGCACTTCAACAGTGACTGGCACTTCGACGACCATTGCAGGCTGAACAGCAACTGGCACTTCAACAGTGACCGGTACTTCGACGACCATTGCAGGCTGAGCAGCGACTGGCACTTCAACAGTGACTGGCACTTCGACGACCATTGCAGGCTGAACAGCAACTGGCACTTCAACAGCGACTGGCACTTCAACG
>Ga0105054_10010079_pt1 | contig 12107 bp, 5 predicted proteins | sample BON02_FD_78091 | JGI IMG/M metagenome (GOLD analysis project Ga0105054, IMG submission 78091) | Freshwater microbial communities from Lake Bonney liftoff mats and glacier meltwater in Antarctica - BON-02 (megahit assembly) | ecosystem: Environmental > Aquatic > Freshwater > Ice > Glacier... | reverse complement strand
GGCGCGTTGACCTGCTGCACGAACGTGACGACCCCACTGGCCTGAACCTGACCGGTGCTCGACGACCCCGCCTGCATGTTGATGGCGCCCTGCAAACTCACCTCCTGCGGGGTCTGCGACACGGTGATCGACGCGTTACCCACGTCGAATCCGCCCAGGTTCAGGTTCTGCACCGAGCCGGTGAGGGTGGTCGACGGCGCGCCATCCACCTCGCTGAACGAGCCGCTCACCGACACGGTGGTGCCGGCGATGTCCACCGTGGCGGCACCCGACACCGACACGTTGCCGCTTTGGTTCGCCGCGGTGACATTGACGCCGAGGTCGAACCCGCCAAGGTTGAGGGATCCGGCTCCGGTGAAGTTGAAGTTGCCGTTGCTCTCAAACTCACCGGCCACCGAGACATCGGCTCCGGCGTCCTGTGTGCCAAGGGTGATGGCGGTGGACACCTGTGCGTATGCCAGACCACCCACGTTGCCGACCCCAACGGACCCGGTGGCGTCGAACTCGCCGATGGTGAGCGCCACGTTGTCGGCACTGAAGCTGAAGTCGCCCGGGCTGCCGTTGACCAGCTGCCCCGCGGCGTTCTGCACCTGTTGCTGGCAGCCGTCCGCATAGACGACGGTGCCCGCCAGCGCGGCCGTGAACACGCCACTCACACCAAGGGTGCCCTCGAAGGCAACGCACTGCGGCGAGATGTCGAGCGTGGCGGGGCTCGCCTGCGAACCGATGGTGAAGCCGGCTGATGTGGTGAGCACCACCGCGGCGTTCAGGTCGAAGTTGCCCGTGGACGCCGTGTAGGCCATCTGGAAGTTGCCACTCGCCGTGGCCACATTGCCGGGCAGGGTGATATTCGCACTGATATCGAAGTTGACGTCCTCCACCACGCCGTTGTCCAGCGTGACGTCGAACTGCTCGACGTCCACCTCTTGCCCCATGATGTTCATGTTGCCGGTGGCCGACACCGCAACGTCATCCACGCCGGGCCCGAATGTGACGGCGGCGCTCACCATCATGTTGCTGAGTGTGAAGCCCGCCACGTTGAAGGTGCCCACCTGCGAAACTTTGAGGCTCGCCGATGTGGTGGCCCCGTTCTGGTCGAGGCTTCCGGCCACGTTGACGCCGTTGCCGAAGATGGTGAACCCACCCGAGAACGAGACATCGTTGATGTCCTGCGTTTCGTTCAGCAGCACGGCGAGTTTGGTCTCTTGAAACTGCAGGCCGCCCAGCGCGAAGGACCCGATGTCAATCGCGGCCTTGAAGACCGTGGGGTCGAGGCTCAGTGAGGCCGACACATCGATGGTGGTGCCAAGGATGCTGCCGTCAAACACCATCTGGAACCCGGGCGCGATTGCCGGCTGGTTGAGCGCCAACTGACAGCCATCGGGCGCGAGGATGAACTCGAAGTAGTTGGCCGTGACCGCGCCGCCATCCATCTGCAGCACGGGTTGCGTGCCCTTCGAGTCACCAACTTGGAAGTCGATGCACGGGTTGGACGCCGACAACTCCGCGCCTACGGTGATGGGGATGCCCTGGCCGGGAACCTTGAATGGCCCGACCAGACTGTTGGGCAATACACCCGACGCCAGCAGTTTGAGCCCAGGGGTCATGGTTGCGAGGTTCACCATGAGGGTGAAGGAGGCGTCGTTCACCACGAGCCCGTCCACGCCGAAGGCATTCTGCCAGCCCGCCGGGTCGCTGAACGTGAGCGATGCCTCGGCGTTGGTGGTTGCGACGTCGTAGCCCAGATCCAACGTCAGGGTTGGCGCATTCACCATCGCGCCGCCATTCATGGACTTCACGCCCATGGTGGCCGACGCGCTCACCGACACGGTGACGCCCTCGGAGTTGTTGGCGATGTTGAAGGCGAGGCCGCTGATGTCGAGCTTCGACCCGCCCGACGGCAGATTGAACCCGCCGCCCAGCTGGATGGCGGCGTTGAAGAACCCATTGGTCGGGTTGAAGTTGATGGTGCCGAGGGCCATGCCGGGCGACTCACCAGTGAGCTTGGTGAACCACGAGGGCACCTGGTACCCGGCGACGACCGAGATGCTGCCGGCGCCCACTGAGTAGCTCTGTGAGCCGAACCCCGGTAGGTCCACCGACATGGTGGTGGGGAACGACGACCATCCGAAGTAGGCGTTCGATTGCCCGCCATTGCCCGCTCCGAGCGACACGCCATTCGGGTCGAAGCCGCCCAGGCTCCAGCCCTGAGAGGTGATGTTCGCGGCGATGGACGTGAACGACCCGAGCCCCGGGACGCTCAGGCTGCCGAGGGCGGTGAGGGAGAAGCCCTTCTCGCTGGAGCCGCTGAACGAGGGCATGCCGATGCTCGACGGCAGCGAGACCTCGGGCATGTCGTACGTGACATTGAACGATGGGCTGCCGAGACTGATTCCGGGGGCGATATCCAGGTTCTGCATGCCTGCATTGAGTGAGAAGCCGCCGCCGTGACCCAGACCCAGAATGGCGGTCGCGTTCATGGTGACCGGGCTGATGAGCGGGGGATCGAGCACTGCCTGCGTACCGACCTTGATGAACATGCTTCCCGGGGGGCACGGGGGTGCATTGCCAGAGCACTGATCACTGAGATCGAGAGTGAGGTTGTTCAGCGTGAGGACGCTCGTGACATTCCACGTGGCGACGGTGCCATTGATGTCCCAGTGCCATGCGCCGGCCTTCTGTGCCACCGAGCCCGTGAAGTTGGATGCGCTGAGGTTAAGGCCGGGCACGGGGCTCCACGTGGGGCCACCGGACCCCGTGAGGTTGAGCGACCAGTTGGTGGTGTTCGAGTAGCTCATGGCCGCGTTGAGCGTGAGGGGGGTGGCGGAGCCGCTCTCAATCTGGATTGAACCCGATCCCGTGACCACCACGCCATTCGCTGCCTCGGGTGTCCAGGTAGCGGTGAGCGTTGGCACGGACACGCCCTGGGCGAGGGTCACTGGCGCAGCAATGCCACCGGTGATGGTGGACACCACGCTGCCGCCGCTGTTGGTGATGGTGCCCGAGAGGTCGATGGCGGCGGACCCGACGGTGACGAGTTTGTTGGCGGTGACGCTGGCCGTGAACGTGCCGCCGGTGTTGTAGGTACCCGTGAGGGCCACCGTGGCCCCACCAGCGCCGCCGTTCGCGTTGGCGGTGATAGTGGATGAGGTGGCTCCGAAGCTGAGCGTGGTGTTGCCCGACCAGCCGGTGGGCAGGGGCAGCAGGGCGAACGAGTTGGCTGCGATGACGCTGCCGAGGAGCGCCGCCGTGTCACCCATGGTCACCACGAGGGGAGATGTCCGGCTCACGCTGATGGGTCCGATGCCCCACGATGCCGGCACCGCCAGCGAGCCTGCGGTCACGGTGGCGCCCGCCCCCGACACTGATCCGCTGGCGCCCTTGATCGTAAAACCACCCACGGTGAAGGTGGTGTTGCTGAAGGTAAATCCGTCTGACGCGCTGGTGGTCTGGTTCTGCGTGCTGCTTGATGCATTCAGCGATGCGACGTGGCCGAAGCTCGCCGTGACGCCGTTGCCCAACTGGGCGGACGACACGCCGCCACCCTTGCGGAGCGCGTCATTTACACGCTTGGCCAGGCTGTTGTATTTCGCGGACGGCACCACGTCGTCGTTCACCACGACCATGGCCGCGGCGGTCTCGCCAGCGGGGCCGGTGGCGACTACCGAGAACGCCAGCACGCCGCTTTCATCCGGCGCGCGGAACGACATGGAACGCGAGTTGGCATCTCTCATCTCGGCGATCGGGCCAGCGACCTGCTTCCACACATAGCTGGCAGTCCCGGCCCAGTGGCCAGCCGTGGCGGCGGTCACCGTCTTGTGCTCACCCTTGGTCACCGACACGGCAGGGCCACCGTCGATTACCACTCGCGGCCCGCCCGCGTTGATCTGCTTGGCGAGCGCCGCTCGCTGGCGTGAGGTGAGGCGTCGGTTGGTGTTGCCGCTCGAGATGGCCATTGCACGGTTGCGAGCGGCACTGCTGGCAGATGCGCGCGCCGACCCTGCACGTGCAGCGTTCTCTGGTGATGTGCCGCCCGTGCGCCGATTGGCGCTGCCGCTCAGCCGCTGGGGCACTGTGGCCACCACCTGCACCTGTTGCGTCTGGCTGGCGCTGCCGTCGGTGATGGTCAGTGCGAAGTTGAACTGCGTGCGCGTGGTGACCACGGGCAGTACCGCATACGTCGACCCCACGTGCGGGTGGTTGATCGTCGCACTGGGCGCCACCTGCCCCTTGCAGGCTGCGAAGGATGCGGCGTCGCCTGCCGTGGTGCAGCGCTGACGCCACGTGTAGTCGAGTGACACGCCGTTGCCGGCGCTCTTTGCCCCATCAAGCGACACCCGGCGACGGGTGGCGCTCTTGTTGTGCGACGCCGAGAGCACGGTGGGGGTGGCCTCGGCGCTCACGCGGATGCCGGCACGGTGGGGCAGCGGCCCCTTGCGCATTCCGCGCTGGCGGGTGCCGTCGGCGGCACTCACTGCTGTGGCATTCCACTTCAGGATGTCCACTCCCGCAGCGCCGGGGCTGGCGTTGAGTTTGAGGGTGACCCGGGGTGTGGATGCGCCCTTGCGCAGCACGGTGCCGAACCGGCATGCGAGGCGGCTGCCCCTGATGCTGCAGGTCCACCCCGGGCCGGCCGCCTGGGTGAGCCTCAGCCCGGCGGGAATGGTGGTGCTGGTGGCGATGTTGAGGGCACCGGCGTCGCCGATGTTGCGTACCGACATCACCACACGCCCCACGCCGCCCGCACTCGGGACCTGCGTGACCTTCATGGAGGGCCGCAGGCTGTTGGGGTTGTCGATGACTCGTACCGCCATGGGCAGCGACTTGTGCCCTTGATACCCGGCGACCGATGCGACGATCTCACCCAAGCCGGCACGGGCCACAGGCGTCTCGGGCTTCACGGTGACGTTGATCTGGGCGAATGTGCTGCCGGGGGCCACGGGTGCGCTGGGCGCGAATGTGCACGACACCGTCTTGACCGAGGCACAGGTGACGCCTTGCGATGCCGCGATGCCCTGGAAGTTCATGCCGCGGGCGATGGACTGCGCCACCTTCACCGTGGTGCCGGGTAGCAGGTCGTCGCCACCCTTGTTCACCAGCACGATGCGGTAAGTGAAGGAGTCGCGCGATGGAATTCGCGTGAGCCCACCATTACGCCACTGGGCCCATGCCGTGCCCTTCTTCAGCCATACCTGCGGTGTGGCCACCGGATCGCCGGGATCGGATATCAGCATCCCAACCTCAAACTGCTTGCCGCGTGCCACTTGCTTGCGGCCGAGCGGAGTCAGCACCAACTTGCCCTTGGCCGCCGCCTGGGTCGGGGGTGCCGACATCTGCAGCGAGAAGCGGGCGGAGTCACCGGCGGCGATTCCCGTTGATCGTGTGCACACGAATGACGGCGTGGTGCCCGAGCAGGTCCAGCCCGCCGTGCTGGTGGTCAGTGTGACGCCCTTCGCCACCGCCACGCGAATCGCCACCTGCGGGGCCCGATTCTTAGACACATTGCTCACGCGCACCTGCACGTTGCGCGGCCCGGCTCCCGCCAGCACAGTGATGCCCTTTGGTGCGGCGGCGTTCACTGCCAGGTGTGCCTTGGTGAGGAGGCCGCGAAGCCGCATGTCGCGGGTGAATGCGAGCGTGCCCGGTTTGGGCATGGGAGGCGACGCGCCACCCTGGGACGGGTCGGGAGGCTGCACAACGGTCGCCGTGTATCCGACGACGCCATGCATGGTCCAGTCCTCTTTGATCTGATCGCTGTCGAGGATTGATGGCCAGCGCACCTTGATGATGGGTGCTGGGGCGCCCGGCGCGAGGGTTCCGCGATATCGGCAGACGCCGCGGGATGCGGTGCCGCACGACCAGCCGGTGCCGCTGATGACGGCTCTGGGGAGCGCACGCGCGGGCAGGATGTCTGTGAGCCTGACCGCGGGGGTGCTGCCGAACGACGCGGCGGGTGCGCCCCCCACATTGATGACTCGGACGTCGTATCCGTCCTGCACGCCAGTGGTGGGTGTGCGGGTGCCGGGTCGGAGAATCTGCTGCACCGTAAGCCGTGGGGGGGTGCGCCCGGGCACGGCCTGTGTGGGCACGCTTACCGCGGCGGTGAGGGGGCCCGCCACGCGCGGAATCGTGACCGTGGCGGTGGTGTCGGTCAGGTCAACCGGCGTGTCGGTAGGGGATAGCGGGGCGACCTCCGGCCCGCCGCGCACCACCAGTAGCAGCTGGACGGTGATGTCACTTGCAAGGGGGTAGGCGCCGCCGGTTCGATAATCGAGCAGTGCGCACGACAGCGTGGGGACGTCACCGGTGCAGGTCCAGCGCGCGGTCTGGTCGGTCTGCGACGGGGTGAGGGTCACGGTGCGTACCAGCGCAGCGCCGGCGGGCAGTGTGATGTCGAGGGTGACGGCACCGTTGATCGGCTGGGTGGGCGAGTGGTACCGGACGCCGAAAGGCATCACCGACTCGTTGGAGTTGACCACGGCGAATGCCTGTGGCGTGCCGTCTGAGTGCTTGCCCATGAATTGTGATGACACGAATGCGGCGTCGGGCTGCCCCGTGTCGGGCGCCGCGGCGGCGATGCCGGATGGCACAAGCGCGGCGATCGCCACCACCGCGAGCTGTCGAAGGGGGCGTCGACGGGCAGAGGGAAAGCCAATCATTTCGAAAACGTACAGAAGGCGATGCGCGTGGAGGCGAAGTGCATTGCAAAGCGATGGCGCTTGGTCGCGTAGTTGGCGCGAAATGGTGGCAGCGAAATCGCAGGCACACGTTGATATCAGTGCCACCCGTTCATATAAAAGCGCTTTGAGCAGGTGATGCCAACACCCCATCGCAATCGCTGGACACGCGCACGGCATGCGTCTACCTTTCCCGTTGGCACTCGGGCGGGGTGAGTGCCACGCCCCGCCGGGAGGGTCCGGAGGGGATACTCCCCGCGTAAAGACGCAAAAAGCAGACATTCGGAGGAAATATGAGTCTCGAGCCGCTTGGAGACCGTGTGATTGTCACCGCCCTAGAGGCGGAGGCCGTGACGGCCAGTGGAATCGTGCTTCCCGACACCGCCAAGGAGAAGCCGCAGCGCGGCAAGATCGTGGCAGTGGGTCCGGGTCGTTACGTGGATGGCGAGCGCCAGCCGCTGGACGTGCAGGTGGGCGATGAGGTCCTGTACTCAAAGTACGGCGGGACCGAGCTCAACGTTGATGGTGAGGAGCTCCTCGTGCTGAATGAGCACGACATCCTCGCCAAGTATGCCCCGGCCGCCAAGGCCTCCAAGGGCAAGAAGTAAGGGAGACAGAGAAACATGGCGAAGCAAATCAAGTTCAACGAGGACGCTCGTCGCGCCCTCGAGGCCGGCGTGAACACGCTGGCTGACGCGGTGAAGGTGACGCTCGGCCCCAAGGGCCGCTATGTGGTCATCGACAAGATGTTCGGCGCCCCGACCATCACGAACGATGGTGTAACCATCGCCCGTGAGATCGACCTCGAGGACCCCTTCGAGAATCAGGGAGCCCAGCTGGTGCGCGAGGTGGCAACTGCCACCAACGACGTCGCCGGTGACGGCACGACGACCGCCACCGTGCTGGCTCAGGCCATCGTGCGCGAGGGTCTGAAGAACGTGGCTGCCGGCGCGAACCCCATGGGGCTCAAGCGCGGTATCGAGATGGCTGTTGACGCCGTGGTTACGTCGATCCATTCCCAGAGCCGTGCCGTTGCGGGCAAGGAAGAGATCGCTCGCGTCGCCACCATTTCCGGCCGTGACCGTGAAATCGGAGACATCATCTCCGACGCCATCGAGAAGGTCGGCAAGGACGGCGTGGTCAACGTGGAGGAGGGCCAGACCTTCGGGATGGAGCTCGAGTTCACCGAGGGCATGCAGTTCGACCGCGGTTACATGTCGCCCTACATGGTCACTGACCAGGAGCGCATGGAGGCCGTGCTGGAGGACTGCTACATCCTCGCCCACGGCGGCAAGATCCAGCAGGTCAAGGAGATGCTCCCGCTTCTGGAGAAGGTCATCCAGACCGGCAAGCCCCTCCTCATCCTGTGTGAGGACGTCGAGGGCGAGGCGCTTGCCACCCTCATCGTCAACAAGCTGCGGGGCACGTTCACCGGTATCGCCGTCAAGGCACCGGGCTTCGGTGACCGCCGCAAGCGCATGCTTGAGGACATCGCCATCCTGACCGGTGGTGAGCAGATCTCCGAGGAGATGGGCCTGAAGTTGGACCAGACCGAGCTCTCGCAGCTGGGTCGCGCCCGCAAGGTTGTGGTTGGCAAGGACATGACCACGATCATTGACGGCGCCGGCAAGTCCGACGCGATTAAGGGTCGGATCAAGCAGATCCGTGCCGAGATCGAGAACTCCGATTCGGACTTCGATCGCGAGAAGCTCCAGGAGCGTCTGGCGAAGCTCGCCGGTGGTGTGGCCGTCGTGAAGGTTGGTGCCGCCACCGAGACCGAGATGAAGGAGAAGAAGCACCGCGTGGAGGACGCTCTGCAGGCCACCCGTGCCGCCCTCGAGGAGGGCATCGTGCCGGGCGGTGGCGTGGCGCTCGTCAACGCAGAGTCAGCGCTCGCGAAGCTGAAGGCCAAGGGCGATGAGGCCACTGGTATTCAGATCGTGCGCCGCGCGCTCGAGGAGCCGCTTCGTCAGCTGGCCAACAACGCCGGGCTCGAGGGCTCGATCGTTGTCGGCAAGGTTCGCGAGCTGCCTGCCGGCCAGGGTCTGAACGTTGAGACTGGTGAGTACATCGACCTGGTTGAGGCCGGCATCATCGACCCCGCCATGGTCACGCGCTCGGCGCTGCAGAACGCTGCGTCGATCGCGAAGAACATCATCACCACCGAGTGCATCGTGGTGAACAAGCCGGACTCTGAGGGTCCGCTTGGCGGCGGCGGCATGTCACCCAACATGGGTGGCATGGGCATGGGCGGCGGGATGATGTAGTCCAAGCCTCACGGCTTGGCGCATCACGCGCTGTGCGAGGGGCGGGCCTTTGGGCTCGCCCCTCGTCGTTTCTCCCCGAGGTCGTGTTGTCGTGCCGGCAGTACCTAGTGCCTGATGGTGGGAAGGCGCGGGGCATCCTCGCCCAACTCGGCCTTCTCCCCCGCGATTTCCTTGGTCAGAAAGTAGTTGAGCACCGTCCGGATACCGGCGATGGCCGCCAACTGGCCGATCTCGGTGAAGCTCGGCGCGATGGCCGTCTTCAGGATGTCGGCCGCCAACTGGAACTCGAGGCCCAAGACGAGGTAGGAGCCCAGCACCAGGCGCACACGGGTCCATGACCATGGCCGGGTGGCGTTGCCGAGGGTGCCCACCAGCATGATGAGGGCGATGACGACGCCGATGCCGATGACGAGGGCCCCGGCGGCCTCCGTGACGAGGATGATCCAGTCAACGGCCTGACGCAGGGCGTGTTGGGCTTGTTCCATGGCGGCGCAGGGTATCGCTCAACTGACACGTGTCGCTCGCGCAAATACCCAAAACTAGTTAGGTTATGTGGAGTATCGCGGCGCCGGGCCGCGTGACCAGTAGAGGAGGCGCCACTTCATGAGCGACCAACATCGCGACACCATTGCTCTGCATGGAGGTCAGGTGCCCGACCCGACCACCAACGCACGGGCCGTACCGATCTATCAGACGACCTCATTCGTCTTCAACGACGCGCAGCACGCGGCCAACCTGTTCGCGCTGGCGGAGCCGGGCAACATCTACACCCGCATCATGAACCCCACGTGGGATGTGCTCGAGCAGCGCATCGCCCAGTTGGAGGGCGGCATCGCCGCGTGTGCCTTGGCGTCCGGTCAAGCGGCTACTACCTACTCCGTGCTGAATGTGTGCCGCGCCGGCGACAACTTCATCGCTGATCCGCAGCTCTACGGCGGTACGTACAACCTGTTCGCGCACACGCTGCCGCAGTTCGGCATCGAGGTGCGCTTTGCCGATCGCGACGACCCCTCGTCGGTTGCCCGTCTGGCAGACGAGAACACCCGCGCGGTGTTTGTGGAGTCGCTCGGCAACCCGAGCCTGAATGTGGTTGACCTGAAGGCCTGGAGCGACGCCGCGCACTCCGTGGGCGTGCCGCTCATCGTGGACAACACCGTGGCCACACCGATTCTGTGTCGTCCGTTCGAGCACGGGGCCGACATCGTGGTGCACTCGCTCACCAAGTTCATCGGTGGCCACGGCACCTCGATCGGCGGCATCATCGTTGACTCGGGCACCTTCGACTGGGTCGCCAACACCGAACGTTTTCCGGGTCTCACCACGCCCGACCCCTCGTACCACGGGGTGGTGTGGTCAGACGCCCTGGGGCCGGCGGCCTACATCGGTCGCATCCGCACCGTGCTGCTTCGCAACACCGGTGCGGCGCTCTCGCCGTTCAACGCGTTTCTCATTCTGCAGGGTGTGGAGACGCTGCACCTGCGCATGGAGCGGCACTGCAGCAACGCCATGGCAATCGCCCAGTGGCTCGACCAGCACCCGTCGGTGGAGTGGGTCAACTACCCAGGGCTGCCGTCGTCGAAGCACCACGCGCAGGCGCAGAAGACCCTGAATGGTGGCTACGGCGCCATCGTCACCTTCGGCATCCACGGTGGCCGCGACGCGGGTCAGACATTCATCTCGGGTCTCGATCTGTTCAGCCATCTGGCCAACATCGGTGACGCCAAGTCGCTGGCCATTCACCCGGCCACCACCACACACGCACAGCTCAACGACGAGGAATTGAGCTTGGCGGGGGTCACGCCCGACACGGTTCGCCTGTCGGTCGGTATCGAGCATGTGGACGACCTCATCAAGGATCTGGACCAGGCTCTGGCAAAGTCGCAGGTGTGACCTCAGAAGGACTCGGCCTCCAAGCGACCCAGCGGGTCGTCCTGTTCACTCAGGACGACCCGCTGGTGCTTGAGTCGGGAGCGACGCTCGGGCCGGTTGAGGTGGCGTACGAGACGTACGGCACGCTGAACGCCGACCGAAGCAACGCGGTGTATGTGTGCCATGCCCTCACGGGCGATGCGCACGCCGCCGGCCACCACGGCGACCCTGCTCGGCGGGGATGGTGGGACACCATGATCGGCCCGGGCAAGCCCGTGGATACCGACCGGTTCTTCGTTATCTCCTCCAACCTGCTGGGCGGATGTCAGGGCACCACCGGACCGGGGTCAGATGATCCTGTGACCGGGCGCCCATACGGGCTCGGGTTCCCGCTCTTTACGGTGCGGGATCTCGTACAGGTACATCGGGCATTGGTGCACCACCTGGGCGTGGAGCATCTGGCGGGGGCCATCGGGGGGTCGCTCGGCGGCATGCAGGTGCTGCAGTGGGCGATTGACCATCCGGATGCGATCTCGGCCGCGGTGGTGGTGTGTGCGTCATCCAGGCTCTCGGCCCAGAACATCGCGTTCAGCGCCGTGGCCCGTGAGGCCATCATGCGCGACCCCGACTTTCAAAACGGCGACTACTACGGCACCGGGCGGACACCGGACACCGGGCTCACCATCGCACGCATGATGGCCCACATCACGTACCTCTCCGAGGCGTCAATGCGCGAGAAGTTCGGGCGGCGCCTGCAACACGGAGACGAGCCCCGCTTCGCGTTCGACGTGGACTTCCAGGTGGAGTCCTACCTGCAGCACCAGGGAGAGGCATTCCTCACGCGTTTCGACGCCAACACCTACCTGTACATGACCCGGGTGATGGACTACTTCGATGCGTTTGCCGACCCGCTGGCGGTGGGTGCCCGCCTCGAGGGAACCAGCACCAGGTTCCTCGTGGTGTCATTCGATTCCGACTGGCGGTTCGACACCGAGCACTCACGCGGAATCGTTCGCCAGTTGCAGAGTTGGCGCGTGCCGGTGACCTTCCGCGAGATCAAGTCGCCGTGGGGCCACGACTCGTTTCTGCTGGACATCCCCGAATACCTGAAGACCGTTGACGCGTTTCTGGATCGCACCGCCACCGACCTGAACATCTAGGAAGGCCCCAGGGCCCCCGGGGACAGACCCCGGGTGGGGACAGACCCCGGGTGGGGACAGACCCCGGGTGGGGACAGACCCCGGGTGGGGACAGACCCCGGGTGGGGACAGACCCCGGGTGGGGACAGACCCCG
>Ga0105054_10010077_pt1 | contig 12108 bp, 9 predicted proteins | sample BON02_FD_78091 | JGI IMG/M metagenome (GOLD analysis project Ga0105054, IMG submission 78091) | Freshwater microbial communities from Lake Bonney liftoff mats and glacier meltwater in Antarctica - BON-02 (megahit assembly) | ecosystem: Environmental > Aquatic > Freshwater > Ice > Glacier... | reverse complement strand
TTTGCTCAGGTACCTGAGCGAAATTCGGTTTCAAGTTCTTGACAGCGATTTATCCGCGATTTACCCATGAATCCGGAACAATTCGGAAGAAGCAAGCGATTGACGTGTCGAAACTGAAACGTCATTTATGTCATGAGTCACAGCATCAAAGTCAAAGTAATGAGAAGTCATTAGTACTGTTTGATTATGAGAAAGCTGTTTCGAATTACTTAGGCACACAGAGCACCTTTAACCCTCAGGTGCGAAGGAAGGTCGGGCCCTAATCTGAAACCTGGGACGGTATGTGTTTGCGGCATAAACGGCTTGAGAAAAGGCATGCACACTACCCAACACCCACCGTCTCCGGCTTCCAGGGGCAGGGACCGACCTTCCCACCAACGGTCAAGCCGTTTCGCGGGCCATTCGTCACGTAAACACGCATCGTCCCAGGTTCCAGGTTAGGGCCCGACCTTCCTAGGGTTAGGGGTTAACAGTGCCCTGCAGCTACTAATGAACCGCTATGGGTAGATTGGCTTTGCTCAGGTACCTGAGCGAGTTCCGACTCAGAGGTTCGTCGTTTTAATTCTAGGAACTCGAAGTCGAATCACGTAGGTTATACAGGGCACCTTTAAGGGTTGGTAGTATTGCAGTGTACGGGCTAGCACGCCTACGCATGTGACGAAACTCGTCGCGTGAGAGTGAATCGATAGATTCCCGTGAATCGATAGATTCCCCCTGTGAAAGTGAACACCACAACACCAATTCCCTAGATGCGCGATTGAGAATATGCTTCGTCCATGGTCACAGCAGGCGCGACAGCTAACACCACGGAGGGGAACAGTCGCGCATCTAGGGAGTCGGTGTTGTGGTGTTCACATTCACACGGGTAATCTGTCGACGCACGTCGCGTTCTCCGACTGTAGACAATGAAAAAAAACGTCGAATCCAAAATATGGCCAAAGCGAGATAGGGGTTAGATTTTGGTAGTATTGCAGTGTATTGCAGTGTACGGGCTAGCACGCCTACGCATGTGACGAAACTTGTCGCGTGAGAGTTGATCGCGCACGTCGCGTTCTCCGACTGTAGACAAGGGGAAGAAGGACCTGGAATTAAAGGACTTTGGGCAGGGGTTAGGAGTGTTAAAACTCAGGAAAATTCCTGTAGTTCCGACTCCCGTTTTAGACGCAAACTGAGTGGGACGACCGGACATCGTCTTATGGGAACCCAAAGACCGCAGATGGTGTGGCTTACAGCATGGAGTCGGAACTACAGGACGGTTCCTGTGTTCTAACGGGGGTTAGTAGTATTGAAGTGTACGGGCTAGCACGCCTACGCATGTGACGATACCCGTCGCGTGAGAGTTGATCACGCACGTCGCGTTCTCCGACTGTAGAACACTGGGAGGAACCTCGGGTTAACCCGAGGTTAACCCTGCTCAACACATCGCCACCAGAGCGCGATTCCACCGACCCATGCTGCGTCGAGGTGACTTCCCGCTTATTATTAGCAGATGTTATTAGATATATTACGAGTAGCACTACTCGCTACCTAACCCAGATATGACGCCCGGTTTCTCGTCTTTCTTTACTCTGCCGTCGAATCCATAATAGGGCCACAGCGAGAGTTCGGATCAACTCCGGGTGAACTCTGAACCCCGAAGTAAACCTGACCCTTACCCTAAATATGAGACTGCCCCAGCGCGAACATGAGTCTCAGCACCAGATCTCTGAGATATCCCTGGTGTTAGCCTATACTAGATATTGTTTAGTGTAAGGGCTTCTGTGTAAGAATCAATACTATTCTTTGCGAACCCTCCCTTTGTTCAGGCACCCCCCCCCCCGTCATCGCCCACACTATTGCGCAATGTGAGGTTTCCACCCGACCACTCCTTATTGCAATATATACCCCACCATGTGAACACGGCAACGATTTCGTTTTTTACGGTGTAGTTGAGAAAGATTCCCTGATCAGAAGTCTTTGGCAGTAACCGTCATTTTTGTCTTTCGGCTGCATGTAACGGTCGAATTCTCTCAATCATTCCAGGCTAAATTTTCAGGATAATAAAAAATCAGTTGGTGGAGCGAAAAAGCTGCCAAAAAATCGCGATCACGGAATCTTTTCAACAGCAGGGTGAAAAAGCGAATCGTTGCCGTGTTCATTGGCAATGGAAATATCGTGTAAAGCCCAACTCGCTTTCTCCCGAACTGCTCACTCACCGCACCGCCCCCTTTCGTGTAAAAAGATCAACAGGTCACACACACACCGACAGAGAACAACACCCCCGACACCGGCACACACACACACACACGACAAGAACAACACCCCAAACCCCCAAACGAACACCTCCCACAAACACTGCAATCTTGTAAACAGGATGTGCGAGGCCTACGCGGCCCACAAGGCGATACTAGCGGAGGGCGGTGGTGATGGCGGTGGCGGGGGAGGAAGTGGAGGAGGAGGGAGTAGCGGAGGAGGAGGAGGAAGGGGAGGAGCAGGAGGAGGAAGTGGAGGCGGAGGAGGCGGCGCCGCTTCTAAGCGCAAGGCGCCCGGGGGGGGAAGGCAGACCAAGCTGACCAAGTCGTAGAAAGGGGTAGGGTTAACCCGAGACCGCTAGCGAAACCACTAGTGGGAACACTAGCGGTCTCGCTAGCGAAACCACTTGCGGTCTCGCTAACGAACCCGCTAGCGGGTCCACGAGCGGTCCGGCTAGTGGTCCTGCTGGTGGTTTCGCTAGCGGTCCCGCTAACGGTCCCGCTAGCGAAACCGCTAGCGGTCGGGCCCGACCCGCTAGCGACCCACGAACGCGACTCACATTAGTATCGCAACTCACTCTGTGTGGGGCACCTTTCTAGATTGGCCTTCACAAGATATTCGTTTACTTTAAAGCTTGTGTGTACGAGTCAATCATCCGTGTATCCCCCCCAATGTATTGCTCGCACTATTGCAATAGTATTGCACGACCATTGTGCAATGAACGACACCCCCCGTCCCCCCCTTTGTTTGCCATACACCACACAATATTAGCAATGGCAATATCGTGTAAAGGCCAAGTCGTAGAGCGCTAAGGATGAGCAGGCCCTAGTTTCTGTAAAATAACACAACGGCTAACGTGAAGGGAGGTCAATCAATCGCCGTTATAATTGAAGGCGGCAAAATGGCTAAATACATTAGGCCAACACAACTAGAGAAAAACACGGTGATTCGCCATTTTGCAATGAAATGGGCAATGTCTGCTCGCGTCGATGTTTACTGATTGGAACGGCAAACTAAGGCCTGCTCATACAAGGGTGATTAGCAGGGCGGCGCTATCAAGGGCAACACATCAGCAGCTACACTCAACAACAGATTCCTGACGCCGTCGAATCTACCGAGGGGATTTCACAGTTTTTACCCAGGCGCCTATTTTAAGAACTGTAACGTCCTTGCGCCTTCAACTCCCAGCTTTGCTGGAGTCGCTTAACCGTTACAGGTTAAAAATAGAGCGGTGGTTTTTACCCGGGAGGGAATTTCTGCGCTGAGCTCTCTCCCCCTTTGGGGTAACAGTAGTTTTACTTAAGATTTAGGGTTACACAGTTTACCCTGGGTTGCCCCGAAACCCTCCTTCAGCCCTATTCTAGATTCGACGCTTGGCTCAGTTGTCGATCTCCGAACTATAGAGGGGTCGGAACCTGTTGATCGTAGCTGCTGATATATTACCATTGATGGATTTTGGGTTCACCCGAGTGCAATGAACGAAGCGCGTTTAAGCCACTTGCCGTTTTGGGGTCCCAGTGAGTTTTTTTTTCTTATTAATTAAACGTCCGTCGGGTTAACCCGAATGAAAAGTTCGAGTTTTGGGTTAAGGGTTCGGGTAAATCCCTGGGTTAACCTTGGCGAACGTTTCATTCGGGTCAATCCGACGGACGTTTATTTAAGAACAAAACCGCCTCACTGGGACCCCAAAACGGCAAGTGGCTTAAACGCGCTTCGTTCATTGTTCGCACAAGAGCAAATTTGCCTTTGCACGATACTGCCATCACCAATATTGTATGGTGTATGGCATACAAAGGGAGGGTCCGTGCGGGGGCGTATATTGCGAAATGGGTGTACAACAGCAATAGTATTGTAATAGGGTAGGCTTTGCAAGTGGAAGTGGGGGGGGGACAATAAAAGGATCATTGACTCCCACAATAAAGCTTGAAAGTAAAACAAGATCTTGTAAGGGCTAAAGTGCAATCCCGTTTGACGCAGTGGCCGGTGTTCCAGTCGCCCAACTAGGATTGCTACAACAAGGGGTAGGCCCAGCGAAGACATCAGGTAACCCGGAGTTGGCCTTTACACGATATTGCCATTGCCAATCTTGCATTGTGCATGGCATACACAAGAGGGGTCAGGTGGGGGGTTGTGCGTTGCGCATTAGTCGTGTATCGTGTTGCGATAGTGTGAGCAATGCAGATGGAGGGGGCAATACAATGATGATTGACAAGTGCAAGAAAGCTATGGCGTGAATGAATATATCTTGTAAAGGCCAAACCCCGAGGGCGTTTGTGTCTTCCTCCCTGTCCTTAGGGCATCGGGGCTTGGCCTCTACAAGATATTCTTTCACTTCGAGGCTTTTGTGCACGAATCAATCATTCTTTTGTTGCCCCTCCCGCCTGCATCGCACAGACAATTGCAGTACGATTGCGATACGATTGCGCAATATTCGACCCCCTTCCGCCCCCCCCGTTTTCACACCATACAATATTGTACATTGCAATATCTTGTAATGGCTAAATCGGCGCGCCTGGAACCAGCTGAACCACAGCGGCTGACAGCGGCGCCATCCATAGTTACTGGACGCGTTAGTTAGGTATACGTGGCGGGTTGACCTTTACAAGATATTCGTTTACTTAGAGGCTGTTGTGCACGAATGAACCATATTGTCCCCCCCCCCCCCGCCCCCCGCCTACCTGCATTGCCCACCCTGGTGCAATACTATTGCACGATTATTGGACAGTTTACGACTCCCCTTCCGACCTTTCGTTTGTATGCTACACACCAAACAAGAAAGGTAATAACAATATCGTGTAACGGCCAAGTGGCGGGCGCGCGCAAGGTTCACGGCAAGTCGGTGTGCTGTAGGCGGCGTATTATAGTGTATAGTTGCAGGTGCGTGAGTGAGTGTCGTTGCTGGGCGTATCCCTTGCACACGTAGACACGTAGTGCCTTTTGTCACAGGGTCGCTGCTCAGCCCGAAAGGCAGGTGCACGATGCTAGCGCGGAGGCAGGCGGTCCGTAGTAGTAATATTAAGGGGCATACGTTGGTTGGAGGACATCCCCTTAGTAGTCGCTAGTCGTTGTTTGAAGTTTGAAGGAGTTGGTTGTGTGTACTGTGTGTGTAGCTCTCTGTTTCTAGTGTAAGTGTTGGTTTGTAACACTTATTAACTGTACTTGCGCGGTTTGCTTTCTCGCGCGCCGCCGCCTGCTCCGCAATGCTGCGGGGCGCTTGGTGGTCGATGCCAGTGCTGTGGTCTACACGCTCGGCCGCATGTGCTAGTAGTACATACATACATCCTAGCCGTCACGGCGGTGCTCTGCGCTCTGCTCTGCTGTGTGTGTGCGCTGTGGTGTGGCCTTCTGCCTTCTGGATGAGAGAAGAGAGCTTGAGCTTGGAGCCTTCTGCGAGTTGGTTCATTGGTTGATTGTGAATTGGTAGTTGGTGCTGTTCTGCTTGGTCTGTGCCACTGGTACTGCCATTGCCATTGCCCGCGCATGGGCTACTACACGCACACGCGAGTACACACAGTATCATGATTGATCAGTATATACAGTACAGTACACAGCACGGACATACTGACTAACACAGTTACATACACTTACTAAGCACTTACTATTACTAACACTAACACTGCTACTGCTACTGTATGCAAACTGTGTACCGTATGTATACCAACTGTCTGTCTGTGCTCTGTGCTGACTCCGCACTCCACGCCGCGGCTAGTCGGTATAGATAGGTGTATATGTATAGTCGGCAATATTCTTCTCCGTGTTGTGGTGTCGTCTACATGTTCATGAGCCTCGTTCTCGCAGGGAATTGCGCTATAAACTCTCAATTTTTTTTCTCATCCCTTGTCGGTCTCGCTCGTTCACACTTCCACACTCCACACCCCTACAGATGATTTTACCCAAAAATAGTAGCAGATGTCATTCATGTGAATTGACCACTTCTCGCGTTCAGGTTCCACGCCAACCAGCGGGCCCCGCTACACGCCTGTAACGACTGAGCATGAACTCCTCTGCCAATCGCGCGGCTTCACTGCGCAGCCTGCTCGCGCGCGTGCCAGACATCCCTGCACCTGTAACGACCGCGCGTGCGCCTGCCCGATCACGTTCAGAGGCAGACAATCGCCTGCAACGACCGCGCGTACGCCGACGCCCGCCTGACCGCCCCCGCCCCCCCGCCCCCCCCCCCGCTATCTCAGACTCTCACCGTTCTGGCGAAGATGCTGCCCCACAATATGGTGCACTGGGTGAAGATGTACTCGCCGCCGATCATGCGGTGGTCTGTCGCCGGCGTCAGCGTTGTCTTCTTCCTTGCCCACGAGGACCTACCCTCGATTCTGCTCGAGACGCCATACGGCGTGCCGACCACCTGGGCTGACGTCGCCAGGGCGGCCGGCCTCATGAAGTCGGAGTAGGCTACGGCTTTTAGGGCAGCGGGCGGTCGGCGAGAGAAGGTTAGCGGAATCAGTGGTAGGGGCGACCAGCGCAGTGCGTGGGCGCAGTGCGTGGTTGGTTGCGCTGCCAGTCGTTCATAGTCGGGCAAGGGTGGGAGCCGCAGCGGAGGTTGGCTCGAGGCGAAGCAGTGGGACCACAGTCGAGAGCTTCCTGGGGCTACGGCATCGCTGCTGCAGCAACTGGCACGGCAACGCGTTCAGTGGAGACGCGGTGCGTGCAACCAGTCGCGAAGGGCTCCAGGGGCTGCACAAGCGGCGTCGCGGGTGCGGCGTTTGCGGTCTTTCGGGGAGTGCCGGCGCAGGCCACCGTATGTCTGCCGCAGCTGGGCCGGGACGCTCGCATGGCGCGAGTGCCATATAGAGCCCCCTCCCCAAGCGCTCTGGTTCGTCGGCAGTGCTCGGTCCGCCACTGGCACTGGCCGCCACCGCCATCTTGTGTATCTTTGCGAGCGCTCTAAGCCCCGGGAAGTGGGCCACGACCGAGTGAGGAGAGGTGGAGGTGGTGGTGTATGCGATATGTATGTAAGGTGTAAGGGTATGGGTAAGTAAGTGTGTGGGTGTGGGGTTGGTCTTATGCTTATGCTTATGCTTATGCTTAGTTTTAGTTTTTTTATTGTATGTAGATTTATACAACTGCAAATAGCAGTAGCAGTAGTTTTTTGTATGTGTTGTGTGGTTATTGGAAGTTGAGTGGGTTGTGGTTGTGGGTTGGGGTAATTTACCCCACTCCAACTCCAACACCCAAAACAATTACAAAAACAATTCCAACAAAACACAAAACAATTACAATAACAATTCCATACAAATGCATTTCAAATACAATCGATCGTCCCACCAACACGATTGCAAACAATCAACATACACCAGAGCCAAAGAACGCCCAAATATGTACATAAAAAATAAAGTTCAAATCCAGATGCCACACAATTGAACGAGGTGCGTGTGCGGCCGCGGGCGAAACGGCAACCACACACGCACTCAAGTTCGAGAGTGTAAAGGGACGGCTGAAGGGCCATACATCGGCAGCGGGGCAGGCCCCCCACCATTCAGCTGACACAGCGCACGACATGTGCACACGTGCCGGCTGCTACCTCGCCCTAGGCGCGAGGCGGCGCGCTTTCGCAGCGCCGCGAAGGTCTGCACTCTGAAACGTCTGTGTGTGAAACGTCTGTGTGTGGCCATTCCTGCCAACACACGAGCCGCGCCGCCGCCGGCGCGACGAGAGGTCCCCGCTGGGTCATTTAGAAGGTGCCGAAGGGGAGCACGAAGGCCGGGCCGGCGATGAGCGGCGCGTTGGCGAGGAGCGGGACCGAGCCCGGGATGGCGGTGGCGGCGATGATCGACGCCATGCCGATCATGGCGAGGCGGCCGTTCTTCAACTCACCTAACACCACAGGGGTACGGTCGTGGATTGAGGGAGGTTTGGGCTTGTTCACATTCACACGGGGACGGTGTGCACGTGGGGAGTTGGGCTTTACACGATATTGCCATTAGCAATGTGTATGGTGCCTTGCACACAAGAGAGGAGTCGGGGGGAAACCATATATTGCGCGAGATTGTTTGTGGGCGAGATACAGGTGGGCGAAATAAACAAGGTGTTTCGTGCCAATAATCGAATTGGCTCGTGCACAATCCCGGAATATACAAACGAATCTCTTGTAAAGGCCAAGTGGGGGGGCGACAGTGGCGCAACTCACTCGTGCGCTTGGTGGCCAGCTGGTCCGCGCTCATGTTCTTGGTGAAGCCGGGCGTGTCCCAGAAGCGCTTCTGTGACGGGGAAGGGGGCACGGGGGTGGGTGAGTCCATGCACGGAGTCACTGGGAGAGGGTGCTGCGGGGCAGGGTTAACCCTGGGCGGGGGAAGGGTAAAGGGGTCATCCTTGACGGATAAGTCTATGGGCAGCGCACCAGGAACTTGACGTCGCCCGGGGTGCCGCCCTTCATGTAGTGGCCGGCCGGGTTGAGGCTCTCCGACGCATGCTCCAGACCGGCGATGGTGCCGAGGATCTGAATTTTGCCCAGCAGAGGCACGACGTTCCACGCCTCAAACGCGGGCAGGGCGGACAGCTGCTCGAACGTGACGCCAGCGGTCGGCGACAGGTCGCCGCCGAAGTGGATGTGGTTGATGTGGAACAGGTACCCAGTGATTGCGGCCATCGCGACGCGGCCGTGCTTCAGCTCGGCATGCCTGAAGAAGCTCAGCGTCTCCTCGCCACCCATCTCCGCGAGGCGAAGCGGGTCAAAGATCTTGCCAGCCGTCTCGGGGCCCTTGGCGCCCTCCCTGCGACAGCAGAGGGGTTCAGGCCGGCTCAGAGCCTGCTGGAGCTGGACGTCTGCTGCGCCGCAGGCCTGGCTCAGAGCCTGTTTTCGCGTCTGCGCCAGCGATGCGTGCGTGCGCCTCCGTGCCGCTGCGGAGAGCCACAATTTGCGCACATGGTCTCGACCCCCATGCGCACGCCGGCGCTGCGCATGGCCGGAGCCATGGTCATCGGCGCCATCGGCGCGAAGCCAGCGATGCCAGAGACGAGCGACAGCATGGAAATTTGACTAATTAGAAATGAGATCCGAATTCACTCCCCCCAAAAACAAAAAAAAACAAAACTCCTCAGCCGCCACAACATTCGACGCGCGAACTTCGCATCCAGGACTTTCACGTGGTCGGAGCTGGAAGCGCGGGCTTTCGGCAGGAGGCAGGAGCGGGCGTGGTCACACACGCACACGAGCACGGGGTCCGACGAGCCCCTTCGAGGAACCGGACTGCGGGGACTCTCGGCAGTGGGGGCAGTTGCGTGACGTGCCGGAATGAACAAGCAACCCACCCGAGGAGAGAACGCGGCGGCCAAGGCCGCGGGCGCGGCGGAGTACGCCATCTGGCTGGAGCCCGACGAGGAGGCTGCGCTGCGCGAGGCGCTGCGCGTCGCGCAGGAGGCGCAGACGGAGGAGGAGCGCCGGACGGGCGGCGGCCGCCGGCTGCTGCGCGACGCGCGCAAGCTGCACCAGCTCTACGGCCAGCTGGCCCGGCTCGGCTTTGCGAGCGAGGACATCGAGCGGTGCCTGGCGCAGCTGCGCACCGAGGGCTCGTCGCTCAACGATGCGCTCGACTGGGCGTGCCTCCACCTGCCCGACACGGCGCTGCCACCGAGCTTTCGGCTGGCGGCCGAGGTCGCGGAGGAGGACAAGAAGGAGCGCGAGCGCGCCCTGCTGCTCCGTAAGATCGCGACGCAGCCGGCCAAGGCCCAGCCGGAAGGACACTTCCTTGAGTCCAAGAAGCGCGCCGCCGCCTTTGCGCGGCGCGCCGCGGGCAAGGCTTCGGCCGCGGACGACAAGGAGGGCGCGGCGGCGGCGCACGCGGCCATCGAGGCGCTGCGCGTGGCGGCGTCCGAGTGGCGCAAGCGCCACGCGACGGCGCTGGCGGACGAGTCGAGCGGCGACGAGGACGAGGAGCTCGCTGACCAGATGGGCGTGCTCGACCTGGACGAGCTGGGGGGAGAGCGGCTCGAGTCTATGCTGCAGCAGAAGGACTACGGCCAGCGCAAGGCCGAGGCCGCGGCTGACGAAGCCGAGGAGGAGGGCCGCCTGGAAATGGCGGGGAAGAAGGCGCGCGAGGCGCGGCGGTTGGGCAAGCACGCGGACCAGCTGGAGGCTGCGCTGGTGCGGCTGACGCCAAAGTACAAGACGCGGAGTCTGGTGGTTGGCGAGGACGCGGAGCTCGAGGCCAAGCGGCTGGGCCGGATCGCCAAGGAGGTGGCGGCGCGGGAGGCGGCCAAGGGCGGCGCGGGCGACGAGGAGGAGGAGGCGTTCGCGTTCGACTTTGGTGGGGACGCGGGCGGTGCGTTTGGAGGCGGGTCGAGCGGAACCAAGGCTGACGGCGCTGCTGCCGCCAAGAACGGAGGAGCAGCCAGCAATGGTGCCACGCCTACGGAGGCTGACGTCGAGCGGGTTGCGACCGAAGAGGCGGCGGCGCAGCAGGAAGAGGAGGCTGCTGCTGCCGAGGAGGCGCGGGCCGAGGCGGAGGCCGAGGTGGAGCGAATCGCTGCCGAGGAGAAGGCTGCCGTAGAGGCTGCTGCGGCCGCGGCGGCGGCCACTGCTGCACAGGCTGCTGCGGAGGCGGCGGCAGCGCTGGCGGAGGCGAAGGCGGAGGCTGCGCGTGAGGCGGCGGCGGCGGAGGAGCAGAGGCTGGCGGAGGAGTCTGCGGCGCGGGAGGCTGCGGCGAAGGCGGCGAGGGAGGCGGAGAGGGCGGAGCGGGAGGCTGCAGAGCGGGAAGCTGCAGAGCGGGACGCGGCGGAACGGGAGGCGGCGGAGGCTGCGCTCGCAGCCTCGAGTGGTGGAACCACGGTCGTGGCGCCCGCTGCGGCCGAGAGGGAGAAGGAGGAGGATTCCGGCCTGGAGGACTGGGAGGAGGCAGAGGCAGACTGGTCGGAGCCTGCAAAGGTGGATTCGGAAGACGAGACGCCTGCCGTCGCTGACACACCCAAACCGGCGGCGGCTGCGGCGCCCGCGGCGGGTGGAAAGAACAAGAAGAAGGGCGCGGGCGGCGGCGGCGGCAAGAAGAAGGGCGGCGGAGGTGGAGGCGGAGGAGCAGGAGGAGGTGGTCATCATACTATCCTGGTTATAATAACATTAGCCGCAGTCGAATTCCAGTTCTGCACACGCGCCCCCGCTTTGCGAGCACTACGAGCTCAGGCTATGATTTTCCTTGCTGGATGGAGCCGTTCCTGTTCTATGTGCGTACTGCTACTCTGACCCCCCCCCACTTTGCGAGCAGGAGGCGGAGGCGGCGCAGCGGCGGCGCAGCGGGCGGCGATGCTTGCAAAGTACCAGACCACCTCAGTGGCCAAGCCCGTGACGGAAAAGGAGGCGGCGGCGGCGGCGGCCAAAGAGGTATATATGTATCTATATCTATATCTATATCTATCTATATATCTATCTATATCTATATCTATATCTGTATCTATATTTATTTATATATACCTACATACATACATACATACACACACACACACATATATATATATATGTAGGTATATATATAGAGAGATATAATTCTGTAAACATATTAATAAATATATATAATGTGGCAAAGGGTTGGCCCTAACTTAGTACTGTGCCCTAACTTGGTACTCTTCGTCAGCACGCCCGTTTGCTGCGTCAGGCGACCCGCTACTCGTTACCGGGCAGTAAGGGAGACCCGCCCCCGCGTGCCGACAGCTTTCCAGGGCTCGAAATGCGTGCGCAGCGAGCTTAAGTGAAGAAAGTACCAAGTTAGGGCACGGTACGAAGTCAGGGCCAGCCTGTTGCTTTCTTTCTGAGTGTGTGTGTTGGTGTGGATGTGTGTGTGTGTGTTGGTGTGTGTGTGTGTGTGTGTGTGTGTGTGTGTGTGTGTGTGTGTGTGTGTGTGTGTGTGTGTGTGTGGGTGTGGGTGTGTGTGTGTG
>Ga0105054_10010076_pt1 | contig 12108 bp, 6 predicted proteins | sample BON02_FD_78091 | JGI IMG/M metagenome (GOLD analysis project Ga0105054, IMG submission 78091) | Freshwater microbial communities from Lake Bonney liftoff mats and glacier meltwater in Antarctica - BON-02 (megahit assembly) | ecosystem: Environmental > Aquatic > Freshwater > Ice > Glacier... | reverse complement strand
TACCAGTTTGAAGACAGCGTTGTTGATGTTAGATAACACGCAAATACCTGATGGCGAAGGACCCTCAATATGTTTTGAATTGAAGGTAAAATGTGGGTTTATTCCAAGTGAATGCCCTTTCATCACCCATGATGTTAAGAAACGAGTAGATCGTTTCACGATGCATCAGACGCTCAAATATTCCTCTGGGAAACTCGATACTCTCAGCCGATATTCACCAGTTGAACTGTTTTCATACGACAAGATTCGGGTTGCCAACGTCCTGGATTATCTTGTGGCTACACCTCAAAATAACTTCCGCATGTTTGTGAACGGGTCGATGGTGTACCCTGATGAGAATGGCCATGGTTCACCAGAAGCATTTAAAGGAGTGGTCGAAGCGCACAATATACCTGGAGGCGCAGATTCATTACTGGATGTACTGAGTGATATATTCATCAAGGAACCTTTGCTCGACCGAATCCGCAGTTTCCAGATGATGGATGATTGCGACATAGAAGGCACGTGGCCTGTATACGAACAAATCGCTGCAAGAGGCGAGACCCTTTCGCCTTTGTCTGGGCCAGTCCGACCACGCAATCTACCTACGTGCTTGCCCACCACCAAGGATGAGCAGCATGAACTGGTAAACAGATTCTTACTTTCGTGCACAGGGAAAGATTGCTCTACCATGATCGCCATGAAGCCGCATCTGGACGCGAGTGGATTGGAAGCCCCTTCGTTAGCTAGGTTGCCAGTGGAATTAGATGGACCTAGAACCATTGTGGCACATAAAGGATTTTTGTTTTCAACGGCTGTTGTAGACCTCGACCCGAAACCTATTGAGAAAATGGAATACTATTTCAAGGAAGATAGAAAGATAGCATTGTTTTATGCACAACTGGAGTCCCAAGGAAAACTTCCCTTCCAATAATTAAGTTGTTTATTACAAAATCAATTTTGGAAATAGCAAACGACTAGTTTTTAAATAGTTTTTAAAACAACGAACATCTATTATTTTAGAACCGGAAGTCGATAAAAGCTATCAAACACTAATTTCTTAGATAACAAGAGTATCTTATTAAGTTGTAAGTACCTAGTTAATATGTTGTCTTATACTAAGGTTTTTCGTGTTTCAAGTATGCATTGATATTAAGCTAGATAAATGTGAATTCTAAAAGAGTGGTTTCTAGATCCTGAACCATTCATTAATGTTAAGTGAATATTTACATAATATCCGATATGTAAATATTCGAATTTCATATAACTCAATATATCTTGTTGAAAGAAAATAGCCTAATGACAATACGTGAGGTAATCAGAAGCAACATCATTTTGATTTTGAGAAATAAAAGTTTCAAATTCCTAAATACCATGGTACCGGTATTTACAAATAGATGAATGTCTAATTCGTTGGCACTTGTGGGAGTGAACTGGCGTATTGGTGTAAGCGTTTCGTCTAGTGATCGTGCATCATTAAGGACCCCTTTTGTTACTGTGGTTTTATCATTGCGCAATGCTCAAGGTGTTTTATTCAATCGTTCTGTTGAGTTAAGTGTGAATGATTTTGAAGATTTTCATCAAGTAGTGTCTCAAATGGTGTCACGATTTCAAGACAAATAACACGGACTCAGAAAAAACTTGAGATATCTGAGAGTTTTGAACCATGTGAATATCTTATATATATTATTATTAAAATACCTGGTAAGAAAAAGCGAAAATAATAACTTGAATTGCTTTTACAATGGTTTTAAATATTAAACATGTCAATTGGTTTTAAATATTAAACAAGTCTATATCTATCCTTGGACTTGGAAGCAACAATTCGTCGGATATCGGAACAGGAAGAGATATTTTTGGAACATTGGGTTTCTGAGTTTCCTGCTTTTTAGAGATATTTCTTTTAGCCTTGGAATTATTGGTGTCCAACCATTGCTTCTGCCTCTCAATCATCTGTTTATAAATAGCAGCATTGAGATTCAAAGCCTGAGGATTGAATGCAACAACCTTCAAAGGAGTTTTTCCGTTCGAACGTTTTTCTTTAATAGTGATTTTCTCGTTGGGTGTTTTTGGCACTGCATTGGTAATACAGGCCCCGTATTTCTCGTCGCAGTCAACACACACTTCGATAGTGCTCCCAAGGAGCAATTTATCGCTTTCAGAGATACCTGAATATGTTAGATCTGTCAGCATTCTGTATTCGAGAACCAACTTATATTCTACGGCTATCCTTCGTTTTGTGAGAGCGCCACAATCTTGACATAGTGGATCAAAGTCGGGTTCCTTCTTTGGAAAATGAGGCTTTTTTAGCTTGGAGACGTTTTTGAATCCTATAATTTTCAATAGAAACCATTTGTTATCGGAGGACTTGAAGAATTCCCCGCAAATGGTTCCAACTTTAATGCTGTGTGACTTTTTCAATAGCGATGCTATTTCGCTTAAAATGGTGCATGGCTCTTTGAAAGATGATTTTTTTTCTGCCATTTCTGTGGATACCAAAGTGCAAGGAATAGAATCGCCATACACAGATGGTTCTGTGTTCAAAATCCACTTACTTATATCGTGTTTCAATCTGTTTTTCGGCAAGATGAATTTTGATCGCAAGGTGTGAACTCTGCAAGCTCCTTGATGTGTTTCGCATTCTATCCTTGCCACCCATGGCTTGTCTCCTCGACATTTGACGTATTTTTGAACTTGCAAGCATAAACCTGGAAGGATGGGAGCAATAAACGATTCAAGTACTGCAATAAGATCGTCTTTACTGTATATCCCAGAAACTGTGGTTTTTCTAATATTGTAATCAGTGACTTTATGAAGATATAACGGTACAGAAGAGTTTCCATCTTCTTCGTCTTTGAAAAACATGTCGATAAAATGATCCATAATAAGATCCTCCAGTGGTACAGCCAGTCGATTGGTACTATAAGACCCGGAGACTTGGTCAGCAATATTCAAAAATACTAAAACATGAGTGGTTGATTTCGGGGAGAGGACTATGGTATCTGTCATAAACCCACCAATATTCATCAAAGCTGGATCGACGAAATCCAAAAATTCACCTCCAGGTAGAAGTCCATCATTATATTTCACATCACTATAATCAGTAGCTCTTATGGCATTTTGAAGTTTAACTTCTTCGCGACGGTTCCATAATTCTTGCTGTACGATTGGATTTATCATTTCTTGTTTTGAGTAGCCTCCATTTTTACTTTTTCCAGATTTATAGTCTTCGAGCGTCTCCAAGAAGATCTTTGATTCCTGCTGTTGAACAATATCGATATCATAACTTAGATAGGCTAGTCTTGTTTGAAGAAGTCTCCCAATATTGGCAGTTGCTGTTGTATCATTTATATCGAATTGAGGCGATTGAGGCAGCAGAGCGGGCAGAGATACCGAATGATGATTCAGCTCCCTCAGTTTCCAATTAACTCGCTTCTTAGCACTTTTTTCTTTGAGATAGTTTTCAAATTTTTTAGAGTGAGTCTTGGATACATGAGTATATCGTTCCCTGTCATCTAAATCCACCAACTACAAATTGTTACAGTAGTCATGATGCATCTATAATCTACTCACCTTTTTCGCGGCATGATATCTAATTGTTGGATCCGCTTGCTGCACTAAGGACGACAATTCCTTCCTAGTGGAACTTCCGTTCACAATTGGTGGTACAACCATAGCTGAAAGAACGTAACGGATAAGAGCGGGGGGCTCCAACAGTACACACTATTATCACGAAAAACCCAAAGAGGTAAGAGCAAGAAGGGCTTCCAAGAGGAGACATTTCTAGTAAAAACATAAAAGAAGTGTTAGCAGAGACTGTCTATCCACACGCAAGAGTGGGTGATGGCGAATAAGCGTATATCAACATTCCAAGCTACTGATTTTAAAGACGAAGATTTCGCTTTGGATGTGAAGGAGCTGAAGCTCCAGGAAGTGATCGGTAAAGGAGCATTTAGTACTGTTCATAAGGGTGTATACAATAGTAAAACGGTTGCGGTGAAGAAGCAACAGATACCTGATGATGAGCTGGAGGGTTACATTCGCAAGGAGTTGGGAATATTGAGAAGCGTGAAAACGGACAAACTCGTAGAGTTCATTGGAGCTTGCAAGGTGAATTCCAAGTTAGTTTATATCGTTACCGAGTATTGCATTGGAGGGAATTTGCGCCGGTTAGTGGAGTCTGGGGATCCTCTGGGATGGCGTCTGAGGGTGTCGATTGCAAAAGGAGTCGCTGAGGGTTTGATGTACATGCACGATCGAGACCTCATTCATCGCGATATCAAAACTGAAAACGTTCTGTTGGATAATGACTTAAACCCAAAATTGTGTGATTTTGGATTCTCGCGCAATTACGTGATAGGAAAGAACGATAAAGGAAGACCGATGACTTTGGTAGGCACAGATGAGTTTATGGCACCAGAAATCATTTTTGGAATGGACTACAATGAAAAAGCGGATATATTTTCTTATGGAGTTGTGCTAGCTGAACTCATATCTCGTAAATCTCCCGGGAAAAACGGATTTCTTATCCGCGAACCTCGCGATGGGTTTGAAGTTAACAAAGAAAATTTACAGCAAGTCTTGTCAGCTGAATCACCGCCCCAATCTTTTTATCTACTTTGCGAGGAATGTCTTTCACATGAGTTACTAGATCGACCTAGTGCTGAAGAATGCTTCAATTGGTTAGATGATTTATCCAACGATTTGGAGCCTGATACTGAATCTAAACCTATAGTAAACGAAGAAGCGATTCTCCAACAGACCAGCAATCCGCCATCTGTTTCCCATTTTTCAGATAATTCGGATACACCTTCGGACTTCGGATCGTTAAGTCATATAATTGACACAACTCTGTCAAGGATAGTGTCCCCAACATTACAAGACGCCCCTGGGAGAGGAGCAGGCTACAAACTAGCCGGTTATGTTGTTAAGCGAGGGGGTCGCATCAAGACTTGGAAACGCAGGTTTATGATTATGAACGATGATGGATTGCATTACTACAAGCATGGTGACGATTTCAAATCCAATCCTGAGTTGTCACGCCAGGGCTCTTTGTTGTTCAGTGAGATGCTTATCCCGCCAACCTCCTCTACAGTGTGCGAGAAAGTTACGTTTTTAGCCACAGGAAAGAAAAACTCAGTTCGAATAATGACCAAATCAAGAGCCAGATATGTTTGTGCCCCTGATGACAAGCAGGCCGAAAGGTGGGTATCCAACATTAACCTCGGTTATTCACTGTGGTGCTTGAAACATGAGAATATCAGTAAGATTGTGGTTTAATTATATATACATATACAGGAGTATCATGTTTTATTATTTTAAAAGGAATATGGTGTTCCCCTCTGAATTGTGGTCTAATTATATATATGTAGAAGAGCCATGTCTTCTATTTTTCTCGATCATTCCCTATATTCCCTATTTCTTTCGTTTTTATGATTGGGATTTTAAAATACTAGTGGGCATATATTTAAAACAGAAAGACTTTCATTTAGTACTTTGGATATTCACCGTGGTGCTCGACTCATTTGGAATCCCCGTAAGATCGTGGTTTAGTAATCTATATATAAGAAAGCCTTTTATTATGTGGAAGATTCAGATTGATCCGCGGTTGAAACTACCTTTTCAAATACATGACGGTCAATGGACAAATTCCTGATCACCTCCTCCTGATCATTAATCATGGCTTGTAATTCAGATTCAACATAGTCAGAGCCCTCACTGCTAGATCCCATCCTCTGTTTTCCTGAATATAGAGACTGCGATCTATTCTCCTTGGGGTCCTTAGAAACTTCGTCACTATTCAATCGCGACTCGTGCGAAATATCACTCTCCTGTAACTCCGCCTTGAGAAAATCAATGTGCTCATCCTTCGATTTTGAGTCGATGGTGGACTGTATATGCATATTCCTGGTTTGAGCAACGACCAACTCCAAGTCCATAAACCGACGCTGCTCCTTCAGCAGTTTATTATGCGTCTCCTCGTGTTGTACCTGTAGTGCACGAACTTTGCTAATCAGCTTGTGGCATTCATTTTGTGATTGTTCCAATTCCCATCTGATCCTTTCTTCGCGATGCTATTTATTCGTTAAAAATGAAGGTTCATATGCTAAACGAAAAAGTACTTACCACCAGAGAACTAGACGCGTCTTTAGCACTCATGGCCATCTTTCTAGCGTCACTACTTTCTTCTTCGAGAGATTCCACTTTGCCTTGCATCACGTGCAATTGTCTCGACAGTTCGGCCACTTGCCTTTCGTAGGCACGTAAATCTACTTCTTGTCTCCTGCATTGCTCTTCCCGCTCTGCCAGCATCCGTCGAACCCTGCTAGTATCTGCGATATTCGCTTGTTTCTCTCCAATCACCTGAGCGCGAGAGGTACTCAACTCTTGCAACAGACGTTTGCTTCGTGCATTCTCATCACAAGCCCTTCGATAAACACTTAATAGATCCGCCTTCTCCATTTTGGTACTCTCTAGTAAACCATCCAGCCGGGATGCTCGTGCTAGCGCGTCACTCAATTGTACTCGGAGCTTATCCCTTTCAGCTCTGATGGTTTGCATGCCCGCGTTGATAGCCTGGTTCTCCCTGGTCATGTTTGAAATGTCCACAGTCGCACTGCGCAGTTCCTCATTCCTGGCATTGCACATAGCTTCAAGATGGGCAGTAGTGCGTTTGCAGGTATTCAGTTGCTCTGTCAGGCTGGAAACATCTACGTCCCTGTCATCCAACGCCTTGGATTGGCTGTGTAATTGACGCTGAGCCGCTCCCAAACGCTGTTCTAGTTCTCGATACGATCCTTCTTGTTGGTGAACTGCGGCTTCTAATTCTGATCCTGCTTTACTCTGAGTGTCTAGTTTAACTTCCAATTTGTCTTTCGTACTCTTCAGTTCACGAATGGTGCGTTCGAACTGACCCAGTTTCTCGGAATTCGCCTGACCTGCTTCTTGTAGTCTTGTTGCAATGGATTCAGCATGCATCCTATTCGTCTTTTCCTTCTGGATGGCTTCTACCAGTTCCTTAACACGGGTTTCTAAACCTGCTCTTGTTTCGTCTAATTTCGAAAAGACCGATTTGAATTGTTCAAGATGCGTCGCCAACTTGACTCTTTCACGGGATTCCGTCTCAGCGCTCGCGGCTGTTCGCCTAGTCCGCTGTTCACTTTCTTTCAACTCAATTGACATCTTCTTCTCCTGGGCTCGAATACTTGTGAGGTCGCCTTCCAGATGATGCAGCGCTTGATTCAATCTCTCATTTTCAGACTTTGCAGCTGCAGCATCGGTCTTGGCGTGAAGCAGCGACGACTCAGTGCGAGCGAGCTGCTGTTTCGTCGTTTCCAAGTGCTCATTGGCTAAGGCAGCACGTCTCTGATGGGATTCTGCTAAAGACATTAACCTGTCACACTCCAATCTCACCTTGTGTGTCTCAGTGTCCGTAGTCGATTCCTTGAGTGTCTTGGAGTTAACGACTTGATTCTTTTGTTGCAGGTCCCTCCGCAACGCTTCGTTGTCGCTCCTGGTCGATTGAAGTTGATCGGCGAACTCATGTGTCATCAATTCCAACTCCTTCAATCGGCCCATCATCTCCTCGCGCTCATGACGCAATGCATCCATAGCCCTATCCATCTCTTTCTGTTGTAGTTGCAATGCCTGGCGCTCAGAAGATACATTCGCAAGTTCACGCGCCGCTCGTTTCGACTCCGTGTCAAGTGCCGCAGACTTCTCCCTCCATCTGTTAACCTGCTCCTCGAGAAGAAGCACCATTGCAGGGAGATCTGACAGTCGCTCTAACTCGGCCCTTTGTCCTGCTTCTTTGTGGAACTCCTCCGATTTGGAAGCCAGATTACGAGTAAGGCTTTTAATTTCATCCTCGAGCACAATCGTTCTACCTTTTAATTGATCTCGATCAGCTTCCACTGCTTGGAGTTTATTCTTGAAATCTTGGAGAGCTGATCGCTGCTGCCTAAAATCCGTCAACATCCCGTCGACTTTTCGAAGCAGAGAGTCGCGCTCCTGCTGGACACTTGTGAGAGAGCTAATAGCACGTCTGGATTCGTCAGAATGCTTTGCAATCGATGATTCAAGCAATGCAAGTTGTTGGTTCTTAGAATGTAATTCATCTCGTTGCATCTATAAATTGTTGATAAATTTGGAGTATGAAACCATTTTGAACTTACCGTGAATGCATTGCGCTCTTCTTCTAAAAAGGATCTCATGGAAAGTATATCTTGATCTTGTTCGTTTATCACATCTTGTAAAGACAAGACTTGCTCTGATGCGTTCGCGCTGTTTTGTTCAGAATTGACTCTCTCAGAATGCACCCGAGAAAGCGCCGATTGACATTGTTTGAGTTCCAACTTCAGGTCCTCGCATTTCAATTCAAGAGCAGAATTCTTAGCTTGATATTTCGCACCTTGAGCAGTCTCCTCTTCCAGTCTTTGCTGTAGCTGCTGCACTTGTGCACTTGCAGATACAAGCTGTTCCTCCATTGATTGCATAGTAGATGCAAAGCGCTTCCTGTCGGTTGCATAGGATTCTAGAAGTGTTCCAAGTTCATCCGATCTCGCGGACTCCATTCGATTTTCAATTCGGTTCACTTCTGGTTGTTTATTTTCATCGGCTTGTGCTGGGGCTTTCGTAGGCTGCAAAAATGCATGTTTCAGTTCAACTTCCTTCTTCTGCGATTCGGCACGAGCCTTTTCTAGAAGCTTGGTAGAGAGTCTGTTTGAAGCAAGCTCTTCGTCTTGCTGCGCCAGCTTTGTCTTGAGATACTCCAATTCCTCGACCAATCGCGCTGTGGAGTCAGAACTTGCGGTTGGACTTTTCCTCTCCAACTCTATTCCAAGCCGCAGGATTTCTTGGTCACGTGCGAGAATCCTGTCAGTTGCATTTTCGAGTGACATCTCTAGCTGCTTCCTATCTCGACTCGCGGCCTCTAATTGGTCTTCAAGTTGGTGGATATCCTTGGATATCGTTTCCTCCACTATCTCGCCTTTGACTACCGAAAGATACTTTTTCTCCCATTCGCTTGCTATGAAAGTTGCTTTAGAGAGACGATCACGCATTGTTTGGAGCTGCAAATGCGTTTTCTTCTCGCGTGCATCAGCAGTTTCATCAGTCTCGATGATCTTCAAGTGCAGTTGATTATTCTCTCTTAACAGTCTTTCATTCTCACGCCGTATAGGGTATTCATTATCCTGTGCCTTTGAGAGCTCTTTCTCTAGGGACTGTGCATGTTTCTGATGGTATTCGTGGCTCTCCGTAGTAAGCACGAGATCTGTCAGGATACGTGTCACAAGCGGCAATGACTCCACCCCTAGGAAGTCAAAGTATTCCATGGCTTCTAACTGCTGCTTGGTCTGCTCAAGAACCTTGATTTTATCGGACACAAGAAAATCCATTTTGCTAAATTGCCCCGAACACCAGTGCTGATGGCTACTGAAAGGTAGATGCTCCTAAGAATTTTCAAAATTATCATTTTATGACCCACATGGAAAAAATTTGAATATTTTTTCCCAACGTGAATTCCTAATAAGGATTACATGAAGGACATGGAAGAGTTCACAAGTCGTGAGTCTATTGACACATATGTTAATGACATGCTATGGGAGCATACGTCTAAACGCATTTCATTAAGTGAGGGACAGATTGCACGAATAGTGCAGGAGCAGAATCAGAGATCGCGGTTGCAACGCATCGTGCAAGTGCGGGAACTGGAACGAGATAAAGCCAAGAGTAGACGGCAAGAATATCAGAGGCGATTGTCCGGGAAGCGGCAGAACAAGATGGAGCAGAAATTCATTGAATTTGAGCAGAGAAAAGAAACAGATATTAGAAATGTACATGAAACGTATCGAAGTGCTCTGAGTAGCATAGGCGTCGCACACAATAGCGCGCAAGTAGTAGCATATCATAACAGTGCTCTTGATGCACAGAAACAGGCAGAAGCATCGCGTAACGTAATGAAGGAACACATGCGTCATCAGATGGCGTTGGACAAGTCACGGAACGATCGCATGGGACTCGGTTTCAATGTGCGTAAGGAGAATGGTCGTCGTAGTCAAGAGATGCGCATGAAGGCATCACATATGCAAAGAGAACGAGCTCGAAGAGCTGCAGCGAAACGTGAGCATCAACTGCAGCTGCAAGCTATCCAAGAGGAGGAATTGGAAGAGAAACCCACGACTGATACGGTGTATCATCAGGTTCTGGAAAGTGGTTTGGATTTGAAAGATGTATCGGTAAAGAAAATTCCTGTTCAGTATACGTCTCATTTAGATAGCGAATATGAAGATGGCTTCACTGCGGCAATTGAAGCTAGGAAAGAAACAGCTCGCAGATCTCAAGCAATGCAAGAAATGGAGATTGAAAGACAGGGGTTGGCCAGGAAACGAGGGCATATTGCATTGGAAAAAGAGTTTATGGATGCCCAAAGGCAAGTTGTGGAGAACGATTTGGCCGCTATCGATGCAGCACAACGAATGAAAACGGGAGCGACTATCGCGATGGAAGTAGCGAAACAAGCAGCAGCGAAGAAAGTCCAGAAGAAGCGTCTGGAGTCACATTTTGAAAAAGTATTTATCACCCCACAATTTCATTCTGAAAACTTCCTCGGTATCATTGAGCAATCCGATGATGTCCAACCGGCACCTAATTCTGATAGAATCTCAATTCCTGGCGAAACTAGACCTGAAACAATCGCCACCGAAATAGCAGCAAGACCATCTTCGATAGCAGCAGATGATTCCAGCCCAGCAGAGGTCAAAAAAGTCATCGATAAAAAATATACCGCTTCATCGGGCACGCAAACAGTGGAACCAGAAGTAAAAGCAACTCAAACAAAAATCCGAGCAGTATCAAGAAATAACACCAATGAAGAAACAGATTCGTATTCAGAAGATGAAGAGACGAGAATTTTACTTGAGGAGTCGAAGAACACTCGAATCCAGGCCAAAGCTCGTTTGGAGAAGTTCATGAGTGGTTCATTGGACAACAGTTACTCCACTGATGGTTCGACGGATCTGTCAGTTTTTGCAAAAGCGGCCATTGCTGCGTCTGCTGCTTCAACTGCCGCTGTCGGTGCTGCAAGAATAGCAGCATCTAATTACATGTCTTATCCCTCTAGAGATCAGCTTGAGAGATCTATTTCTCAATTTCTAGAAGACGATGATGCGGAGCTGGAAAGTAGCCACTCTTTCCGAGATGCGTGGACCCCTAGGCGAAATCCTGATGAACCTGCACAGCCTTTGAGTGAATTCGCCCGTTCCCTAGTAAGAGACCTTAACAAGGAGAGCGTTTCTGCCGAGCGCCTTATTGATGCACGATACGCAGGGCATTCTCTTATATCGGAAGACATAGACAGTGATAAAGAGGACCTGAATATCAATACGCGACGCGGTTCTTTGGGTTCGATGACATTGAAGCATATGCCATTAACCCCTGGAAGTTCTATTTGGGGATCCAGCGACAACGAAGATCAACTTGTTGTGGAGGATGACGGTTGGAAAGATTCCGATGTATTTGTGTCGTGGATGCAGCATGTGGAAACAGTTTTAAGTGAAGAAGCCAATGCACACCAGTCGGATGATGTCCGAAAAGAGAATGTCGTCAAGAATTCGTCTATCGAGGATGCCAGTGTTTTGATATTAGAAAATAGTGGGCAAGTGGCTAAGGAAGATGATGACTCGTTGGACCTTTCGAAATGTAACAGTGGAGGCTCGCATGCAAGTCTTGACTCTCTATCCCAAGTACAAAGAGCACTTCAAAAAGCACGAGAGGAGCTACGCGCCACCACCCGTTATAAATCAGATCAATCATCCTCGGCTACGTCGTCCACGGAAGTTTTTGACAAGCTATCAAAAAATGAATCTTCAATCTTTGGGTCTAGTTTTGAAGATGCGTCACACTTTTCTACTGTGTATCGTGAAAAGGAAACTGATCCCCACGGGGCAAGTTCAACAGTTAAACATCGCGCAACAGATTCAATTTCGAACACAGATAATTCGTTTAAAGTAACGAATGATGATTCGTCTTTTGAAATTCAACAAAAGAAAGAAAAGAATTCCAAGGAGGAGTCAGATATTAAAGGAGATTTGGACGACTCAATGCATTTTCCTGATTACTTGAAGCCTT